>Ga0181520_10002612_pt1 | contig 33109 bp, 23 predicted proteins | sample PEATcosm2014_Bin_29_FD_132451 | JGI IMG/M metagenome (GOLD analysis project Ga0181520, IMG submission 132451) | Peatland microbial communities from MTU Mesocosm Facility, Houghton, MI, USA - PEATcosm2014_Bin02_30_metaG | ecosystem: Environmental > Terrestrial > Soil > Wetlands > Peat | place...
CTGCTCGATGGGCGCGGGGATGGGCGATCTGCTATGGATGTTCAATATCAGCCGTCCTTGGCGGCTGATCGAACTTAACAAGGTGAGCTAAATCGCGTCACGCAGGCTTGCCGAAAACTCACGTGACAGCGGGCATGACGGATGCGCAACCTTGCAGATTATGGAAGCCGAAGCCCGCGGAATCTTCTTCAAGCAAGGGAAGCCGATGTTGTGTTACTCGATTACGACCTGGGCGACGAGCAGGGATACCGCCTGCTTGTTGACTTAAAGAATCGCCATAGCACTATGAAGATCCTGATGGTGACTGCGGGCATGACCGATGCGGCAACTCTTCAAATCATGGAAGCCGGCGCATCGGGAGTCTTCCTTAAACACAGCGATCCTGACCAGCTTGTCGCTGCGATCCACAGGGTCGCAAACAATGAAATCTGGATGGACACAGGAGCGTTCCGTTCGCTTGTTGCAGCCAGGAATTCCGAGACAGTCCATTTGGAAATCCAGCGGCCCCTGACTACTCGTCAGAGCGAAGTCCTGAGAGGCATCCTCGATGGACTCGCGAACAAGGAGATTGCATGGAAACTGAATGCCTCGGAGAGCTCAATCAAAGCGGTAATCCAGGAACTCTTTCGAAAGGCAGGAGTAAGAACGCGGAGCCAACTGGTGAGAATCGCAATTGAAAAGCACTCCTCCGATTGGCTGAGGGCCGAGGCGAACGATTGATTCCGGTCATGTGCTATGTGGGAGATGCCAGCATCAAATCGCCCCGCTTTGAATCATTCGGTTGGCGTCTAGAAAATCGTCTACTTCGCCGCGAAGAGATTAGTTCTGATATTGGCATTGCGCGAGAGGGGAGGTGCTACTCTGGGTCGATTACCGCCCATGCGGATAATGTCATTTGACGCTAACAAGACTTTTGCCTATCCACGGTTCCCACTTCATCTAGGCCGCTGCCTCGATGGCGTCCCATCTCTTCTCCCTCTGGCGGTGGGCCATCTCTCTGCGCTTCTCACGTCTCTTCTGGGAGGTATTCGCCGCGGTTACCGCTTCACGATGGATGCGCCGAAATTCGGCGATGCTCTTGTAATCAGGAGCCAGGCGGCCCAGAAGCCACATCACTTCAACGTTGCGCCGGCATTCGGCTTCCAAACGCCGCGAAGAGCGGATCTGCTGCAGATAGCCATAGAGATAAAGCTTCAAAAGATCGCGCGGATCGTAACCAGGCCGTCCCGTTTCAGCTGGCTCGGAACGCTCGAACCCAAGCTGGCTCATCTTCAATCAGCTACCAACGAGGTTCCCTGAGTTTGATGAAACGAAAGAGCCAACCCGACACGTGGGTGTTCCGCTACTACGCAGAGGAGGGCGGTCGCCGTATCTACAAGAAGAAGATCGTGGGCACGGTGATCGAACTCCGCAGACGGAGGGATGCGGAAAAGGCAGTCATGCAACTCAGGATCAACGTCAACGAAGGCGCGGCTTTCGCGCCGATAGACATGGAACAGCTCGCCGCACACTTTCAGTTCGTCGAGCTTCCATCCAAAGCCCATTCCACCGCTGTGGGGTACAAGAGTTATCTCACGCTTTATGTGACGCCGAAGTGGGGGAAGTATTCTCTTGCAGCGATCAAGAGCGTCGATGTCGAGGTTTGGCTCCGAGACATCAAGAAGATCAACGGTCAATCAGCCGCCCCGGCACCAAAACGAAGATCCGCAACCTGATGTCCGCGTTGTTCTCTCATGCTATCCGCTATGAGTGGGCAGCGACAAATCCCATCAGCGCCCTTCGTTCCTCAGCCAAACGGCTTCGAATCCCTGACATCCTGACCCCTGAAGAGTTTCAGGCGCTCTTGCTGGAACTCTCCCAACGCGAGCGTGTCATGGTGATGCTGGCTGGAAGCACTGGTCTGCGCCGCGGTGAGCTCATCGCTCTTCGTTGGTGCAATATCGACTTTGAACTCATGCAGGCCAACGTCACACATTCCGTTTGGCACAACGTCGAAGGCGACACCAAGACGGAAGCGTCCCGTAAGCCTGTTCCTCTCCACCCGTTGGTCGTCGAGGAATTGAGGCAATGGAAACTGGCAACTCTTTACCACTCCGATGACGATTATCTTTTCCCTTCCATAGCGAAGAATGGATCTCAGCCCATCCAGCCGGATATGATCCTCAAGCGTCATATCCGGCCGGCCCTGGAACGAATAGGAGTCAAGAAGCGGATCGGATGGCACAGCTTCAGGCATGGCCTGGCAACCATGCTGCGGCAGCAAGGTGTTGATATCAAAACAGCACAGGAGTTACTACGGCACGCCAACAGCAGAATCACGCTGGAGATTTATCAGCAGGCTGTGAGCGCAGAAAAACGAGTGGCTCAGAACCTGGCCTTCCGGGGTCTGCTTGAAGGGAGCTCGCTTCAGCACCCTTCAAGCACCCTCGGAGGAGGTATGAAAGAAGATGTCACATCCATAAACCATTGATTTCTATTGGTTTATGGCGGGGACGACGGGGCTCGAACCCGCGACCTCTGCCGTGACAGGGCAGCGCTCTAACCAACTGAGCTACGTCCCCAAACAAAATTTATCGACTCAACATCTATCGCCCACGAACGAGACAGTACCCATTGCAGGTCGTATCCATTTCACTCGCTTGCCTGCCCCGGCTCATCCGAGCCATCGACGAACTGGTTCGATCTTGCCTTCGCACAGAAACAAGTTTATCAGAAAGATCGAGCTTTGCGACGCTGCCCGCCAACAGACCTCTTCTTCCATTCCACCATAGGGCAAATCGGCATTTCCTAGCCCAGCCATCCGCCCAGCTACCGCCGTCTTAAGCCGACCAGGCCGCCCGATTCACGCGTCCCGAAGAGATGTAGCCCATGTCCACCGAAATCCCGCGAACGCACTGCAGCAAATGATTCGCAATCGAAGGCAGCTTCTGCGCCGTCACCCGAAACGATGGCCCGGAGACACTCACTGCCGCCACTGGCTGGCGCTGCGCATCCAGAATCGGCACAGCGATGCAGCGCAATCCTTCTTCAAACTCCTCGTCGTCCACGGCGTAGCCGCGGCGCCGTGTCTTTTCCATCTCCGTGCGCAGTGCCTCCGCCGTCGCAATTGTGCGATGCGTAAAACGCTCAAAGCGAAGCCGCTTCACCACCTCGTTGGCCCGATCTTCCGGCAGGAACGCCAGAATTGCCTTTCCTACCGACGTGCAATGCACCGGATTGCTGGCCCCGATCCGCGTAATCATTCGCACCGAGCGCGCCGGCTCGATCTTATCTATATAGATCACCCGCGACGCCTCCAAAACGCACAAGTGAGCCGTCTCCTCTGTCTCCGACACCAGCCTGCGCAGATGCGGCTGAGCCCGGTCGCGCAAGTCGTATTGCTCAATCGCCCGGTTGCCAAAGTCGAAAAGCCGCAGTCCCAGCCGAAACTTTCCGTTCGCCGTGCGTTCCACCATGCGGTGCCGTTCCAGTACCATCAAAAAACGATGCGCCGTGCTTTTGTGCAGTTGCAGAGACGAAGCAACCTGCGCCAATCCCAACGGCGTTTCGCTCTCACCAAGCAGATCCAATACGGCGAAAGCTCGATCGAGCGCCTGGACTTTGTAAGTTCCCTGCGGTGCCGCGTCTCGCACTTTGGTCCTCCCATCCGCATCTTGACTACAGAAGCAGTTTTTCAGAATGCGAGACTCGTGTCAAGGCGTGATACGGTTCGCCGTCCTGGAATCACGGCAAATCTTTCCTTCCCGCCTAAGGGAAACGCGGCCTCTCCCGCCGGAATATTGACGGAATCGGCGTAGCACGAAGAAATCAATTTCTGAACCGGGATCAGAGCGTTTCCGCGTCCTCCGCCGGAACCACGTCCCCTTCACCAGGCGCCAGAAAGAGATTCGCCTCCAGCCCATGCTGGCGCATGTAAAGGTCGTAGTAGCGGCCGCCCATCGCAAACAACTCCGCGTGGTTGCCGCGCTCCACAATGAGCCCGCCCTCCACAACCAGGATCTGGTCCGCGCGGCGAATCGTCGACAGCCGGTGCGCAATCACAAACGTCGTCCGCCCCTGCATCAGCTCTTTCAGCCCCGTCTGGATCATGGCCTCCGATTCGGAATCGAGCGAGCTTGTCGCCTCGTCCAGAATCAGAATCCGCGGCTCGGCCAGCAGCGCGCGCGCAATCGAGAGCCTTTGCCGCTGCCCACCCGAAAGCTTCACCCCCCGCTCGCCCACAATCGTTTCGTATGCATCCGGAAAGCGCTCGGCAAACTCATCCACGCGCGCCGTGCGGCTGGCAAACAGAAACTGTTCCTCCGTCGCCTCCGGCCGCGAAAACATGATGTTTTCTCGAATCGATCCATCGAACAGAAACGAGTCCTGCAGCACCACGCCCAACTGCGACCGGAAGGTGTTCAGGTCCACAGTTGCCAGGTCGATATCGTCCACCAGCACCGCCCCTTTCGACGGCGTATGGAAGGCGCACACCAAGCTGATGATCGTCGACTTGCCCGACCCTGAAGACCCCACCAGCGCCGTCACCGTCCCGGGCCTGGCTTCAAAACCGATTCCGTGCAGCACCGGCCTTTCCGGCGTGTAGGCAAACTCAACGTCGTCGAACCGAATCTTGCCCTCAATCGGCGGCATCTTCACCGTGCGGCCGGGACTCTGGTTCTCTTCCAGTTCCGACATGATCTCGTTCGTCCGATCCAGCCCGGCAAATGCCTCCGTCAACTGCGTTCCGATATTCACCACCTGAAACACCGGAGCAATCATGAAGGCCAAAAACATGTTGTAGCTGAAGTAGTCGCCCACCGTCCAGGTGTGGTTCAGCACACTGTGACCGCCGAACCACATCACCAGCCCGGACACCAGCCCAAGCACGGTAGTCGACGCGGACCCCAGCACGCTGGTCATGGTCAGCGTCTTCATCACGTTCGCCAACAGCCGATCCACGCCCTCTGAGAAGACATGCGCCTCGCGCTCTTCGGCGTGGTAGCCCTTGATCACCCGCACGCCGCCCAGCGACTCAGTCAGCCGCCCGGTTACCTCGGCATTGATCTTGCCGCGCTCGCGAAAGATCGGACGGATCGTCTTGAAGGCATACTGCAGCACAAACACAAACACGCCCATCACGGCAAAAACCGTCAGCGTAACCGACACGCTCAGGTGCATCAGATAAAGAAACGCGAGCACTGCGGTGAACAGGCCGCCAACAAAGTCCACCAGCCCCGTGCCCACCAGGTTGCGCACGCCCTCCACATCGGTCATGATGCGCGACACCAGTTGGCCCGTGCGGTTTTCGTCGTAGTAAGCCACCGAAAGCAGTCCCACGTGGCGCTGCACCTGACGGCGCATCTCGGCAATCAGTCGCTGCCCGGCCTTCGAGAGCAACTGCGTGAGCGAGAACGACGTGATCGCCTGAATCAACATCGCCCCAAACACGATCGCAATAATCCGAGGCAGCCATTCCGGGTGCGGATGCAGCGGCGAAAGCACCTTGTCCAGCAGCGGCTTTGAGAGAAAGGGCAATGCCAGGCCGGCCACGCGATTGACGACCATCAGGGCCATGCCTGCCAGCAGCAATCCGATGCGCGGCACAATCAGGGCGCGAACCTGCGGCCACACCTTCTTCAGAGCGGGCTTCTTCTTGGGTAAATCCGTCTGGCCTGCTCGCGCCCCGCGCCCCGTGCGCTCGGCGCGCATGCCCATCCCCATCCCGCCACGCATGGTTCCCAAGGGCTACACCTTTCCCGATCGCCGCGCGGCGATGAACGAGCGCACGCACAGAATCACGTAAAGCAGCATCAGCCCAGCCATCGTCAGCTTCGAGGCCAGCGCAATCTCATCCGGCGGCAAACCTGCGGAAGCAGCCTTCACGTGGCCCTGCACTGCCACGATCGCCGCCCCAAGAAAGCCCAGCAACCCGATCGTCACATTGACGTGCATGAAGAGCTTGCGCCGTCCCTCATTCGGGCTGATGGCCAAATACCCGAACACTCCCAGCGCCAGACCAAACCATGTGGGAATCAACGCCGTCGGATGCACGCTTCCCGTTCCCAGATAGCCAACCAGGCCAAGGGCAATCAAGAGTGCCGCAAAAACCAGAGTCACCTTTGCCACGTCAGACCTCCATCGATACGCATGGCAAGGATATCAGTTGACGTGCACACCAACCCCATCCGGCAAGCCTCCATTGAGTGGATGCCTGCCGCCACTTGCAGGATTGCATTTATTGCGGACCGAGGAATAGGTGCCCCATTCATCACGGTTCCATCGTGATGAGTGGGATCTATATCCAAATCCAATTCACCCACAACCTGGGTGCCCCAGGTCCCGATCTTGGGACCTGGGATGAAACCCCGTCACTTCCCTATCGTTGAATGCGCGCCGATCCACCCTTGGCAAACGCCTTCACCTGTTCCAGCGTCGCCATGGTCGTGTCGCCGGGATACGTGGTCAGCAGTGCCCCGTGCGCCCAGCCCAGCTTGACAGCTTCCTCGGGCGCTTCCCCGGCCAGCAGGCCATAGATGAAGCCCGCGGCAAAGCCGTCCCCGCCGCCCACGCGATCGTAAACATCCAGCTCCGCCGTCGGCGCGGAGTAGGTCTTCCCATCCACCCACGCCACCGCGCTCCAGCTATGCCGATTGGTCGACTGCACCTCGCGCAGCGTTGTCGCCACCACCTTCACCTTGGGCAGCTTCTTCGTCACCTGGTCGATCATCGCGAAGAACACCGTCGGATCCAGCTTCGACTTTGCATGCGCATCCGGCCCCGGAATCCCAAGACCCATCTGCAGGTCTTCCTCGTTGCCCACCAGCACGTCCACATTCTCGACAATCTTGGCGATCGTCTCCACCGCCTTCGCGTTCCCGCCCTGAATATTCCAAAGCTTCGCGCGGTAGTTCAGGTCAAACGAAGTCACGGCGCCCGCGGCCTTGGCTTCCTTCATCATCTCCGCGGCCAGCGCGGCGGTCGTCGGCGACAGTGCGGTAAATAACCCGCCGCAATGAACCCAGCGTACGCCCTGGGCAAAAATCGTCTTCCAGTCAAAGTCGCCGGGCTTCAGTTGCGCGCCCGCCTCGTTCGACCGGTTGTAGAAAACCACCGGAGGCCGCACGCCGTGTCCCTGGTCGCTATACACCGTGGCCATGTTCGGCCCAGTCACGCCATCGTGCTTGAAGTACTTGTAAATCGGCCTCACGCCCATGGCCTTCACGCGCTCGGCAATCAAATCGCCGACCGGATAATCCACCATCGCCGAACAAATTGCCGTCCGCAACTGGAAGCAGTCCGACAGGTTCGCGGCCACATTGAACTCGCCGCCGCTCACGTGAATCTTGCACTCCGTCGCTTTGCGAAACGGGATAATCCCCGTGTCGAGCCGATGGATCAGTGCACCCAACGACAGAAAATCCAACTCGCCATCTTTACGAATATTCAATCCATGACTCATCGCGCATATTCTCCTGGTCTACATGACAGTGTTTTTTAGGATCGGAAACTGCAACGATTATAGACTGGTCTGACCACTTCAGGAAAGCTCAACCCGCATTCCCCGCCGATTTCTTCACATCCGCCATCACCTGCTCCGGCGTCCACTCATTCCCCGGATAAAACTGCACCACCTTGCCGTCCGCGCCAATCAGCGTCGTCGAAAGCGTATGCGTTATCGTGTCATTGGCTCCATGCGTAATGCCCACGTCGAAGAACTTGGCCATCTCCAGCAACACCGGCTGAACCGGCACCGCAAAATCCCAATGCACAAATGCATTCTTCGCATCGCTGCCTATATACGTCGCCCCATAAGCCCGCAGCCGCTCCGGCGTATCGTGCTCCGGATCGAAGCTCACGCACAGCAGGTGCGTCTTGGCATAAAGCGCCGGGCTTGCCGCCAACTGGTTGTTGATCGTCGCAAAGTTGTGCGTCACCAGTGGACAGAAATTGGGAAGCGGGCATCTCGTATAGATAAACGTCAGCAGCAGCATCTTCCCCTTGAACTGCCCCAGGTGAATCGCCCGCCCGTCCTGGTTGCGCAGGCTGAAGTCGGGAACCTTATCGCCCGGCGCAGGCACGTGATAAAACACCGCGGGCTTATAGTCCGGCCGCGCCTGACCCACCACAACAATATGATCCAGCAACACCGTCTCTTCGGCGCTCTTCTGCACCAGAACGTCCGCGGTAATCACGTCGCCCGGATGCAGTTCGCTCACCACGCTCGGATCCTTGAGCTGGTAGGGCATAGTCATCGCCTCCATGAAGCCGGGAATCGCCTCATGATCCAGCACCACAATGCCGTGCGCCGCATCGGTTGAAACCACTTTGCCGCGCAGGTGGTACACGGTCACGTCGGCATTTGATTGTGTACTAGATTTCTGGCCCGAGTGGCACCCGGCCAAAACCAAGAATGCGAGGAATGAGGAAGAAATCAGTCGGCGAATCACACCCCCAGTTTACAACCGGCTGGCCGCCCCTACAGCATCAACCACTCGCCCTCATCTTCCAGCACTTCCTCCAGATCCTTGCCGCTGCACCCGGAGGGCGCCTGTGCGCCGGGACACTTCTTGTCCACGGCCTTCATCCGCGCTATAAATTGATCGTTCCTTTTAAGCACTTCGTCGTGGCACTCCTTCGCCACCGCCATCAGTTGCTCCCAGCTTCCTTCCAGAACAGTCCCCTTGCTGGTCGTCTTGTAATGCAACCCGCTGGCATCGATGATTCTATTCATATCTACTGAAGGATCGCTCGCTTGATGGTGCTTCCCCTTCACCGAGACGCTCAACTCCAAAAGCATAAGGGAACTCCCTTTCGCGTACTCTCCATCAGAACCCGCAACAGCCCTTCACAGACAGTGACACGCAACACGTTTCCTTGTGAGTTATCTCTTTTCGGCAACAAACGTGGTCTAACTCGCCACAACGACATCCAAGACCCGACTTACTGAGATAAGTCGCGTGATCTAACTCACATAACTCAGTATTGACGCACCTTCAAACCATCCATCCTGTTCTCGCTTATTCCCCTACCGGTGATAGCAGTCACTGACTGGTCTAACCACTGTAGACGACTTTTCTAACTGAGAAGGGCACCCATAATGGCAGCTACTTTCGCAGTAGACCATGCATCGGAAACCACACACCATGTTTCCTTTGATCTGGCAGAACTCACGAAAATGTACGACTTCACCGGCCTTGTCGTCGCCGTCACTGGCGGCGCAGGCATTCTCGGCAGCGAGATGGCCCGCGCATTGGCCGGTTGCGGCGCTCAAGTTGCCATCCTCGACCTCAACATCGAGCCTGCCAAGGCGCTCATCCACTCGCTCGGCCCCCATGGCAAGCAGATCGCGCTCCACCAGTGCGACGTACTCAACCGCGACAGCGTTGCCAAGGCTGCCCAGGACGTGATCGGCCAATTCGGCAAGATCGACTGCCTCATCAACGGCGCGGGAGGCAACAAGGCCGCTGCCACCACCGGCCCCGACCTCAAGTTCTTCGACCTGCCCGCCGACGCTCTCCGCTGGGTCTTCGATCTCAACATTCTCGGCACCATGCTGCCCTGCCAGGCCTTCGGCAAAGTCATGGCCGAGCAAGGCCACGGAATCATCCTGAATATCTCCTCGATGAACTCCTTCCGTCCCCTCACCCGCATTCCCGCCTACTCCGGCGCCAAGGCCGCTGTAAGCAACTTCACTCAATGGCTCGCCGTCCACATGGCCCAGGAATATTCGCCGAAGATCCGCGTCAACGCCGTTGCGCCCGGCTTCTTCCTCACCAACCAGAATCGTTTCCTGCTCACCGACAAGGAAACCGGCGAACTCACCAAGCGCGGCAACCAGATCATCGCCCACACTCCCATGGCCCGCTTCGGCGAACCCAAAGACCTCTTCGGCGCCGTCCTCTGGCTGCTCTCCCCGGCCTCGGAGTTCGTCACCGGCACCGTCATTCCCATCGACGGCGGCTTCTCCGCCTACAGCGGCGTCTAACGCCAGGCGCACCTCCATGACAACAATGGCCGGAGGAGTTCAGCTCCTCCGGCCATTGTCTTGCTCAAATTCGAAATTCCTCCAAGGCCTGTTTCCCCGGCGCCCGCGAATTTCATCCTCACGACTCACCCGCCAACTTGCCAACTCGCCAACCCCGCTTGAGCGGGGGCCAACCCGCCGCCTTTGTTAATAACCCCCACCGCCTGATGGCGTATAACGCTGAAATGGGCTCAAACAACCCAACCAGGCCATCCGCGGAACCCGAAATCACCGCATGGCTGCGCGCCGAAGGCCTGGTTGTCGCAGCCAGCGAGCGCGCCGCCCGCGCCCTTGCCTCCGCCTACCATCGCGCCCGCCGCGCCGAAGGCCTCTCCGCTTGGCCTGCCCCCGCCATCCTCGACTGGCCAACCTTTCTCCGCACCGCTTGGCATGACCACGCCGGCGCCGACGGCCGCCTGCTCCTCGATCCCCTCCAGGAGCAATCTATCTGGGAGCAATCCATCCAGGCCGCCGCATCAGGCCCGCAAATCGCCACTCTGCTTGAAGGCCCGCGCAACCGCATGGCCAGCCTCGCCATGCAAGCTCACCAACTCCTCTGCTCCTATGCGCCGCAGTTCCTCCGTCAAAACACCCGCGCCGCCTGGCAACAGGACGCCGAAAGCTTCAGCGCCTGGCTCGCCGCCTTCGATGAAACCTGCCGCGCCGCCAATCTCCTCAGCCCCGCCCGTCTGCCTCTCGAACTGATCCCGCTGCTTGAGTCCTCGGCCACCACCCGCCCGTCTCTGCTCCTCGCCGGTTTCGATCGCATCCAGCCCTCGCAGCGCCGCCTCTTCGACGCCTGGGCAAAATGGCAGGAAGTCTCCTCCGGTCCGACCACCCGCGAGGTCCGCTACTACCACGCCGCCGACACTCAATCCGAGCTCTCCACCTGTGCCCTCTGGTGCAAACGCCAGCTAGCCGCCAACCCCCAAGCCAACCTTCTCGTCATCACCCAGAACCTCTCCGAACGCCGCGGCGAAATCGAACGCACCTTCCTCAACTTCGCCGCCGATGAAAACTCCGCATCCCCAATCTTCGAGTTCTCCCTCGGCATCCCCCTCGCCCAGGTCGCCCTCGCCCGCGGAGCCCATCTCCTACTCCGCTGGCTCTCCGGCCCACTCGCCGAACACGAACTCGACTGGCTCCTCTCCACCGCTCAAATCGCCGCGGATCACGAAGAATCCATCGCCCTCCAAACCTACATGCGCTTGCTCCGCCGCCACGGCCTCGAGCGTCCCCAATGGTCCCTCAACGCATTCCTCACCGCGCCACCCCGCGCAGCGCTCCCGCCCGCCTGGACCACCCGCTTGGAGCAAACCCAAACCCGCCTCGCCGCGCTTGCCGCCCGCCCGCAAAGCCCCCTCGACTGGGCCGAACTCGTTCCCCAACTCCTCGACTCAGCCGACTGGCCCGGCGCGCGTCCCCTCTCCAGCGCCGAACACCAGGCCCGCAACCGCTGGCAGCAAACCGTCGAGTCCTGCGCCGCCCTCGGCTTCGATGGCCGCCGCATCCGCTGGCCCGAATTCCTCTCCACCCTCGCCCGCGCCCTCGACCAAACCCTCTTCGCCCCCGAATCCCGCGACGCCCCCATCCAGATCGCCGGCCCCGCCGAAGCCGCCGGCCTCACTGCCGACGCCATCTGGTTCATGGGCGCAAGCGAATCCGAATGGCCCTCCTCCGGCGCAACCCATCCCCTGCTGCCTCCAGAAGTTCAGCGCCAAGCCGCCATGCCCCACGCCACCGCGCAGCTCGATTTGGAACTAGCCCGCGTCATCACACTCCGCCTGCTCTGCTCCGCACCCCAAGTCTGTTTCAGCTATGCCCGCCAAAGCGAAGGCGTCGAAACGCGGCCCTCGCGCCTCATCGCGCAACTAGCCGGCGCTCCCCAGCCCATCCCCGCCGACCTCGTGCCGCCCGCCGTACCCGAACCACTCACCATCCTGTTTGAAGACTTCAGCCGCATTCCCTTCCCGCCCGGCAAAGTCGAAGGCGGTTCCAGCGTCCTCACCCATCAGTCGCAATGCCCCTTCAAGGCCTTCGCCACCGCGCGCCTCGGGGCCCAATCCTGGCAGCCCGCCGAGCCCGGACTCACCCCGGCGCAACGCGGCAGCCTGCTCCACGCCGTCCTTCACTCCATCTGGGCCGGACCGCCGCAGGGAATCCGCACCCTCGCCAACCTTCAGGCCATCGATGATCGACCAGCATTTGTCCAAACTCACGTAGCCCGCGCCCTGCAACAAGCGCTTCGCCCATCCCTTCGCGACCGCATGCCCCGCCGCTATCTCGAACTCGAAGAGCAGCGTCTGCTCAGCCTCGTCACCGAGTGGCTCAACTACGAGTCCGCCCGCATCGAGTTCGAAGTCACCGGAGCCGAAGTCGGCCACACCATCGCTCTCGCCGATCTCACCTTCGATCTCCGCCTCGACCGCATCGACCGCCTCAACGACGCATCTCTCCTCGTCATCGACTACAAATCCGGCTTGGTCTCGCCCAAATCCTGGCAGCTTCCCCGCCCCGACGATGTGCAGCTCCCCCTCTACGCCGGCTTCGCTCTCGGCGACGAAGAAATCCTCGGCGGCCTTGTTTTCGCCAAAGTGCGCAGCGGCGATCAGTCCTTCACCGGCCACGTCGGCGATGCCCGAGCCACCCTCTTTCCCGGTCTGACCTCATCGAGCAGCCTGGTCAAAAACAACCTCACCGCCGAGCAGCTCATCGACTGGCGCCAGCACATCGAACAACTAGCTCAGGACTTCCTCACCGGCCGCGCCGAAGTCGATCCCCGCGACTACCCCAAAACCTGCGAGCACTGCGGCCTTCAGACTCTATGCCGCGTAGCGGAAAATCGCGCACTTCTCGATCCCGACGAACTTTCCGGCGCAGACGATGCGGAGGCCGCCGATGAGTAACCCCGCCCCCAAAACTCCGCCGCCCGATCAAGCCCAGCGCCAGCGCGCCCTCGATCCCTCCAACTCCATCCTCGTCCAGGCCCCCGCCGGCTCCGGCAAAACCGACCTCCTCACCCGCCGCTTTCTCCGCCTGCTCACCGAGGTGGAAGACCCCGCCCAAATCGTCGCCATCACCTTCACCAAAGCCGCCGCCGCAGAGATGCGCCACCGCATCCTCTCCGAACTTGAAAACGCCGCGGCAGGCAGCGATCAGGCCAATGGACAAGGAGTGGCTCTCTACAGCACGGCCTCCATTGACCCCAAGAAGATGCGTCCGGAGCCGCAAGAAGTGTCAGGGCACGACTTCAGTCGTGCCGAAAATGCCTCAAAAGAGATTCGGGCTTTAGCCCCTGAGGGAAATCCCCCCGACCCCATCTCCCCCGCCTTCTCTATTGAAGCCCTCGCCCAGGAAGCCCTCCACCATTCCCAACTCCTCGGCTGGAACCTCCTCCACCAACCCGCCCAGCTCCGCATCTCCACCATCGATTCCTTCTGCCGCGACCTCGCCCTCCAGCAGCCCTTGCTCTCCGGCCTCGGCGACGGCCTCGGCATCTACGGCCAGCCCGACGAACTTTACCGCCGCGCCGCCCGCCAAGCCCTGAACCAAATCGACGCCTCCGACTCAACTCTAGCCTCCGCCATCGAATCTCTCCTCCTCTGGCGCGATAACAACTGGCACGAAATGGAAGACCAGCTCGTCGAAATGCTTCGCAGCCGCGACCGCTGGATGCACGACTTCGTCCTCGAGCGCGAGCAGGATTGGGACGCCCTCCGCGAACGCCTCGAACGCCCCTTCGCCAAAGCCATCCAGCAATCCCTCACCGAATTAAGCCGCCTCTTCGACCAGGTTCCCAACTCCCGCGACCAAGCCCTCGACCTCGCCCGCTTTGCCTGCGAGGAACCCGGCGACAATTCTCCATGGCCCCTGGCCGAATGCACGGAAATCCCGTCTTCTCCCTTCGCCGATGGACTCGAATCCGCTTTAGCCGCGTCTGCCGCGCTGGGCGCCTTTCTTCAAACGCAAAAAGGAACCTGGCGCTCGGAAAAAGGCCTCAAAACTTCGGATGGCTTTCCTTCCACTCCGCGGGGCAAGTCAGGCAAGGTTCAATTCGCGGACCTGATCGCCCGCCTCGCCACCATTCCCGGCCTCGAAGACGCTCTCGCCGCCGTCCGCATGCTACCCCCGCCTCGCTACACCGACGAAGACTGGCAAATCGTCCGCGCCTGTTTCACCCTGCTCCGCAATGCCGCCGCCCAGCTCCGCGTCGTCTTTGCTGAAGCCGGCGCCGTTGACTACACCGAAGTCGCCCAAATCGCCCTCACCGTCCTCCAGGGTCCCGACGGCCTGCCCACCGACGCCGCTCTTTCCGTCGCCGACGGCATCCACCACATCCTCGTCGACGAGTTTCAAGACACCAGCCGCCGCCAGCACGAACTCCTCCGCCGCCTCATCGCCGCCTGGCCGGAGCGCGAAGGCCGCAGTTGTTTCGTTGTCGGCGACCCCATGCAGTCCATTTACTTCTTCCGCGCCGCAGACGCCGAGCTCTTCCCCCGCGTCCGGGAAGCCGGTCTCGAAATCCCCAACGCCGCCCCACTCCTCTTCGACCCCGTCGCTCTCACCTCCAACTTCCGCACCGCCAGGCCGCTCGTCACCAGGCTCAACGAAGTCTTTACCCAGGTCTTTCAGGAAAACGACGGCAGCGGCGTCATCTTCTCCCCCGCCGACCCCGCCCGCAACGGCGAAGGAGCACTTCCCCGGCCCTTCGAGTTGCACATCAACTTCGACCCGCAAGTCCCTCGCGGCAAAACAGCTATCTCCGAAGAATCCAACGAAAACGATGCGCCCCGAACCAGGCAAATCGAAGAAATCGTCACCCTCATTCAGAGCCACCAGGACCGCATGGAGCAAGCCCGCGTCAAAGGAGAGAACTACCGTATTGCCGTCCTCGGCCGCACCCGCAACGTCCTCGCCCCCATCGCCCAGGCCCTGCGCGCAGCCAAAATTCCCTTCCGCGCCGTCGACCTCGAAAAGCTCTCCGCCCGTCCCGAGGTCCTTGACGCCCTCGCCCTCGCCCGAGCCCTCCTCAATCCCCTGGATCGCGTCGCCTGGCTCGGTGTGCTCCGCGCTCCCTGGTCTGGCCTTTCGCTCAGCGATCTGCACACCCTCGCCAGCGCCGACGACCCGACGCTTCTAGCCCGTCCCGTTCCCGATCTGCTCACCGAGCGCATTTCGTTACTCAGCGCGGAAGGCCGCCAAGCCGCGGATCGTGTCATCCAAGTCCTCTCCGCCGCGCCCGCCATGCGCTTCTCTCAGCCAACCGCCTCGCTCGGCGCGTGGCTCCAGCAGGTCTGGCTGCGCCTCGGTGGTGCGCAATGCGTCGATCCAACGGCACACGTCAATCTCGATCTCCTCTGGCAAAATCTCGACAGCCTGCCCAACGGCGAACAGGACCTGCTCGGCCCCGCACTCGACGCCGCCCTCCAGAGCCTGACCGCCCAGCCCGACCCCAAAACAACCGGCGATTGTGGCGTACAGCTCATGACCATCCACAAATCCAAGGGCCTCGAATTCGAAGTCGTCATCGTCCCCGAGCTGCAAGCCGGCTCCAGCAGAGGCAACCCAAAGCTACTCTCCTGGCTAGAGCGCGGCCTTCCCCCGGATGACACGGCCTATGAGCCCGGCGGCTCTTCCGAGGTCACCGAATTCCTGGTCGCGCCCCTTCAATCCAAGGGCTCCGATCGCGGCTCGACAAAGCAGTGGGTCGATCGCGTCTATCGTGATCGCGAAAAGCAGGAAACCCGCCGCATACTCTATGTAGCCGCCACCCGCGCCCGCGACCAGCTCCACTTCTTCGCCCAGCCCGCCTGCCGCCAAGACAAGCTCGGCGACTGGACCCTCGCCGAGCCCAAAGACAGCCTCCTCGCCACCGCCTGGCCCGCCCTCGAAGCAGAAATCCAGCAGCGCTTCGACCAATGGAAATCGACCATAACCGAAGCCCAGCCCGCAACCATCGAATCCCTGGCTGCCTCCGCCGACAGCAACCTCTTGGTAATGCCTTCTCCAACCAAGCCAACCCTGCTCCACCGCCTCCCGCCAAACTACCGCCCCACGCAAGCAACGAACTCGCTCCTGCACGAACCAATTGTCGGTGCCCCAGGTCTGGCTTCTCAGACCTGGGAATCCGACCTCTACGAACGCCACGAAGGCGGTCTCCTCTCCCGCGCCTTAGGCACCGCCGTCCACACCCTCCTCGAACACCTCGCCCACCTCCGCAAGACCAACAATTGGGACCAAACCCGCGCCGCCCTCAAGCAATTCCAACCCCGCATTGCAGCCCAAATCCGTGCCACCGGCATCGACCCAACCAAAGCCGCAAGCCTCGCCGCCGAAGCCCTCCGCCTCGCCATCGACGCCTCCAACGACCCCACCGGCAACTGGATTCTCTCTCCTCATCGAGAAGAAGCCAGCGAAGCCCGCTGGACCGGCGTCATTGCCGGCGCCCTCCGTACCATCCAGGTAGACCGCCTCTTCCGCGCCGGCCTCAATCCCCTCTCCACCGGCAGCCAAGCCTGGTGGATCGTCGACTACAAAACAGCCCATGCCGACGCCCTCGATCCGGCCAACGCGCTGCCCATCATGCGCAAGCTCTTCGCGCCTCAGCTCGAAACCTACGCTGCCGTCCTCACCAACCTGAAGGGCAACGGGACACCGATCCGCGCCGGCCTCTACTATCCCCGCATGTCCCTCTTCGATTGGTGGGAAATTTAGAAATCGTCGATGCTCCGGTTTGAGAAACTCTCACCCTCCAAATCCACGTTGAAAATTGAACATCGAACAACACCCGCCAACTTGCCAACTCGCCATCTCCGCGCCAGCGGAGGCCAACTCGCCACCTTTGTTCCAAAACCCAACTTGATCGTCTGATTTATCGCCCAATTTCGAATGAAAACGGCGCACCAAAAGAACAGAGGCGCGAGCCAAAGCCCGCGCCTCTCTCCAACAACTCGACCGCCCTACTGCAGATTCTTCATCAAGCTATCCAGCGCCGACTTCGGCGGCCGCGTCAGCGACTCCGGCAGCGTGCCCAGCGGCTCATCCCCCACATTCAGCAAGTCAATGAACGTAGGCTTCTGCGTATCGATATAGAACACGCCGGTCAGAATCTCTTCCTTCTCCTGCGCCTCCATCAGCGTACGCACCGCATTCGCCTTGTCGGTCGGATCGTAGTCTTCCAGCAGCTTGCGCAGCCGCAGGTTCGAGCCATCGTGCAACTGCACGTCGTACACCTCGCCGGAATCGTAGTCCACCTCGATATCGTCGAAGCTGGCCACAAACCCAATCTCGTTGATCGGCTCGTCGTTCTCCTGCAAAAACTTGTAGCTCTTCGTCGAGCCTTCGTGGTCGTTGAACGTTACGCAAGGGCTGATCACGTCCAGCATCACCGTCCCCTTGTGCGCAATCGCGGCCTTCAGCATCGCCAGCAACTGCTTCTTGTCGCCGCTGAATGATCGCCCCACGAACGTCGCGCCCAACTGAATTGCCAGCGCGCAGGTATCGATGCCCGGCAGATCGTTGATGACCCCCGTCTTCAGTTTCGAGCCAATGTCGGCAGTGGCCGAGAACTGCCCCTTGGTCAGCCCGTAAACGCCGTTGTCCTCGATGATGTAAATCATCGGCAGGTTCCGCCGCATCAGGTGAACAAACTGCCCCATTCCGATCGACGCCGTATCGCCGTCGCCGGAGACGCCAAGCGCCGTCATTGTGTGGTTGGCCAGTACCGCGCCCGTCGTCACCGAAGGCATGCGCCCGTGCACGCTGTTGAATGCGTGCGCGCGGCTCATGAAGTACGCCGGGCTCTTCGACGAGCAACCAATGCCGCTCATCTTCATCACCCGCTCCGGCTCGACGCCCATCTCGTACATCGCGTCGATAATGCGCTCGGAGATGGCGTTGTGCCCGCAGCCCGCGCACAGCGTGCTCTTCCCGCCGCGGTACTCAATAATCGGAAGGCCGATGTGGTTCACTTTAGGGGTTGCATTCGCGGTTGCCATTTAGAGGCCCTCCTTAGTCGCAAACTCTTCCGTAATCGTGCGGGCATCTACCGGCAATCCGTTGTAGTGCAGAATGCTGCGCAGCTTCGCCACCTGCTCCGCCGGAAGATCCAACTTCAGCAAGCTCGCCAGTTGCCCATCGCGGTTCTGCTCCACCACGTAAACCCGCTCGTGCTGAGCCACAAAGTCGTGAATCTCGTGCGCAAACGGATAAGCCCGCGCGCGCAGGTAATCCACATCTTTCCCGTACTCCTTCTTGATCTGGTCCAGGCTCTCGCGCAGCGCAAAATCCGTCGTGCCGTAAGCAATAAAACCAATCTTCGAGCTGCCGTTCTTCACTACCACCGGCGCCGGAACCAGCTTCCGCGCATTCTCGAACTTGCGCAGCAGCCGTTCCATCACTTCCTGATACTCGTCCGGCTTCTCCGTATAACCCGCCGCATCGTTGTGTCCCGAGCCGCGCGTAAAATACGCCGCCTTGGGGTGGTCCGTTCCCGGCAGCGTCCGCCAGCCGATCGCGTCGCCGTCCACATCGCGGTAGCGCGCAAATCCGCCCAGCCGATCCAGATCTTCCTTGGTCAAAACCTTGCCCCGGTCCAGCGGCTTGTCCGGATAAACAAACGCGTCGGACATCCAGTTGTTCATGCCCAGGTCAAGATCGCTCAGCACGAAAACCGGCGTCTGCAACCGCTCGGCCAGATCGAAAGCCGCATACCCAAACTCAAAACATTCCGTCACCGAACCCGGCAGCAGAACAATGTGCTTCGTGTCGCCATGCGAAAGAAACGCCGCGGAAAGCACGTCCGACTGCTGTGTCCTCGTCGGCATCCCCGTCGCCGGACCCGTCCGCTGCACGTCGAAAATCACGCCGGGAATCTCCGCGTAGTAGCCCAGCCCCGTAAACTCCGCCATCAGCGAAATGCCCGGCCCCGAAGTCGCCGTCATCGACCGCGCGCCGGCCCAGCCCGCGCCCAGCACCATGCCGATCGCCGCCAGCTCGTCCTCGGCCTGCACCACCGCAAACGTTGCTTTGCCTTCCGGCGTCACGCGGAACTTCTTCAGCAGGTCGGTCGTTGCTTCAATCAGCGAGGTAGACGGCGTAATCGGATACCACGCCACCACCGTCACCCCCGCAAACACCGCGCCCATGCCGCACGCCGCGTTCCCATCGATGATGATCTTGCCCTTCGTCTCATTCATCGGTTCGATGAAATAAGGGTCCTGCTTGGTAAACGTCGTCTGCGCGTATTCGAAGCCCGCCTTCACCGCGCCAAAGTTCAGATCGAACACCTTCTGCTTCTTCGAGAACTGCTTCCGCAGCCCGCTCTCGACCACGCCAATATCGATATGCAGAATCTGCGCCACCGCGCCCACGTACACCATGTTCCGCACCAGCTTGCGCAGCTTCGCTTCAGGGCACACCGCCGCCGTGATCTTGTCGAACGGCACCGGGTAAAACACCAGGTCGTCGCGATATTGCTTCAGGTCCAGCTTCTCTTCGTAGATCGCCACGCCGCCCGGGGGCAGCGCCAGCGTATCTTCGCGCGCCGTGTCGGGGTTCAGCGCCACCAGCACTTCCGAGTCGCGCTTGCGGGCTACATACCCATCCTTGCTGGCGCGAATTATGTACCACGTGGGCAGTCCGGCGATGTTCGACGGAAAGAGATTTTTTCCGCTGACCGGAACTCCCATTCCGAAGATGCTTTTCAGCAGTACGCTATTGGCGGATTGCGAGCCGGACCCGTTCACCGTTGCTACGTTGATGCTGAAATCGTTGGTCACGCGCGGACGCGCGTTCAGTAAGCCCTGCTCTTGACCCAGGGCCAGGTCTCCAGTCGCCATTTGGCGGGATTCCCTTCCGGTAGAATTCTTAATGAAGCGGCGATCTTTTACGCCCAAATGTGATTATAGTCACTTCAAACCGTGGCCGCCCCGCATCTTGACCCGAAGGTAACCCCTTTGAGTCTTAATAAAAGTGATTCGAATCACCTATGCGCGGGTGCCAGATATTGAATAGGGAGGGAGTCCCATTTTGGGCGCGCCCTCATCGCGCCTAAAGTGGGATAGTTCCTGCCTCCCTCACCCTTCCGGCCGAATCTCCGCCGCCTTCGCCACAATCGCCAGCTTCGCCGGCATCAGCTCCGGCCCATCGAAGCCTTCTTTCACCGCCTCGATCCGAATCTCGCCCGCCTGCTTGCTCGCCTGCAGAATCACCTGCGCCAGCCCATTGAATAGCGACCGCTTCGGCTCCTTGTCGCTCTCCTGGCAGTTGGGGTCGCCGTTGCCCACGCCAATCAACTTGCCCGCGCCAGAAACGTTAAAGCCGATAAAGTCGTTCGCGGTCGGCACTGCGCGGCCTTCCTTATCCAGAACCTCAACCGTCACAATCGCCACGTCCTCGCCGTCCGCGTTGATCTCCGCGCGGTCTGCCGTGAGCCGGATTGCCACGCCTGGTCCAGTCGTCTCGCGCTTCTCCGTCAACGCCACCTTGCCGCCCTTGAACCCGCGCGCTTCAATCGCTCCCGGCTCGTACCGCACCTTCCACTGCACATGGCCCAAGTGCGGAACCTTCTGCTTCCCCAAGCTCTTTCCGTTCAAAAACAGTTCCACCTCTTCCAGGTTCGAGTAAACCCATACCGGAATCTCGTCGCCTTCCTGGCCCTCGAAATTCCAGTGCGGAAACAGGTGCAGGACAGGCTCCTTGCCCCACCAGGCCTTGTAGTAGTAGAACGCGTCCTTGGGAAATCCGCACGTGTCCACAATCCCGAACTGCGAATTGATCGACGGCCACCCATAAGGAGTAGGCTCGCCGCGATAATCGAACCCCGTCCACGCAAAGCCGCCTGCCAGCCACTCCCGCGTCCCGTAGTACGTCCACCACTCTTCAGTCAGTTCGCTCCAACTCGTGTGGTTCACATCGTAGGCGCTGAGTGTGTTGCGCAACGGATCGGTCCTGTACTCACCCCGCGTGAAAATCGTGCTTGCTGTCTCCGATCCATAAAGAGGCCGCGTCGGATTCTTCTTGTGATACTCATCGGGAAACTTCAGATTGTAGTTGAATCCGATCACGTCGAACGCATCCGAGACGCCCTTCTTATTGTCCCCATTCACCGCCGCTGAAACCACCCGCGTCGGGTCGAGTTCATGACACCGCTCGACCATCGTCGCCGCGATCTTCGCTCCCTGCTCAGCCATCCCGTTCTGCAACTGCCACTCCTCGTTGCCCACTGACCACAGAATGATCGACGGCGAGTTGCGATAGCGCTTCACCATCGCCTCCAGTTGCGCCATCCCCTCCGGGTTCGAACTCATCTGCCGTGTCTCGCACATCATCATCATGCCCATCCGGTCGCAGGCATCCACCCACTCCGGCGTTGGCATGTTGTGCGATGTCCTCACCGCATTGCAGCCCATCTCCCGCAACACGCCCAAACGGAACCACTGCAGCCGGTCAGGCAACGCCGCGCCTACGCCCGCATGATCCTGGTGGTTGCACGTCCCCTGAATCTTCAGCGATTTCCCATTCAGAAAGAATCCCTTGTCCGCATCGAACTTCGCAGTGCGCGCGCCAAAGCTGATCCGTTCCGCATCGCGCGTTTTGCCGTCCGTCTCCACGCTCACAATCGCCGTGTAGAGATTGGGCTCATCCACCGACCACAACGCCGGATTCGCCAGGCTCGCCGTCGCACTAAACGCCGCCGATCCGTCCACGGCAATCGGCTGCGCCGCGGCTTCGGCCGTCGCCACCGTTTTGCCCGCCGCGTCCTGAATCTGCCACGTCACCTTGGCGCTCTCCGTCTGCTTGCTCTGGTTCTCGACCACCGTATCCAGCTTCAAGGTCGCCGAGCCACCGTCAACAGACGCGCGCACCGTGCTCTCCCACTTGCCCAGGTGCAGCGCATCGTTCTTCGTCAGCCACACGTGCCGATAAATTCCCGCGCCCTCGTAGAACCACCCATCGCCGAAAGCCGCGTCCACGCGCAGCACAATGTAGTTCTTGGCTCCATAGCTGAGAAAATCCGTCAGGTCAAACCGGAACGGCGCATACCCGTTGTCGTTGCGCCCGATAAAGCACCCATTCACAAATACCAGCACGCTGCGAAACGCGCCATCGAACTCGACCGCGATCCGCCGGCCCACGTCGCTGGCCGGAACGTCGAACTCCCGCCGATACCAGCCCACGCTGGTCTCCGGGTAACGCCGTCCCAGTGGCTTGTAGCCGTGCGATTTCTGTTCCTCGTCGCGCACAAATGGCAGCTCCACCGCCCAGTCGTGCGGCAGGTCGAGCGCGCGCCATTTCGAATCGTCAAATCCAGCCTTTGAAAAGTCGAAATCGCCCGTCTTCGCGAAGTCCCCTTGCCCCATGCCAAACCCCAGGTCGCGCGCCGGATCGCTTCCATGTCCAAACATGAATTTCCATCCAAAGTCCAGAAGCAATTGCTCCCGAGGCGCAACCGCCGCCAAGGCCGCAGCCTGCCCGGTTTCCGGCAGCCCAGCCAGTAGTCCCGCGCTTCGCGCCCAGGCAGCCCGCGCAACCATGGATGAAGCCGAAATCGCCAATCCTGAACAAATCAATTCGCGACGAGAAATCTTAGCCATAAAATCCTCTCGATTCTTTGCTGAGATCTCACTTGGAATTCAGCAAACCACTCCAGAGTGAGCAACGCCGAACTATAAATCCTCGCCCTTGTCCCTGTAAACGGTTTCACTCCTTTGCTGAACCCCGCGGCCAGACGACGCAACCGCGGATCCCGCCCGCACCTGAAACCACTAAATTGCGTCCACTCCACCGCCGGCGTCAGTGCAATCCAAACCCGCGTCAGTACGCCTAGCCATCGAAACAACTCTCGATCTCGGACTTAGCGTCCTGCGCGTCCCTCTTGTTCCGGGAAATTCGCTCCACGTCCGCTCCGCCCGCGCTCCCCTACAATCTTCTGTATGACCACCTCCCCCCCTCCGTGGACCGTCCGAGGCCTCCGTCAGGCACTCGCCGCTGGAGTTCTTCAGCCGACCGCCTTGGCGGATGAAGCCCTTTCGCATTCCAACCAAAATCCCGGCCGAAACACCTATCTCTGGCAAGACCCAGCATGGACGCGCTCCGAAGCTCTTCGCATTCAAGCCACGCCGCGCGGCAGCGACGGCCCCTTCGGCGACAGCCGTTCCGCTCTCTGGGGCCTGCCCATCTCCGTCAAAGATTGTTTCGACCTGGCCGGCGCGCCCACCACTTGCGGTGTGCGCTTCTACCGCGACCTGAATGGAATTGCCGCGCAAGACTCCTGGCTGGTTGAGCAACTTCGCGCCTCCGGCGCCGTCATCGTTGGCAAGACGCACCTACACCCGCTGGCTTACGGCATCACCGGCGAGAACCCCGAATTCGGCGACTGCCTTCAACCCGGCAAGCCCGGCGCGCTCACCGGCGGCTCCTCCAGCGGCGCAGTCGCCAGCGTCCTTGAGGGCTCCGCGGTCGCGGCCATCGGTACTGACACCGGTGGCTCCGTCCGCGTGCCCGCTTCGCTCTGCGGCCTGGCCGGATATCGGGCCACGCTTGGCCACGGCGACTGGCGCGGCGGCCTGCACCTTGCGGAATCCTTTGACACCATGGGCTGGCTCTTTCGCGACCTTGAAGATGCGCCGCTCCTCGCTGCTCCCTTCGCCTCTTCCGAGCCGTCCGCACAACTCCGCTTCACGCGATTCGCCGCCATCGCAGGCAGCTTCCTCAACGATTGCGAGCCTGAAATCGCCGCCAACCTCCAGAGCACCATCCGCGAATTAGAAACCCTCGGCCTCGAAGCCCGCACCATCGATCCCGTCTGGTGGTCCGAGTCCGCGGAAATCTTCTCGCCCATTCAGGCCTGGGAGGCCGCGCGCCTTCACGCCGGCCACTTCGACCAAATCCAGCCCGACATCCGCGAGCGCCTCGAGTGGGGCGCGCGCATCTCTGCACCTGAAATCGCCGCGCTGCGCCGGCGCCATTCCGCTTTCAACGCGCGAATGGACGATCTGTTCGCCACGCACCAGCTACTCCTGCTCCCCTGCGCCCCGGTAGCGCGCCTCGCCGCGGGCGCGGACCACAGCAAAACGCGTCCTCGCCTCTTGCGCTACACCACGCCCTTCAGCCTCGCCGGCCTGCCGGCGGTCGCCATCCCCTGTGCCCCAGGCGGCATGCAACTGGTCGCCGCGCGCGGCTCGGACGAGCCGCTGCTCCAACTCGCCGCCCAGCTCGGCGCTAGCCAAAAAGCGGCAGCAAAAGCAGCGCCCGCACAATAACTTCCCGAGGTTCGCCGCTTCCTTCCAATTTCCACCGTTCCAGCTCTGCTGTTCATAAGCTGAATAATTCACAGGAAATAGACTTGCCTAAATGCTCCGCAATTTGCAACAATGGCTCACCGATACGCGAGACCTCCCCGTCTCCTATATTGAGCAGCCGGCATCCCATGGATCGTGAGGCCCAGACGAAGCTTCAAGAACCGATCCCAGGGAACCTGACAGAACCGGCGACCAACGCATTCAGTTAATCGAAGTTCGGGGGAGTCGAACCGAATCGGCATTTGCGAAAGTCAGACAGCAGCGCGACTTCTCAAGGACTACTTAACTGTTTAAGCGCGCGATCGTACAGGCATCTTGCTAGTTCAGGAATTCATATTGGACTAACCCAGATCGGAAGGGGTTCACACAATGAACCTTCCTCTACGTTCTATAGCTGTGTTCGCCGCTGGCCTGCTTTTTCTCAATGCGGGTCTCCGGACAGGTCTCGCCGCGAGCAACGACAATACGCCGCCTGCCGGCTCCTCGCCACTCGCCCAGACCCCAACCCCCGCCGTGGATTTGCAGCCGGCTGCATCCCCGAATACGGTCCCAGATACGGTCATCATTCCTGGCCCCTTGCGACCCTTCATGCGCATGGCCGGGATTAGCCAGGAAATTTCCCCCGCCGAATTGTTGCCGATGCTGGCGCGCAACGCCTTTCTCTGGGGCTACCAACTGGGCAAACCTACCGAGTTTCTCGTGCTGGTTGATCGGTATGTGCATCTGGCCAGAGAGCTTCAGGCGCTTTCGGGGCCCGACGGCATGATCCGGGTGGCGGGCTGCGACAATGCAACCCGTCTGATTCAGGTTCTCGGATACCAGTTTCAGCATGGCTGCGGTCCCGGCGGCGCTGTTCTGATGACTGCCGATGCGGAGCGCGCCTTCCTCACCATCGACTCCGGCTTTCCCATTACCGAGCTCGAAGAAGCTCTCCAGAAAGGCACTCCTTTTGCCTACTCCTTCCCCGGAACGCCGGTCCCCGTGCTGTTCAACGAAAAATCCTGGGCCGGAATTAGCCCGCTCAGAAAGAAATATGGAAGCGATCTCCTCGAAATCCTGCTGCACGACCCGAGCGTAGACCGCCTCTATTCAGCTCTTTCCCGCAACGACAAGCAAACCAACCTTGCCCTTTTCCAATCGCCTGGACTCTCGAAGCTGCTGCCCTATGCCGCCGTGCTTAATTTCTATGGAAGCCGAATCTCCATTCGCTCCGGTGAAGTCCAGGTGCCTGGCGGAGCCGGCGCTGAACAAGCATGGAAAGAGCTTGTGGGAGCCAATCCAAAGTCGCCGGGCGAGTTTGTCGAGCACCTGATTTCGAAAGATCGCGGATGGCTTGCGGCGTACTTTGACGCTTTGGCGCGCACCGGCTCAGCGCAGCAAGCTCACTTTGTTCAGGAGCCTCGTCTCAAAAGCATCTATGAAGCATACCGCTCAGGCGCCAACGGCTCTCAACTCGGTGCCGCGGAAGGCGTCTTCCCAAGGAATGCTTCGCTTCTGGTGTTCCTCACGCGCCTGCAATGGCAGCCGGACGGCGAACCTCTGGTTCCTGGGAGTCTTCAAGTCTGGAAGGAAATCCTTGGCCGCAGATCTAGCTCAAAAAGTGCGCGGGCACGGCCGGAAAACATGCGCGCCCCGGATTCCCCGGAGCTGCTCCTCGAGGCCTTGGCCGCTTCTTCCCTCATTGAAAACGGCGCCGGACCGCTGCAAATTTACCTCGCGCTGAGCGCCATAGACAGCGAGAGACATCCTGAAAGCAAGCTGTCTGAGGCAGCCGCGCGCCTGCTCTCCGAGAGATTTGTCGAATTCAACGCCTGGTATCCCATCTTCGCCGAGTTTCCTTCTCTGGACGACACGTCAATCTCTGGCTTTATCGACAATGCCAGTCTGATCGACAAGATTCAGGACTCTGCCCTGCGCTCCAATGCGCTTGGTGCGTTTCAAGCCGAGATCGGAATCTGGCAGATACTTGCCCGCCAGGGGCAGATTCCAGACCGAGCCTTGAATCAATCCTGGCAGAGTGCAATTAAACCCTTCTCTGACTGCTCCTCATCGATCAAGCTTTTTGAAGCAGCCCGCGCCTCGCTGCAGTCAACTCTGTTTGCCGCCGCCGGCGACGCACACCTCACCCAGGATCAGCTTATCGATCTGCTCGCCGGTCCCGCCCAGGACACGGCCGACGGCCGGCGCGCGCACCAGGAACTCGCTCGCAGAATCCGCACCGTCATGGCTGACCAGCGTCTGGTCCCGCTTGATTCCCTTTTCGGCCTCTACGAAGGCCTCGGCGACTTGGCGCGCGGAGCCCATGTCGCCGACAACTTGATCCTGCTCGCCGGCGACCTGCGCGAATTTGAAATGCCCCGCCCCATCTTCACGGGAGATGAAAAATCAAGCTGGGCGCCCATCGTTTACACCGCCCGCCACGTCGAGCTGCAACTTCGCACCGACCTCACCGCGATCATTCGCAACCCCAGTTCACCGGCCCAACTCGAAGCTGCGCGTGGCCGTCTCACTCCCTTTCTTCGCGATACGCTGGTCGGCTTGAACTACGCCTACTACGAGCCCCCCGGCGCTCAGGTCTTGCACCACAATCCGCTCTTCGTCCGTTCCCACGACTTCACCGCCGCGTCTGTGCAGGGCATCGAGCACGTCTGGGGTCCTCCGAATTTGGTCGGTGTCGGGGTTACTGCGGGTGGCGGCACTTACCTCTTGGGTTCGCTCGCCGATTTGCCCTACGCCCTGGCAAGTGTGGAACAGGATTTCATTACTCCAACTAGAGTCCAGGCCTTGATCTGGAAGGAGGTCGTGCCTGGGTTCCTCGTTGACTCCGTCGTGCCGCGATGGTGGGGAGTCCGGCAAGACGAAATGCACGCCGCCGCCCTTTACCAGCGCGCCGGTGAGGAGCTCTTGATTGCTTCGGCATCCAACCCCCAACTCAGGGAAAATGTACTGGGCATCCTCTCCGACCGGCTGTCGCCGGCCCGCATGGAGCTCACTGAACAAGCCCTGCAGAAACCCGAAAGCGCCGCTTCTCTGATTCCCAAGTTGCTCCCCACAGACACCTTCTTCCTTGCCGCCGGCTTCCGTAGCAAGTATCCGGATCGGGCCTCCCAATGGGGGAATGCGAGCCGGGAGTTGGATCAGTTCGCCGGCAAAGATCCCACCCACGCAAATCCGAAGCGCCTCTCAAAAATCTTTGGTCTACCCCATCGCGAAATCGCGCAAAGCGATTCGTGCTCTCTGCTCAACCTCGACATATTCCCCGCCTCCGGCGCCTTCGATGGCCGCCTCTTTGGCGAATCCTGGGAATCGACCAACCTCTACTGGGCGCGCCTCGCTGACGAAACAGGCTATTCCCCCGAGATGCTCAACATTCTGGTCCCTAACCTGACTCGCCGCATGGTCGCGAACATCTTCGCCACAAACATTGACGATTGGCCCGCATTATTGCGTGCCATGGAGAGAACTGGCGATGAGTTCCGGCAAGGAGCGACTAACTTGCGTGGCCCTGTATCCATGACTGGGCAAATCGGCAGCATTCCAATTGCTGTGGCTTCAAAGAGCGGCCCCAAAAGCGGTCAGGAGAACCCAACGCCATGATTCGGCTTATCAGAACTTTCGCCTTCCATTTCGCGTGGCTCGATGTATGCGCAGGTCTGCTTCTTACCATGGTTTCCGCTCCGCGGCCTTCCGCGCAGGATGAGACATCCCGTTTCCACGTAAATGTGGTTCTGGTGCAGCTCAACGTTGCTGTCACTGACAGCAAGGGAAACTACATCACCGGCCTCCGCCCGGAAGACTTCGAGATTACTGAAGACAATATTCCCGAAAAGATCGCTAACTTCGAAGAAGGCAGCAGCGAATCCTACCGCGCAGAACCAGCGCCGGCTAATTCGGCTTCGCCGCCCCCGTCCGCGCCTCAGAACCTGCCGCAGGAGGCAGTGAACACGCCGGACCTTGCTCCGCCCGCCAGGGTCCACACCCTCGCCGGCGTAACTGTGCCGGGCTTGGGCGGCGCCGCCGTCTTCATCCTTTTCGACACCAGCAACTACATGTACCGGAGCTTTGTCTTTGCTCAGGATGCAATCGCCGATTTTGTCCGCGCCATGCCCGACGCCAACAAAATTGCCTTCTACTCCTACAGTCGCGATCTTTCCCGCGCCGCAACACTCACCGCGGATCGCTTCCAGGTGGTCAGCGGCGTACGCAGCACCGTCGCCGGAGACGATGCTGCGCTCTACAACTCTCTTTTGTTGACCGTCAAGGATGCCGCGCCGCTCCAGGGAAGAAAGGCGATCGTGGTCTTCTCCAACGGCCCTGACAACGCCAGCTCCGTTCCCCCGGAGGACGTGGCCGAGCTGGCGCAGTCCACGGGAACCATCATCTATATCGTCAGCACCCGTCAAGCCGAGTCCGAGCCAATCTCTTCGGCTGCCTTTGAGCGCATGAGCAAGGCAACTGGCGGCAAAGCGTATTTTGCCCGCAACTGGCGCCAGGAGAAAGATGCCTTCACCTCTATCCAGCAGGACCTCTCCCACCTCTACACGCTGAGCTACTACCCGCAGGCCAACCCAAATCGCGGCTGGCGCACCATTAAAGTCCGCCTCGTGCCCAGAGAACTCCAGAAGGACCACCTGCGCACTCGCGATGGATACAGCCTGATGCAGCAAGTCGAGGTAAACTCCGAAGCCGACACCGCCTCCGCCCTGAGGCCCAATCCAAACTAGCTGCCCTCTGCGTCCACGTTCCAGAGCAATCCAATTGAGAGGCCGCGATTGGCGGCCATTTGCAAATAGGGCAGGTGTTCGACGTCCAGGTTCCAAAAGGCTTTGGCGACGCATGCGTCGAGGGCCACGGGATCGGTGCCGGCGACCATCGTCTTCTTGAGCGCCACGTCTTCAGGATTGCCACCCGTTGGGCCGTTGCGCAGCAGGATGCGGTAGCAGTCGATAAAGCTGACCGTGGGCAGCATGAAAGTGGCTGGGTCAGCGAGGCTTTGGTGAATCTGCTGGTGCAGGGTGTTGCGCTGGCCGCCCAGAATACCGTACCAGTTCTTCATGCCAAGCGTGACGCCAGTGAGGCCGTGGTGATCCGCCCGGTTAGATTTCAATCAGGTGCATACGTTTGGGATCGTCGGTGCCTAACTATCTGCCGCATGAAGGGGCTTTTCAAGTAGAATACGGTCCATTACTGTAAAGCAGCGGGAAGGCAGGGCATTGACCCGATAGAAGAACTCATTCCGCTTGAATAAGTTAGAGCCGAAAGGGAGAGACTTGGTTTGGGCTCGTGTTAACCTTTCGCCAAAGGTGAAACGATAACCTCGCTCATTTGTACAGGAAAGATCAAAGTCATCAATAGGCTGCGGCTCCTCAATCGCAGCTGCCTTCAAACGGAAGCCGGTGAGTGCCATGAGTTCTATAACAAAGGATATTGGACGCGAGGGTGTTGATGGCGACACTCGTATCTTCGATGAAGTCGAAAGAACCTCCGTCCTTCGTGAACTGGATGCGATCCTGAACAGTCCCGTTTTTCAGCCAAGCAAGCGCTGCCAAGAGTTTCTTTCTTACGTAGTCCACCACCGCTTGGAGAGGAACGACGAACGACTCAAGGAACGCACGATAGGAATCGACCTCTATCAGCGTCCGGCTGGATATGCAACCGGAGATGACCCTGTAGTTCGCGTACATGCGGGAGAAGTTCGCAAAAGGTTGGCCCAGTATTACCAGACGGCCCCCAACAACTCGCCGGTCCGCATCGAGCTTCGCGTGGGCACATACACTCCGGAGTTCACGTGGGCACACCTCGCACAGCACCTGGGAGATTCCCTGGCGTCTCAGTCTGGATCGGAAGTTCAAGAGACAGCCCATCGAATGGGAAACGTCCAGGAATCCGCCGATGTCGCATTGCCACCGTTACCAGAAACAACGCGATCTTCCACGAAGCATAAGCAGCGGCTCATGTGGGTTTGGCGGGCGGGCGGCATCGTGCTGCTGGCCGGTTTCGCACTGATGGGGTCAACAATCTATAGTGCCAGAGCGCACAAATCAGCTTTTCAGAAATTCTGGGCTCCCGCGCTTTCCTCGCCCGAGCCAGCTCTGATCTGCCTCGCCAAACCCTCGGTCTACCTGCCATCGGTCAAGCTTTACCAGCGACATTCTAAGACTCCGGAGAAGTTTCTGAGCCCGTTCGAGAGGCTCAGTCAAAGGCCTGATCTGCAGCCTGACGACATGCTCGCGTGGAGCGATATGGTGGAGTACCCCGACTATGGGCTCGCCGCGGGGGATGTCCGCTCGGCGATTCGGCTTTCTTCTCTTTTCGGTCAGTTTGGCAAGAAGAATCAGGTCAGAATTGGAGGCAACTACTCTTTCGAAGACCTGCGTAACTCTCCCGCCGTCATCATTGGAGCCTTCAACAATCGCTGGTCGATGCAAATGATGTCCAATCTTCACTTCAGATTCGCTTTTGAGGGCGACCAATCGATCATTCAGGAAGAAGGCCCGAAGGGACGGCGATGGTACACAAAATTTGATTCGAACGTCAGAGCTCTGGAGGACTACGCGGTTGTCACCAGGCTTCTGAATTCCAGCACCGGTCAATTCGTTGTCATTGTGGCCGGAATTGAGTCTTATGGCACACAGGCTGCGGGTGAGTTCGTTTCCAGTCCAGAGGACCTTCAGGCCGGCCTCCAATCGGTCTCGCCCGATTGGGATAAGAGGAACGTGCAGATCATTCTGCGGACCCCGGTCACTGACAACTTACCCGGTCCTCCTCAGGTCGTTGCGAGCTACGTTTGGTAACAAATATCTGCCTCTTGTGTGATCGGCTGCCTGATCCGAAATACCGCAACGGAGACTGCTCTGAGAGAATGAGGTCGTCGTTTCGTGCTGAGACAAATCTCCGTAAGACAATGAGCGGAACAATGTTCAATGAACGGCGTGAATTCCTTCAGGGAACGAAGTAGCCATTTATTATTGATCTCCGACTCAGCTCGGCCGATGCCTCCTTCGAGTCTCTGTCAGGCAGCAAAGCGAGAATCCAGGCCCGAAGATGTTCCACAAACCAAAGAGGCCGACCCGTGAAGAACAGAAATATGACACGCTATTTTCTTCTCCATTTATTGCGTATGAAAGACGAGGCGCAGACAGAGATTCCCATGAGCCGGACACAAAACTCCATCGCCGATGCTCGAGCTACGCATCCGCACTGATCACCTGAATATTGCGGTCGCCTGTGTGGACTCGCTTTCCGCGAATGCCCCCCGCACCATTGATCGTATCCTGCGCCTGTTTATAGACGTTCACAAGTCGCGGATTGTTGTCCGGGTCGTGCGCCGAGGCGCTATTCCCGCCCAGTGGCAGCAGAATGTGCTTGTTGGCATGGTAGTCGATGGCCAGCGGATCGTGTCCGGCAAGCAGAATGTTTTGGCGGCTCGTGATGCTTGGCGGATACCCAATGCACCCGCTCACGTGTTGCCTGCCCGCTGTCATGGAACCGTAGCTCACCCAGATGCAGTCGAGAATGTTCAGGTCGGACGCGCGCACCTCGGTCCACATCCTTGCGCATTGCGAGCCGAGATCTACATAGTGACGGTTGGCCGAGGTGCCATCCGACATGGAGAGCGTACCGTAGACGATTTTCATGGCCCCGGTCATTCCAATATCCCCACTGTGATCTTTGAGGATGGCGCAGTGGATCAGTTTGAGGTTTTGCGCGTAGCCCGTGCCGGTCCAGCGGCCTTCTTTGAGCTCGATGCGGTTGCCCCGTTTCGTGGTGAAGCATGGGTAGGAAATGCACGCGGTGCCCGCCTCGCCGATGCGCCGGTACCCATTGGTCGTGTGATCGTTCGCGTCGATCCATGTATTTGCGTGCGGATCCATCAGGAAGGCGCTTACGGGTTTGCCTGCGAAGACGGTGTTTACGAGATAATTGATCGTTGTCACCTGCTGCTGTTCGGCGTTGACCATTACCTTTCCGTCCAGCTCCGGAAAAGGCTTGTACTCGGGCTCGTCGCAATCGCTGTGGATTCCGTCAAACGCAGCCGGCCTGCCCTGTCCGTTTTCAAAGATGACCACTTCACCCCTGAAGCCGTCAGGGTGGTCTAGGATGCGATGGATCAAGCCGCGCAACATGTCGGTATTGGTGCAGCCGCGGCACTTCCATTGAGAATTCACCTTGAGCATCACCACGTCATCGGCGGCAATGAGCCCATCAGGGCCGCTCAGAGTGCTGCTGCTTGCGGTTTTGTAGAACTTGATGCCGTTGTCCGAAAGCAGGTGGAGCATGGCGTCCACACCCACATGGCGCAACTCCCCGTCGTGAACCGGGCAGCCGTTCACGCGGAAAACCTGCGACTTGGCGCCGACAATCTCGGCATGAGAATCATCCACGGCCAAGGCGCCAAACAGCGGGAGCGCCACAGTTCCGGCGACAGTGGTGCAAATGAAATCGCGTCGCGAAGTCCTTACGGGTTCCGGCATGGGAGTTTTCCTCTTTCTTCGAGCCAAGCTGGGCTCGGGATTGATTCTACGGCGTCACTGTCAATAGGTCTGTCATCGCCATCACAATTGCGCTTCGATGGCCGACATTTCCCTGCCGCCGGTTTGGCGGGGCGCCTCAGTGCTCTGAGTCGCCGGGATGCTCGGGAATGCCCGGATCATCGAGGATCTGGACCGCTGACGCCGGACCGAAGTCGGTCCAATCCTGAAGCACCCAAACCACTTTCTTGGCGCGTGTAACTTCCACCATCTGCGGCCCTTCATTGCTGCCGCCGCGCGAACAGAGGATTGTATTGCCGTTCGCGAGC
>Ga0181520_10002614_pt1 | contig 33104 bp, 30 predicted proteins | sample PEATcosm2014_Bin_29_FD_132451 | JGI IMG/M metagenome (GOLD analysis project Ga0181520, IMG submission 132451) | Peatland microbial communities from MTU Mesocosm Facility, Houghton, MI, USA - PEATcosm2014_Bin02_30_metaG | ecosystem: Environmental > Terrestrial > Soil > Wetlands > Peat | place...
CGGCGGTGTTGCGCACGCCGTGGGCTATATGAAGCCAGCCCTCGCCGGTCTTTATGGGCGGCGCCCCGGCGCCGTTCTTCACTTCCTTGATCGTATGGTAGAGCTTCGGGTCGAGGACGCGCTCGTCCCGGACCTCGGCCTCGGTCATCGTGTCGCTGTACCCTACGCAGATGCCGCCGCCCGTCCCGGTCTCGATAAAGCCGTCCTGAGGCCTCGTGTAGAGGAGGTACTTCCCCTTCACGAACTCGGGATGGAGCGCGACGTTGCGCTGCTGGGCCGAGGCGGTCTTGAGGTCGGGGAGGCGCTCCCAAGAGCGCAGGTCCTTCGTGCGCGCGATGCCGGCCGAAGCCGTCGCCATCGAGCTGTCGCCGGCCGGCGCCGCGGGATCCTTGCGCTCGGCGCAGAAGGTGCCGTAGATCCAGCCGTCCTCGTGCTCGACCAGGCGCATGTCGTAGACGTTGGTCTCGGGGTCTTCGACCTCCCCCAGGAGGAGGGGCTCGCCCACGAAGCGGAAATTGTCCACTCCGTTGGGGCTCTCCGCGAGCGCGAAGAAGCTCTTGCGATCCCATCCCTCGACTCTGGCCACGAGGAAGTACTTGCCGTCCCGCGCTATGGCTCCCGCGTTGAACACGGCGTTGACGCCGAGCCTTTCCATGAAATAGGGATTGGTCGAGGCGTCGAAATCGAAGCGCCACTCGGGGGGGACGTGGGCGGCGGTGAGGACGGGGTAGCGATAGCGCCAGAATATGCCGTTGCCGGGCTCGACTCGCTCGTTGCGCCGCTCCGTCAGGCTCCTGTGCTCCGCCAGCATCCCGATCTTCCTGGACTCCGCGTCCTTCATCTCGCCGTCCTTCGCGTTCCGCGTCCTCTCGGCGCGCGCCATGACCTCGAGGCATGCGCGGCCGTTATGGTAGCAAGTCTTCCACATCCCGCCCTTGGGTCGGCTCGCGTCGGGCTTTCCGTCGGCGGAGACCCCCCAGAACCATTCTCCGCCTTCACGGTCGATCTGGCGCTTCTCGATGAAGTCCCAGAGCCGAACGGCGGCCTCGAGGTATCGGCCGTCGCCGGTCTCCTGCCAGGCGTCCACGTTGCCGACTACTCCCTCGGCCTGGACCCACCAGTCCCTTTGCCCGTCGACGCGGCCCTCGGACAGCTCGCGCGGCAGGCTGCCGCCGTTCGCTGCCAGGACGCCGAGGACGTTGCCGCGGGCCCCGCGTATCGCCTCGAGGACCGCGCCGGGCGCCCGGCCGCCATGGAGGCCGCCGTAGACGAGCTCGACGGCCTCGGTCATTAGCCAAGCGGCCTCGATGTCGTGGCCCCAGGAGACGTGGTCGGTTCCTGAGCGCCAGTGGCGGTCGAAGTAGAGGCTCAAGCTCGCCTTGCCGCCGAAGGCCTTTCGCGCGAAGACCTCGAGCAGGGCCTCGAGCGAATCGCGGACCTCGCTTCTGCGCGATGCGCGATACAGGTTGGACAGGGCCTCGAGGACGTGGAGGTTGGTGTTCATGGACTTGTCGCAGGGGTGTCGACCTCGCTGAGCGCGAAGCGGACGGGTCCCTTCCAGGATCGGTCGCAGGCCTCGAAATAGCCGCCCTCCTCCCCGTCGCGCGCCACGGCCTCGAGGAGGCCGTAGGTCTCCAGGGCAAGGTCGAGGGCCGCCGCCTCGCCGGTCGCGAGGAAGTGCTCGGAGAGGGCGTAGACGGCGAAGGCCTGGCCGTAGACGAGCTTGGCCCCGACCTCGGGCTCGAAGCCCCCGTCCCGGCCCCGCTTCACCGCCCACCAGAAGCCGCCCGCCTCGGCGTCCCGCTGCGGCCCGCGAAGGAAGTCGTAGGCCGCGCGCGCCGCCGCGAGGTATTCCGGCTTGGCGTAGCGCTCGTAGGCCGCCGAGTAGGCCCAGAGGAAGCGCGAGTGCATGACGAGGCCCTTGGGAGCGGCCGCGTCGAAGCCGCCGTCGTTGCGCACGAGGCCGTAGAAGCCCCCGCCCTCCCGGTCGACGTAGGGAAGCCAGAACGGCAGGATATCGGACTCGAGCTCGAAGCGCATCCGCCGCGCGAGCTCGTGAAAGGCGGCTACGTCGCGCGTAGAATAGCTGACCTTGCCCATGGGATCCTCCTAGGCATGCGATCCTTATCGGCGCTCGCCTACCCTACTTCATCCCCTGCCTGATCCTGTCGCTCAAGAGCTGGTCCTTTATCTTGGAGCCGAGGCTCAGGACATAGTCCCTGTCGTCGGTCTTGATGTGCACGTAGGAGACGGAGGGCTTCTTCAGGAAGATCCTCGCAGCGCCTATTCCGTCCACGTTGTAGTTGCCCTCGCGAAACAGGCCGAAGGCGTCCTCGCCGAAAATCCGGGAACCGACCGGCGCGGGCTCGGGCACGAACTCGACGTCGCGGATGTCCGAGTAGGCCAGGCTGAAGCCGAAGAGGCCGATCACCCTCACCCCGCTTTCGTTCGCGGAGACGGGATCGATCGACAGCTCGACCGCCATGTAGGCGGCGAAGGCTATCGCCGCGGCCAGGACGACCCTCAGGGATATCCGATTGGCTTGGCGCCTGTCGTAGCGCGGCGCCGGACGGCTCGTCTTCTTGCTCGCCATGCAGGGGATTATATCTGCAAGGACAGGCTAAGGTCGCCCCCTCGCCACGATCTCGTCCATTCGCCTGAGCCGCCGAGACAGGTCCCGCGCGAGGTTCATGACGACCATGGCGAAGGCGCGCATGCTCGCCTTGGAGAGCTCGTAGAGGGCGCGATTGCTGATCGTCGCGACCGTCGATGGCGAGATGGCGCGAACGGTGGCCGCGGCCGGCATGACGTCGAGGAATTCCATCTCGCCGAAGGTATCGCCCTCGCAGAGCCGGACGAGGAAGACACCGCCCTTCTCGACCTCGACGCTGCCTTCGAGGATGAAGTGGATCCTGTCGTTCGTCTCGCCCTCGCGGAGTATAGCCGTTCCGGCCTCGTAGGAAGCCGAGCCCAGCAAGGGTCGAATGGCCTCTATCTCCTCAGGCAGGAGGCCGCCGAAGAGAGAGTAGTCCTTCAAGGCCGAAGCTTCTATCAATCCAGCCCCCCGAGTTTCAAGGTAGCTCTCTCATAGTGCGTCCGCATTTTAAAAGAGCCCATCCCTTTTGTAAATTATCATCGGCAGAAATAAGGGACAATAGCGCGGTTCACCGGCCCGCAGACGTTCCAATCGCAAAAAAGCGCCTTGAGCCACTTTCAAAACTCGGTTAGTTTTGAAAGTGGCTTCGCATTTGCTCCGGTTTCTTCGAAACCGTGCGCAAATGCAGAATTTTACGGTAGCAATTTCAAAATGCTTCAACATTTTGAAATTGCCTCTCTTGACTGGATTATGGAACAGGCATATATTGAGTACACACTCAATGAGTAGCCAATCAATAATGACAGTAAGAAATCGCGACAATCAGAAGCTGCAGACGAGGCGGCGCATCATCGAAGCGGCGATTCGCGTATTTTCCCGCGATGGCATCCTCGCCTCCGCCACTGCCGACGTCGCGAAGGAAGCGGAACTCTCGCATGGCAGCGTATTCGCCCATTTCGGCACGCAGGCCGCCCTTATAGCGGCCGTGATAGAGGATTTCGGCGAAGTTCTCGCGAGGCGACTCCACGAGCTCGTCTCGTCGGGGGCCGGGACGCGCGAAGTGCTCCAGGCTCATCTGGACGCCATCGCCGAGAGCGAGGATTTCTACGCCCGTCTGGTCGTAGAATCGAGCCTCCTTCCGGCGGGAGCGAGGGACAGCCTGATCTCGATACAGTCCGCGATCTGCTTCCATCTTTCATCGGTGATAGAGGCCGAGACGGAAAGCGGCGCCCTTCGAGTCATGCCCCTCCATCTCCTGTTCAATACCTGGATCGGCCTGATCCATCATTATCTGATGAACCGGGAGCTTTTCGCGCCAGGCGCCTCGGTCGTCGAGCGCCACGGCAGAGAACTGCTCGATCATTTCATGTACCTGATCTCGAAGGGAGGCTAGCATGAAGCTCTGCGTATCCTGCGGCATGCCCATGGGAAAAGCCGAGGACTTCCCCCTCGGCGACGAATCGAAGGACTATTGCGTGCATTGCGCGCGCCCCGACGGCTCGCTGCAGTCCTACGAGGAGAGGGCCGCCGGCATGGCCGCCTTCATCGTGAGGACGCAGGGCCTCGACGAAGGAGCGGCGCTCTCCGCCGCCAAGACCATGATGTCGCGGCTCCCCGCATGGAGGGGCCGATCGTGACCGCCCTCCGCGACATGCGCAACATAGGCGCGGTCGTCGCCGCCGAGCTGGAGGCCTCCGGCGTACCGGACGGGGAGGCGCTCCGGGCGGCGGGCTCGGTAGGGGCCGCCATACGGCTGCGGGACTCGGGATACGACGTCTGCAGGAGCAAGCTCGGCGGCCTCGAGGGCGCGATACGCGACATGAAGTGGCACCTCATCCCCGTCGACGAGCGAGAGGCGCTCTGGCGCGAGCTCGAGGGAATGAGGGGTCGCGGACGCGGGTAGTCCCTCGGCGACTCAGCGGAACGCCGCAACTTCTGAATCCTTGGCGACTTCTTCCGAAGCGCTCCTTGGACAGGCAGTCGCGCTACAACAGGCCATGACTTTCTTTAAGCTAACGGACTCAGTCGCACCGGCGACCCCCATCGTCGAGCATCCCGATACGACCGCGAACGGACGCGCTCTTTCGTCGCCGCAACGCGAGCCTAAAGCCGCGGCCCGGACGGCTATCGCTCTCCGCAAAGATCCGGCGGATGACCAGTTTGAGGAGTTTTGAGAATAGAGACCCCCCATCCGGCTCACCTGAGGGGTACCTGTCCGATTCGGCGGGCGATGCGTACGAGCTCGCGGTCGTCGCGCTGGATGTGGCGCTTGATCCATGATTCGAGGAACACCAAAAGCTCCGCCGCCTGCGCGGGCGAACCCAGTGCGAGCCTTTCCTCGAACTCGATCGCGCGCGCGATGAACCATGCGTGGGCGGATTTGTGCTTTTCGAGGCTGGGGAAATTGTAGGCCGAGAAGTACTTTTCCTCGTCGGCGAAGTGCGTGGCCGCGTACGAGAAAAGCTCGGCGATGGCCGCCTTCTCTCCTTCACCCTGCGCTTCTTTCCAATGCTCCGAGTAGAGTCGGTTGGAGAGATCGACGAGTTTGCGATGCTGGGCGTCGAGTTCGGGAATGCCCAATTCGAGGTCCGGACCCCAGCGAATGAAATCGTGCATTACATCCATTAGTCCTTCACCGGCGCGGCGCCGCAATTGGCGGCCCGTTTCAGGTGTCTCCTTTCAAACCGAGTGTACGGATTCCCCGCACATGGCATCCCAATGATAATCCCGGCAGGCCTACGCAGGATAAGATACGGTTTCATACAGACCACGGTAATCCTTATCCTAAAGCCGCTGGGCTGGCCATCTTTCATTCCGGAAACTCCTGCGCCGTCCCCCAGGTCAAAATAGGCAAAGATAATCTGAAATATAGCGATAAGATCAAGCCACGAGAGGCAGATATGTAGAAGATGGACAATTCTGAATGCACGCTACGACCTTTGATTGTCGTGCCCGACTCGTTTCCTACAGAGGGAATTCGAGGACGATCCGCGTACCCGAGCGACTCTCGGCGCGGATGACTCCATCGAGTTGTCGCGACAGGCCATCGATGAGCAGTAGGCCAAAGCCGCCCGAGTGATCGAAGCGGACCCCCTCGGGCAGGCCGATGCCGTCGTCCGCCACTACAAATATGACCTTCTTGTCGGCGAGCATGGCGGCGACCTGGATTCGGCCTCGCTCTCGGCCTTCGAAGGCGTATTTCATGACATTTGTCAGGAGCTCATTGAGAATAATGCCGAGGGGTTGCAGTCGTTTGGCGTCGAGGACGAAATCTTCGATCTTCTTCTCGATCTTCACTGAATCATGGTTGGCGAAATTTTCTACTATCTGGTCGATCAAAGGGGAAAGGTAGAGTCGGACAGGCATCTTTTCGAACTCCCCGGATTGATAGAGTTTGTCGTAGAGAACGAGCATGCTCTGAACGCGACCTCCCGCGTCCTTCAGCGCGCGCTTTGCGTACGGTTCATGCGTCGCCTCCGCTTGCAGATAGAGGAAACTGTGGATGGTGTTCATGTTGTTCTTTACCCGATGGTGCACTTCCTTAAGTAGCAGTTCTTTTTCCGCCAATAGGCCTCGGACCGTTTCCTCGGCCCGTTTGCGATCCGAGATTTCAATTACGACGCCCAAATATCGGACGACCTGCCCCGCCGTATTAACTTTGGGCCGGCCGCGGGTCATCAGCCAACGGGGCTCGGTACTGTCGCTGGCGACGCGCCACTCGATATTGAGCTCCGTACCGGCACGGATCGTGTCGCGGAGCTCACCAACGATCCGCTCGCGGTCCTCTGGGAGGATAGAGGAGAGCCAGGCTTCGTAGGACGGCACGACGTTGTCCCGAGACAGGCCGTACAGAGGCCAGAGCTCGTCCGACCAGGTGTTTGCGTTGGTCCCCATATCCCATTCCCAGGTTCCGGCCTTCGCTGCGCGGAGGGCCAGCCTCAAGCGCTCCTCGTTTTCTTCCAATGCGGCCTCAGCGGTCTTCCGTTTGGTGATGACGTCGAACACCGCGACGAAATACTCCCTGGCCGGGCTATAGACCGACACCTGAAACCACATTTGCATGGATTCGACGAAGTACTCGACCCTCTCAGGCGCCCCCGAAGTGGCGACGCGGCCGTATAGCTCGAATAATCGATCATCGCTTTCCCGGATGCCCGGGATGACCTCTGTCACGCGCTTGCCAACGACGTCGCGCAGGCCGGTCTGTTCCTCGAACGCCTCGTTGACTGATAAGTAGGTGAAGTCTTGGGGATGGCCCTCCTCGTCGAAATGCATTTTGCAATAGGCGAGACCGTTCAGCATGTTCGTGAACAGCGAGCGGTAGAGCTGTTCGCTTCGCTTGAGCGCCTCGTGGATGCCGTAGTCCGCCGTCACGTCTCGAAAGACCAGTATGACCCCGGATGCCGCGCCCGCGCTATCGAAGATCGGCGCCGCGGAATCCGCGATTTGGTATTCGCTGCCGGAGCGGGACCGAAGAACGGTATGATTGGCCAAGCCCATTATCGCGCCGCTCTCGAGGACCCGAGACACCGGATTCTTAACGGACGTCCTGGTCTGCGCGTTGACGATGAGAAAGACTTCCTCGATGGGCAGGCCCTCGGCCCGAGCGAAGTCCCAACCAGTGAGGCGCTCTGCAACCGGGTTCATCCGCGTGACTTTACCGGCGGCATCGGTCGCGATGACCGCGTCTCCGATGGAGTTGAGGGTTGTCCTGAGGTATTCTTTCTCAACCCAGAGTTTTCTTTTTGCCTCTGATAGCCGTAAAGCCATCTTGATCGAGGCATCGATGACCGCGATCCCCGAGCTCTTGATGATGTAGCCGTATGAAGTGATGGCCTCGGTCTTCGCGACAATCTCAGGCTCCCTGTGGCTCGAGAGAAATATAATCGGGACTTCCCGCATCGCCAGGATGGCCACCGCGGCCTCCGGGCCGTCGATGCCCGGCCCAAGGTCTATGTCCATGAGGACTACATCGATCAATGGATTTGAAGCGCAATGGGCGATTGCTTCTTCCCCGGAACTCGCCGTGATCACGCGATAGCCGAGAGTCTCGAAATTAGTCTTTTCGGAGAGCGACGTTGGAAAGTCGTCCTCCACGAGGAGAATGCAGCTCATCCCCTCCACGCTCACCTTAGCTCCAGCCTCCGAGTCCGATTTTCCTTACAGCCTCGTCGAGCTTAACCTTCGAATAAGGTTTAGTGATGTAGCCCTCACATTGGTTCTTGAAGGCCTCCATCACGCTCCGGGCATCGCTCAAGGCGGTCATCATAAGGACTTTGCAGGTGTCCTCGCCCATGATTCCTCGCGCAGATTCGAAAGAGCGGATCTCTTTGAGCGCCGTCTGGCCGTCCATTTCCGGGAGCATGATGTCCATGAAGACCAGGTCGTAAGGCTTGCCCGCCTCGTACGAAAGCTCGACCGCGCGGACCGCCTCCTTACCGTCGACCGCCACGTCGCAGCTCCCGTGCTCGGCGATGTATGTTTGCAGGAGCTGCCTACTGAGAAATTCGTCCTCGACTATCAACATTCGCAACTCTCGCATCTGAATCCTCCTGGCATGCCGCCAATCGTGTTACAGCCGGCGTGGGTAGTATATATCCTTGAAAGAAAGGTGAAAGGAGAACCCTTTTGCCGCCGATCCGAAAACAACTCTCCCACGCAGCTGCTCCTCGCCGATACCGACGACCGTCTTGAGGCCGAGGCGCGCCGAGCTGTGGACGTCGAAGCCCGTGGGGAGCCCGACGCCGTCGTCCCGGACCGAGAGGGAGATGGCTTCGCGGTCCCGTGAAACCGCCACGTCAATGCCCCCCCCGGCTCCGCTCGGGAAAGCGTGGGCGAGGGCGTTGGAGACCAATTCCGAAACAATGAGGCCGCAGGGCACTGCCGCGTCCACGGAAATCGGCACGGCCATGGTCTTGCAGCGGATCGAGACGTTCGCGGGTATCTTGGGGACGCTGTCCTTCATCAGCTCGATGAGCTCGCTGATGTACTCCCCGAGGTCCAGCACGGAGAGATCGCCGTTACGATAGAGCTTCTCCTGCACCAGGGACATGGCGATGATTTTGCCTTGCACGGTCTCAATGGCTTGATTGAAACCCGACGATGCGTGCCCTTGCTTTTTCATCTCAAGCATGGCGTTGATGAGTTGCATCGAGTTCTTCGTCCGATGAAAGAGTTCCTGCAGGAGGACGTCCTTTTCGCTCAGGGCGCGCCTGAGCCTCTCCTCGACGTTCTTCAGCTCGCTGATGTCGATGATGAGGCCCGTGAGCTTCAAGGGTTCGCCGCCTGTGGCCCTTTGGGTGACAAGCCCCCTTTCGAGGACCCAAATCCATCGGCCATCCTTATGCTTCATCCGATACTTCGCCTCATAGGAATCCGAGCGACCATCGAGGTAGTTGCGCAGGCTCTCGCTGGCCACTGTGTAATCGTCGGGGTGGCAGAGCGAGGCGAAGAGGCTCATGGTATCGGTCGGCAGGGTCGAGGCGGAATAGCCGAGTATGCCTGCCCAGTTCTCGTCGTACTCCTTTCTGTCTCGATCGAAATACCAGGTCTCCACGCCTGCCCGCATCGCCGAAATCGCCAGGTCCCGCTGGATGCCGATATCGCGCGCGCGTTCTTGGGCCTGTTTTCGCTCGAAGATCTCCAAAGCGAATTCGGCGACCCGCGCGCCGAGGGCGAGATCCCAATCGTTGTAGGGATATGGCTTGTTGGCGATCCCGAGAACACCCAAAACCTCGGTTTTGCGGATGACTGGGACCAATAGGATGCGCTCGAGGGGGACATGGCCTTCAGACAGGCCACCCGCTCCTTTTGCATTCATGGCCCCCTCGATGATTAATGGACGCCGTTCTCGAACGCATTCGGCCCAAAGCCCGGCCTCGCTTATAGGTAGATGCCCCTCGCGCTGGGGGAAACCACAGACACCTGCGCCGGTTTTCGTAGAGAATGCCCGGCAGCTGATCGTGCTGCCGCCATCCTCGAGACTCACGAAGAATCCGAGCTCGCTGAGAGTGGCGGCTTCCAGCTCGTCGACCGCCGTGCGAAGAATTTCGCCGCTCGGGACCGAGTCCATGCACCGAGCGATAGCGAGATGAATCATGTCAGCCGTCTTCGATAGGACCGTGTCGCCGACGTCGTGATAAAATACCGCGATGCCGAATGGGCGGCCGCCCTCGCCCAGGAGTGGCAGCTTACGGCGCTCGTAGAGCCGAGCCGAGCCGTCGGCGCTCTTCCTCCAGACATTGTCCGGACCCAAAGCCAGCCCGCTCGCGAGAATCATATGGTCTTCTTTGGCGATAAGGAGGGCATCGTCGCGAGAAATGAGATCGACGTCGCTCTTGCCGACGAGATAGGACTCGCTACAACCGAAGGCACGCTCGTACTCAGGATTACAGCCGATGTAGCGCCCATCGAGGTCCTTGAAGGCCACGGCGCTGTCGACCGAGCGCAAGACCGCCCGAAGTACGCTGGCCTGCCGTATCGCGGGCAACGAATCCTCTACGCCATTGCTTATCTCCACGGTCGTACCGATCATCCGAGCCGGATGACCTGAGCCATCCCTCTCAGAGACTACTCCCCTGTCCAGAATCCAAATCCAACGACCGTCCCGGTGATGAAGTCGCATTTTTATCTCATAGCGCGGGCTCGCGCCGGAAAAATGGCTTTCGAGGCACTCGTCGGCGAGTCCGCGGTCCTCCGGATGGCAGAGCGCCCTCCAACGATCCAGGGGCAGCTCGCCTTCCATTCCCAAGTCATACCCAGTGATCTCTGCCCACCGCCCATCGAAGCGAACAGTGCTTTTTTTGATGGACCAGTCCCACAATCCGGCGTTGGTCGCCTGAAGGGCCCATTCCATCCGCCTCTTCTCATCGGCGAGAGCCCGGTCGGAAGCCTTGCTCTCTGTGACATCGCGCACCATGACGAGGAACCGGCCAGGCGCGGGACGATAGGCCCAAACCTCGAAGTACTTGCCCAGAGCTTCCGCGAAATCGGTGAACAGGACTGGAACACCCGTTATGACGACTCGGCCGTAGGTCTGGATCCAGCGTTCTTCCACGCCCGGCAATGCTTCCCGTATAGTCTTGCCGCGATTTTCGGCGATTAAAAGACCGGTCATGGCCTCGAAGGCCCGGTTGGCGTCAAGGAAACGATAATCAACCGGATTACCCTCGGCGTCGAAGATCATCTCGTGAAGCGCGAAACCCACGGCGATGTCGCGGAAAATTATTCCGAAATCGAGGAGTCCCTGAAGGGGAGGTGCGACTGGTACGCCCACATCTGAATAATAGGCGCTCGTACTAGGCGGCGCTCGAGGGAAAGGGCCTAAAAATACGTAGGACGCGACCCCTCCTGCTGTAAGAATAGGCTTACAGAAACTGTCAGCCGAGGCCTTCCTGCATGACGTACTTGATGAGCTGGGCGCTGTTCTTCATGCCGAGCTTCTGGAGGATCCGGTCCGATAGGTACTCACCGTCTTCGGGCTGAGCGCGAGCTCATCGGCGATCTCGGTCACGCGCTTGCCGGCTCCGATGCGCAGGAGCACGTGCAGCTCCCGGTCGGAAAGCAGCTCGTGGATGGGACGGGAGTTCGAGTCGAGGACGAGACCGGCCATCCGCTCGCCTATGGAAGGCGTGATGTAGCGCCGCCCCCCCGCGACGGCATGGACAGCGCGCAAGAGCTCGTCGGGAGGGCTGTCCTTGGAGACATAGGCGCTTGCTCCGTCCTTGAAGCAGCGGATCGCGTACTGCTCCTCGGGATACATGCTGAAGATGACGATGCTCAGCGAGGGCTTGAGCTCCTTGAGGTCCCGTAAAAGGTCGAGGCCGCCCCGTCCCGGCATGCCGATGTCGAGGATCACTACGTCGAGCGGTGTCGTCCGCGCCAGGTCGATGGCTTCCTGGCCCGAGGCGGCCTCTGCCGCGACCTGCAAGCCGGGCCTTTCCCCGAGAACCTGCCTGAGACCCCTCCGCACTATGGCGTGGTCGTCGACGAGCATGAGTTTAATCATCGAGAGCCCCGGCTTTCGGCGCGAGAGGCAGATCGATCGCCACGAGGGTTCCCCCGCCCATCTCTCGTCGAACCGATATATAGCCTCCCAGCCCTATTACCCGCTCCCGCATGCCTATGATCCCGAAGGAGGCGGGGTTGTCCCGTGCTTCCTGCGAGATGCCGATGCCGTCGTCCATGACGCTGATCGAGAGGCTGCTCTTTTCCTGGCGGAGCGAGACACTCGCCTGGGTCGCCCGGGCATGTCGTAGGACATTGGTGAGAGCCTCCTGGACGATGCGGAAAACGGCCGTGCTGACCTCCGGCTTCAGAGCGCCTTCGTCGAAATCGCAGACGAGGGTGATATGCGGGCCGCCGAGCTTCTCTTGATCGGCGACGAGCCACTCGAGGGCGGGCTTGAGGCCGTTATCGTCCAGGACCTTGGGCCTGAGGCTCGCTGCCAGACCTTGCACGGAGGCTATGGTCTCTCGATTGAGCTGGAGGAGACCCTGGATCTGGGAGCGCAGCGTCTGGGCCTCCGATCCGACCTTTTCCGCGGTCCAATACAGGCCCAGGTTCATCGCAGTGAGCTTTTGGCCGAGCTCGTCGTGGATCTCCTGGGCCACCTTGCGGCGCTCCTCTTCCCTGACCTTCATCAAATAAGCGTTCAATTTCCGAAGCTCTGAAGTTGCGGCGCCGAGCTCGCGTTGTCGCTTGCTCAGGAGGTCGTTCGCGGCGACCATCGCCGTGATATCGCGGCCGATGCCCAGGCAGCCCATGACCCTGCCGGAAGGATCGCGCAAAGGTATCTTGATCGTATCGAAAATGTAACGGCGACCCTCGTAAGAGACTACCTCGTCGTGCAGAATATGGACTGTCTTGCCCCCCAGAACCGCGAGGTCGTCGAGCTCGTATCCTTTAAGACCCTTCGCAGGATTGCCTTTTACGTAGTCCGGGTTCCAGCCGTTCTCGATATCATTTTTGCCGACGAGATCCCCAGGTCGCTTTCCCACCAGCCGCGAGAAGGCTTCGTTGCAGAGGAGGGTTCGAAGTTCCTTGTCCTTCACGAAAATGAGGTCGCTCGAGGTGTTGATGATGTTCTCAAGGAGGATGTTTTTGGTGCGCAGTTCGTCCGCGGTCCGCCTTTGCTCCGTGACGTCAAGGTACGAGAAGGTGACGCGAGACAGGTCGCGGATATAATCAGGCGATACGGCGAGAGAGACATCGAGGACGCGCTCCTCTCCGCTCGCGACCCTAATGGGGATCTCCGCCCGAAGGGCCGTGCGGCCTTCCGCGAAAGCGATCAGACGTTCCATAAAGGCTCGGCTTGAGCCGGAGGTCCCGTAGCACGTCAAATCCCTGGAAACTTGGGCGGGCGTTTCCACGCCAAGTATCTCGGCGCCTTGCTTGTTCATTTGCAGGATGCGGTTCATCTTCGCCATAGCCGAGACTTCCTCGGGGTGCTCCTCGAAGAAGGAGGGGAAGTCACCCACACCGGAGGAGCGCAGCGAATCGAGCCGAGCCTTGATAGCCGAGTAGTCCTCCTCGGAGATGCCTATCGGCGAGTCGTCGAACAGAGTCTGAAGCCGAGATTCGCGATCGAGAAGGACCTGATCGGCTTGGCGCCGGCCGAGCACAAGGGCCAGGTTGTCCCCCAGGACCTCCAGTTGGGAGATGAGGCCGAGGGAAACGCGGCCGGGACGGCGGTCATTGAATTGGAGCAGTCCGTAAACATAGCCGGAGGAGCGCAAGGGTATCAGAGCGACCGACTCGTAGCCCTCGCCGTTGCAGCGGTTGCGGGTTCGCGCCTGGCGGTCCTCCTCGGTGGTGCTCGCGAGCAAGGCGGTGGTGCCGTTCGTCCAGAAACTCCCGTGAGCCGTGAAAAAGGGCTGGGCCGGGTCGAATCGGCTCTGGAGGATGTTGCCGCACATGCACTCGAGGACCGGATTGCCGACCGCGTCTCGCAGGGTCGTGCCATCCGTGCCGAAAGAGCAAAGGCGGCTCTCCGCTTGAATATGCTCGGGAGGGAAACCCTTCGTCTCGTAATACGGATAGTCCTCGCCGTCGCGCAGCCGGATGCCGACCGCCTCGCAGCCGGTCCACTCCCTGAGAGCCGCGAGAAGCTTGGCGATGCATTCTCGAAAGTCGCCCTCACGGTCGATCAAGAGGAGAAAGCGGGTCGTCAGCTCCCGTGTCTCCTCGCGCTGCTTGCGCCGGGAGATGTCGCTGAGCGCGACGAGGCACTCGCCGATCCCGTCTTCGTTCCGTACGGCTCTGGTCAGCAGGTGGGCCCATATCGCCTTTCCGTCGCCGCCGATCATCCGTAGCTCCAACTCGAGGGCCGCCCCGTTCTTGAAGAGGCGCGCGCGTTCTCGTAAGAACTGGTCCCGGTCCTCATCGGCGATGAGGCTCGACAGGTTCAGCCCGATGAGCCTCGCCGCGTCGAGCCCGAAAAAGGCTTCGACCGCTCGATTGGCCGCGAGTATTTCCCCGCCGCCGCCGAGCCTCAGATAGCCGGCCGGAGCCAGGTCGAAAAAATCGGAATGGCGCTCGCGCTCGACACCCATCTCCTCGCAGGTTCGGCGCAATTCCCCGTTCCGGGTCTCGAGCTCGAGGCAACGCGCCAACAACTCCGCCTGTCGCACCTCATCGAGATGCTTATCCATTACGCCAACCTACTTTTTCCATAGCGCCTTCCATCTTGAAACTTAAGTATGGCTCAATCGGTCGTCCATAGCCATAGTCGAGATTTTTCCTGTAAGGAGATTCCTACAAGACAATCATCCGTTCGCCGATGCTTGGTTCGGCCCTACACCTATTTCGCCGCTCCACGCGACGGACAAAATTCAGGGTACGGTGAATGGATGACACGGTGAAAAAAGAAGTCGACCCCGAGACGAAAGAAATCATAGAATCCTTCGTCGCCGAAGGCCACGAGAGACTCGACGACGCCGAGGTGCAGCTCGAGAAGATGGGCTGCGCCGACGACGCCGACTGCCTGGGCTCCGTCTTCAGGCTCTTCCACTCGGTCAAAGGCTCTGCGGGCTACCTCGGCTTCGAGAGCATAAAAGCCCTGACCCACGAGGCCGAGACCCTCCTCGATCTCATCATCAAAAAAAAGGTCGAAGCCAGCCCCGAGGCTACAGACCTCATACTGAAGACCATCGACGCCCTGAGGGCCATGATCGGCTTGGTCGAGCGCGAGAACGGCGACGAGGGGGCGGCCAAGGAAGCGGCGGCTATGGCCGCCATCCTTCGCGCTTTCATCGTCGACGCCGGATCGGCAACGAGCACGCCGAGCATAGCGACAGCGGACAAGAGCGCGACCGCGCCGCAGAAGAACGCCGCGGCGGCGGCCCTCCCCGCCAAGACGGCCGCCCACACGTCGAAGGCCGCCCCGCCCATGCCCAACCGTATCGAGCTCTCCGAGCTGGTGACCGTGGAGATGGTCGAGCGTTTCCTCGCGGAGTGCGCGGACCTCGTCGACGAGGTGGAGCGCAAGGCTCTTTCCCTGATCGGCGCCGGCAAAGGAGGCACCGGCAAAGTCGGTGCCTCGGGCCTCGACTCGGTCAACGAAATCTTCAGGGCCGTCCATACCATCAAGGGCAACTCGGGCTTCTTCGGCTACGCCCACCTCGAGAGCGCCTGCATGGGCTTAGAGTCTTCGCTCGACAAGGCGCGCAAGGGCGAGTCGCCCCTCAACGAGGCCATGGTCAATTCGGTGATCGAGAAGGTCGATCAAATCCGCTCGGCCATCTCCTCGGTGCTCCTCGTCGACGAGACGGGAGCGCCTGTGCTGCGCGATGCCGCGATCGCGCGCGCGGCCCAGCCGCTCCGCGAGCCGGAGCGCGAACTCGAGGCCGCGCCGGCGAGGGGGGAGCCGGGAATTTCCGCCAAAACCGTCGGGCGGCTCAAGGAGGATGACGCCTACAGGCCCCTGGGCGAGATCCTCGTCGACATGGGCGCCGTAGCCGAGGACGAGGTCAAGCGCGCCCTCGAGCAGCAGGACAGGCCAATTGGGGAGATTCTCGTCGAAGCCGGCGCCGCAAATCCGGAGCTCGTCGCCCAGGCACTAGAAATCCAGCGCGCTTCCGGCTCGAGGGCTCCGGAGGCATCCGAGCGCGTCTCGATGGAAGAAATCCAGCGCAAGGAGATCCGGGTCGATACCACCAAGCTAGACAAGCTCTTCGAGCTCGTCGGCGAGCTGATCACCGCCGAGTCAATGGTCCTCAACAGCCCCGACCTCGCGGGTCTCAAGCTCGACCATTTCTCCAAGTCCTTCTCGGGCCTCAACAAAATCAGCCGCGACATCCAGGAAACGGTGATGATGATCCGCATGATCCCGCTGGAGGGGCTCTTCCACAAAATGACCCGCCTGGTGCGCGACCTGTCCAGGAAGTTCGACAAGCCGATCGAGTTTCTCTCGTCGGGCCAGGAAACCGAGATGGACAAGAACGTCATCGAACAGATCTCGGATCCCCTCGTGCACATCATCCGCAACGCCATCGACCACGGCCTCGAGAGTTCTGAGCGGCGCGCGGCTTTGGGCAAGAGCCCGACCGGGACCATCCACCTCGACGCGCGCTACGAGGGCTCCGAGATCTGGATCAGCGTGAAGGACGACGGGGCAGGCCTCGATCGCGATAGAATCCTCGCCAAGGCTATCGAGCGGGGGATGATCAAGGGCGAAGGTACCGCGGGGATGCCCGACAAGGAAGTGTGGGCCCTCATCTTCGAGCCGGGCTTCTCAACCGCCGACAAGGTCACCGAGGTATCCGGCCGCGGCGTAGGCATGGACGTGGTCAGGAAAAACATCGAGCGGATACGGGGCAAGGTGGATATCCGCACCGCACCGGGCGCGGGTACGGAGTTCATCCTCAAGATCCCCCTCACGATGGCCATCATCGAGGGCATAACCGTCCGCGCCGGACGAAACTTTTATTCGATTCCCCTGGGCGACATCCTCGAGTTCTTCAAGGTCGCGCCATCGCAGTTGACTGTCGCGGAGAGGGGCGAGATGGCCGTTGCCCTCCGTGGGTCCGTGATGCCACTGGTCAAGCTCGGCGAGGTCTTCAATATAAAGAACGCCATTCTCGATCCGACCCAGGGCATCATCATCGTGGTGCATTCCGGCGGGCACAACGCCTGCATCCTCATCGACGAGGTCGTGGGCAACCAGCAGATCGTCGTCAAGTCGCTTTCCGAGTACCTGGGCAAGGTCGAGGGCATCTCGGGCTGCAGCATTCTGGGCGACGGCACGGTCAGCTTCATAATAGATACGGGAAAGCTGCTTTCTTTACGTTTGGAAGGGTAGAACAGGCTACGAGGAGGAGAATCATGAAGATAATGGCTAAGCTGCTCATCGGCTTCGTGGTAGTGGCGCTGCTCTGCGGCGTCACGGGTGTGATCGGCGTCAGTCAATTGACCACCATGGGAAACGATATAAAGGACATGGCCGGCAATACCATACCGACCCTCATGGCGCTCGATCGGGTGGAGATGGACATCAGGAACGCCGACGAGTCGGTCAACGCGATGACGAACCCGTTGGCGATCGGCAACGATGCCTTTATCGCGGCTCAGAAGAATATCATTCAAGCCGCCAAAGAGGACCGCGCAAAAGCCGTCGATCTCTATGATTCCACCCATCAGGAAGCGCAGGCGCAGAAGCTCTGGGATGCCTTCAAAGCCGCGCTCCCCGGGCTCGACGCATACAATGATTCCATCATTGCCCTAGTCGACAAGGCGGGCCGGCTTCCCTCTACTGCCCCGGTGACGACCGGGACGGGAGCCGCCGCGAGGACGACGAACGCCTCGAATCCGGAGCGCGATGCCATCTTCGCGCAGCTCGCCGATAAGTTGGTGAACGACAACACGATGGAAAATGTCTTGGCGGCAAATCAGAAAGTCCAGGACTTCGACAGGCAGTTCTATACCATCGACAGCCCGAAGGCCGTCGAGGCCGGAGGCGCGCAAGCGGTGGTCATCGTCATAATCGTTACGATCCTGGCCCTCGGCGCTGCCATCGTGATCGGCCTCATCCTCGGAACCTCGATGTCCAAATCTGTGCGGAAGGTCGTGGAGAGCGTCGGTAGGATCGCCGTGGGCGACCTATCCCAGAAGCTCGACGCACAATCCAAGGACGAGCTGGGCGTCCTCGCACGCTCGGTCAACACCTGCATCGACAACATCAACTCGCTGGTCGCGGATGCCGGCATGCTTGCCCAGGCGGCGGTCGACGGCAGGCTCTCGACCCGCGCCGACGCTTCCAAGCATCTGGGCGACTATCGCAAGATTGTCGACGGCGTCAACAAGACCCTGGATGCGGTCATCAATCCGATCAACGTGACTGCCAGGTACGTGGACGACATCAGCAAGGGCGTCATACCGCCGATCATCACCGATACCTACAATGGCGATTTCAATATCATCAAGAACAACCTGAACGCGGTCGTGAAGATGATGAGCGACCTCCTCAAGGAGACCGACATCATAATCAAGGCGGCGACCGACGGAGAGCTGGACAAGCGCGCCAACGCGAGTCTCTTCCTCGGAGGATGGAACCAGCTCGTCGCCGGCGTCAACTCGACGATCACCGCTATAGTCGATCCTCTCATGGTCACCGCCGACTATGTCGACAAGGTCGCCAAAGGCGTCATCCCACCGGAGATCACCACCGTCTACAAGGGCCAGTACAACCTCATCAAGACCAACCTCAACGCGGTGGTCAAGATGATGAGCGAGCTGTTGAAAGAGACCGACATCATCACCAAAGCCGCCGCGGACGGCGAGCTGGACAAGCGCGCCAACGCCGGCCTCTTCCAGGGTGGCTGGAACCAGCTCGTCTCCGGCGTCAACTCGACGATCACCGCGATCGTCGACCCCCTCATGGTCACCGCAGACTACGTCGACAAGGTCGCCAAGGGGGTCATCCCGCCGGAGATCACCACCGTCTACAAGGGCCAGTACAATCTCATCAAGACCAACCTCAACGCGGTGGTCAAGATGATGAGCGAGCTCCTCAAGGAGACCGATTTCATCGTCAAAGCGGCGGCAGACGGCGAGCTGGACAAGCGTGCCGACGCGGGCAAGTTCCTCGGCGGCTGGAATCAGCTCGTCGCAGGCGTCAACTCGACGATCACCGCGATCGTCGACCCCCTCATGGTCACCGCGGACTACATCGACAAAGTCACCAAGGGCGTAATCCCGCCGGAGATCACCACCGTCTACAAGGGCCAGTACAACCTCATCAAGACCAACCTCAACGCGGTCGTGAAGATGATGAGCGAGCTGCTCAGGGAGACGGACATCATCATCAAGGCGGCATCCGACGGCGAGCTGGACAAGCGCGCCAACGCGAACCTTTTCCAAGGCGGCTGGAAGCAGCTGGTCAGCGGGGTCAACGACACGATCACCAACATCGTCGACCCGCTCATGGTCACCGCCGACTACGTCGACAAGGTCGCCAAGGGCGTCATCCCGCCGGAGATCACCACCGTCTACAAGGGCCAGTACAATCTCATCAAGACCAACCTGAACGCGGTAGTGAAGATGATGAGCGAACTACTGTCGGAGACAGACAAGCTCGTGAAGGCGGCCATCGCCGGACAGCTGGACACCAGGGCCGACGCCGGCAAGTTCCTCGGCGGCTGGAACCAGCTGGTCAAGGGAGTCAACGAGACTCTCGCCGAAGTCATCACTCCCATCAACGAGACCGTAGCGGTGCTCAAGCGCCTGGCCGACGGCGACCTGACACTCAGGATGGCCGGCGAATACAAGGGCGATTTCGACATACTGAAGACCGCGCTGAACGACTCGCTGGAGGCGTTCAATGACACGCTCAGGCAGGTGAACATCGCGGTGGACCAGGTGGCCGAGGGCTCCCTGCAGGTGTCCCAGGCCAGCCAGTCGCTCTCACAGGGCGCGACCGAGCAAGCCTCGTCGCTCGAGGAGATCACCTCGTCCATCACGGAGATCTCGAGCCAGACCAAGCTCAACACCGAGAGCGCGGTGACGGTCAACGACCTCGCCAAGACCGCCAAGAACAACGCCGAGCAGGGCAACCTGCAGATGCAGAACCTCGTGGCGGCGATGGCTGACATCAACAAGAGCGCCGAGGAGATCAAGAAGATCGTCAAGGCCATCGACGACATCTCCTTCCAGATCAACCTCCTCGCCCTCAACGCCAACGTCGAGGCCGCGCGCGCAGGCAAGTACGGCAAGGGCTTCGCGGTGGTCGCCGAGGAGGTGCGCAATCTCGCCGTTCGCAGCGCCAACTCGGTCAAGGACACGACGAGGATGGTGGACGACACCATCTCCAACATCGAGCGGGGCAACAGCCTCTGCGATCTCACGGCCAAGCAGCTGGCGGACATCGTCGGCGGGGCGGGCCAGGTCGCGACCCTCGCGGAAGAGGTCGCCACGGCGAGCAAGGAGCAGACCCAGGGCCTCGAGCAGGTGTCCACGGGCCTCAACCAGATCGACCAGGTCACCCAGGCGAATACCGCATCCTCGGAAGAGAGCGCCTCGGCATCGGAGGAGCTGTCCTCGCAATCGCAGCAGGTCAAGTCCATGCTCTCGCGCTTCAAGCTCAAGTCCAAGGAGGGCAAGGTCGACAACTCCGAGATGCTCCAGATGCTGCGCGCGGAGATGGCGAAGCAGGGAAGCGGTCACCGCTCGGGCTCCCCGGCCGCGGCGATCGCCCAGAGGCCCGGCCCGTCGAACGGCCGTAAGGCCAAGGTGATGGCCATTGACCCCTCCGAGGTCATCTCGCTCGACGACGATAACTTCGGCAAGTTCTAGGCAAGGGAGAGAATGGCCATGGCCGAGCTAAGCACCAAGCGCGCCGTCCAGGACGAGGACCTCGCCCTGGACGAGGAGAACGAGGACACGCAAGCCAACAAGTATCTCTTCTTCAAGATAGGGCTGGAGTCCTATGGGATCGGGATCAGGCACATCATCGAAATCATCGAGCTGCAGACGATCTCCGCCGTACCGGACATGCCCGATTACGTGAAGGGGGTCATCAACCTCCGGGGTAAGGTGATACCCATCGTCAATCTGCGGCTCAGGTTCAACATCGCTGAGCGAGATTACGACGACCGTACGTGCATAGTAGTGGCGGAAATCGACCGAGTCCTCATCGGCCTCATCGTGGACACGGTAGAGGAGGTCATGGAGATCCCGGAGAGCAACATCGAGCCGCCGCCCCGCTTCAAGACCGTCTCGGGCAAGGACCGCTACATCTCGGGCATGGGCAAGGTCGGGGAGCAGGTCAAGATCCTCATCGACGTCGAGAAGATCGTCCGGGACGAGGACATCGGCGGCATGGCCGCGAGCGCCGCGGACGCGAGGTCCTCGGCGACGGCGTCGGCGGGAGCTTGATGGGCGTCTGCGTGGCCCCAGAGGACGTACTCCCGCTCGCCGACGAGGACTACCGCTTCGTCGCCTCCCTGATGTACACGCGCTTCGGCATCCAGCTGGGGAATGCCAAGCGCGTCCTTGTAGCCGGGCGCCTGACCAAGCGGGTGCGGCAGCTGGGCCTGGGCTCCTTCTCGGAGTACTTCGGGTTCCTGCGCGCGGACGCGAGCGGCAACGAGCTATCCGAGTTCATCAACCGCCTTACGACCAACCACTCCTTCTTCAACCGCGAGAAGGACCACTTCGAGTTCCTGAGGCGGGAAGTCTTCCCGGCGCTGAGGCGCGGCTTCGAGCGGGAACCGCGGCGAGCGGTCCGCATGTGGAGCGCGGGCTGCGCCGCGGGCGAGGAGGTCTACACCCTGGCGATCGCGCTCCGGGACTTTTTCGGTCCCGAGATCGACCGCGCGGACTTCGGCCTCCTCGCCACGGACATCTCGCTAGCCGCCCTCAAGGCCGCGAAGGCCGGGGTCTACCAGGCCCAGAAGCTCTCCGAGCTGCCCCTCGCGACCAAGACGGCCAGCTTCCGTGAGACTGGACCGGATCTTTTCGAGGTCGCGCCCGAGCTCAAGCGGATGGTCCTCTTCAAGCGGCTCAACCTCATGGCCGAGAGCTTTCCCTTCAAGTGCGCCTTCGACGTGGTCTTCTGCCGGAACGTCATGATCTACTTCGACCAGGAGTCGCGGTCGCGGCTCGTGCGCGCCTTCTACCGCTACGTGAAGCCGGGCGGCTACCTCTTCATCGGCCACTCGGAGACGATCCTGCGCGCCGACTGCCCCTTCGAGTACGTGAGCCCCGCGATCTACCGAAAGGCGGGAGCCTAGGTGGGCCCCATCGCCAGCGGCACCGCAAACGGGGCCGCAGCCTACGAGGGACCGGGGGCTCGCATCCGCGTCCTCGTCGTCGACGACTCCGCGATCGCGCGAGAGCTCCTCGTGCGCGGTCTGTCACGCGAAAGCGGCATCGAGGTCGTCGGCACCGCCGAGGATGCCTACGCCGCCCGCGACAAGATCGTCTTCCTCAAGCCCGACGTGCTCACCCTCGACGTCGAGATGCCGAGGATGAACGGGATCGCGTTCCTCAAGAAACTCCTTCCGCAGTACCCGCTGCCCGTGGTCATCGTCTCGGGCCTAACGGTCGAGGGTTCGCGCCACGCCCTCGAGGCCCTCGACGCCGGAGCGGTCGCCGTCGTGGCCAAGCCCGCCGCGAGCGACCGCGATGGCCTCGCCGCCATGCTGGCCGAGCTCGCCGAGGCCGTGAAGGACGCTGCCCGAGCCGACGTCTCCAAGATGCGGCGCGGCGCGGTCCTCGCCCTTGCGAGGGCCCGCAGGGGCGCGAGGCTCGAACGCAAGCCGCCGGCACCGCCCATCGGCGCCTCGGGCGAACGCTTCGAAGCGCCGGGCGCCCGCCGGATCATCGCCATCGGCGCCTCGACCGGCGGGACCATGGCCCTCAACGCCATCATTCCCTTCTTCCCCGAATCGATGCCGGGGACCGTCGTCGTGCAGCACATGCCGCCGGTCTTCACGCGCCTGTTCGCCGAGTCCTTGAACCGGATCTCCAAGGTGGAGGTGCGCGAGGCCCAGGACGGGGACCTCGTCGAGCCGGGCCTCGTCCTCGTCGCTCCGGGCGACTTTCACGCCAAGCTCGTCTCGCGGGGCGGGACATGGAAGGTCTCCTGCGTGCCGGGACCCAAAGTCTCCGGCCATCGCCCTTCGGTCGACATGCTTTTTTCCTCGGTCGCCGACGTGGCCGGGGACAGGGCCGTGGGCATCCTCCTCACCGGCATGGGCCGCGACGGGGCCGAGGGCCTGCTGCGGATGAGGCGGGCCGGAGGGCGTTGCCTCGCCCAGGACGAAGCCTCCTCCGTGGTCTTCGGCATGCCCAAGGAAGCCTGGGAGCTCGGCGCGGCCGAACGCCTGGTGAGCCTGGATCGCGCCGTCGACGAGCTCCTCGCCTGCCTCGCCGATTCCGCGACCCCCGGCCGGCGGACCATCCAGCGGCATCCGCCGATCGGCAGAAGCGCGGAAAGCACCGAATGAGCATACGTACCGTCGGTATCGGCGAATGGGCGGTTTCCCGAGAACTCTCCGACATCATCAAGACCTACGCTCTCGGCTCGTGCGTCGCCGTCATCATCTACGATACGCGACTCCTGATAGGCGGCATGATCCATATCGCCCTCCCCGACTCGAAGGTGGACGTCGATAAGGCCCGCTCCCTCCCCGGCTACTTCGCCGATACGGGCCTCCCCGTCATGATCGAAGAGATGAAGCGCCAGGGCGCTCTCCGCGGGAACGTTTGGGTCAAGCTCGCCGGCGGCGCCTCGGTGATGGACCCGGGCGGCTTCTTCGACATCGGCAAGCGAAACATTCTCGCCGCCAAACGGATACTCTGGGGCAGCTCCCTGGGCCCCGTGGCCGAGGATTCGGGCGGGACCCTGTCGAGGACGGTTTCCCTAGCCGTGGCCGACGGGGAGACGACGATCTCCTCGGGCCAGGAAACCTGGACGATTTGAGGAGGCCCGCATGAAGAATTACGGTCGGGTGCTGATCGTCGACGACTCGTCGACTTCCAGGATGATAATCCAGCGTTGCATGGAAATGGCGGGCATCGGAGTGACCGAGTACCTCTTCGCGGAGAACGGCCTCGACGCCTTTGCTACCCTTCGCGCGAACTCGGGCATCGAGCTGGTCATCACGGATATCAACATGCCGAAAATGGACGGGAGGACCTTCGCGACCTTGCTTCGCGGCGACTCTTCGATGGCAAGCATCGCGGTAGTCATCGTATCCAGCATCGCCGACTCGGTACTGGAAATGGAGCTCCGCTCCATCGGCGTCAAGTCGGTGGTCAAAAAGCCTGTCTCGCCCGCAAAGATGCTGCAGGCCATCGGGGAGGGATCATGAGCGAAGCCATCGATCCCGCCAAGGCGGCGGCGGCGCTCATGCAGGCCCTCTCCTCGACCTTCGCCGAAATGGCGTTCATCGACGTCGAGCCCGTCGCGCCCGGCCGGGCGGGGCCCGACCGTTTTTCCGCCAAGGCGACTTCCTTCGTAAGAGCCGCCATCGACGTGCTCAGGCCCGTCTCCTGCAGGATCGAGATCGAGTGTCAGGCCTCGCTCAAGGAGAGGATAGAGGCCACGCTTTTTCAGGAACGCCGCGATGAAGCGCCCGGCGAGGATGAAAAAAATCGGGAGGACTCGCTCCTCGAAATCCTCAATGTGATCTCCGGTGTTTTCCTGACGGCCTATTTCGGTCCCGGCCCGGATATCAAGCTCGAGCTTCCTCAATACCTCTACTTCTCAGACGGATCGGAAGGGGCCATACTTGCGGAAGCGGCGGCGGATGCCGAGGGCGATCCGATACGAGCAGTGCTGCGTTCGATCAGGTACCGGTATTGAGCTCATTTGCTCTTTTGTGGAATAAGCAATGCCACGAGAGTGCCCGGGCCATTCCCCCTCGACAGTTCCGCGCCGATTTCCGAAGCGAGAAGCGAGACAAGGCTCTGTCCGAGAGAGTCGCCGGAGGTTTCGGCGGCACCCCGGTCGGCAGCAAGGCGGATGCCCGGGCCGTCGTCCGCAACCGACAGCTCCATCCATCCCTCCTCCAGGCCGCGCAGCGACACCCGAATGAGACCGCCGTTGCGCGGGATTATCGCGTACTTCAGGGAATTGGTGAGTAGCTCGACGACAATCAATCCGAGATACAAGGTATCGTCGACGTCAAGGCTCACTGCGGCGAGCTCGAGCTCAAGCTTGGCGGGACTGTCGGCAGGCAGGAAGGTCGAGAAGACACTGCGGCAGAGTCTCTCGAGGTAATCGTCGAGCCATATTTCCTTGCCGATCTCGCCCTTGTACAGGAGCTCGTGGATGAGGGCGATGCTGCTGATACGGGCCTCGAGTTCCTCGAAGCCGCATCGGGCGTCGTCCTGAGCGCGCCGGCTTTCAAGCCCGATCAGACTCGCTATGATGGTCAGGTTGTTCATCACGCGATGGCTCGCCTCGCGGACAAGCATCTCTTTGACCTTCAGTGCGTCGAGAAGGCTCGCTTCGGCTGCCTTCCTCAGAACCAGCTCGCGTCGCAGCTCGGCTAAGGAAGAAACGGCCTCGGTCCTATCCTCGACAGTGAAAAGGACGACCGCTCCGCCTCGCATGGCCGAGGAGACGCAGCTGTAATGCCGCTCCCGGTCGCCTTCCCGTTTGCATACGAAGAGTTGGGCGTTGAGCTCGTATGAAAAAACGACCGGCGGCCCGCCTTCGAACAGGGTCTCGATCCTGCTCGAGTGCCTCGGCATGGCAAGCGCGGGGAATATGCTCCTCGCATCCCGCCCCATCGCTTCCTCACGGCCTCTGCCCGTCCAGACCTGGAGGCTTCGGTTCCACAGCCGGATTGTCCAGTCGCGGTCAATGGCGAAGAGACCTACCGGGACGCGGTCGACGACAGCCTCATCTAGGCCGTCGGAACCTTCAGGGGTCTCAGCCATGCGCGAGGCCTTGCATAGATAATGCGAGCCTTTCCAGCGAAGAAAGGGATAGGAAGAAGATAATGTCCCCGTCGACTTCGATGGCGGCGACACTGAATCGGGCTCTGATGAGTACGACGGTCCCTTTCCCATCCGTGGGTATGGGAACAAGATCTCTTGCTACCACGCGAAGACAGAGGGGCACCATATAAGTGAGCTCCATGCCGAGGTCGTTCGCCATAGTGCCGAGTATCGCATTGATGACAATGTTGCCAATCTCGGAAAGGGTCCCCCTTCTGATCGATTCGATGTCATCCGATACCAGGCCCAAGCCGACCGTCACTCGATCTGCAAGGCGCTCAGCGTCCGTGGGCATGAAGACAAGGTGAGCCGTGCCCTCGAATCCTCCCGAGAACCCCATCTCGATCACCCGAACGTATTCACCCTTTTCAATGCCAAGAGCCAATGGAAGTTCGGAGACGTGCAGGACGCAGTACTCGCGGTCCATAATGCTGACCGGAGACTCGAGCATCTCGCCGAGGACAGCCGCAGCCTTGCCCAAGCCCTTCGCGACAATATCAGCGAGGAGCGTCAAGTCAGGTAGCTCGTCTTTCATGACTAAGCTGTTCCGGCGGCCGCATTTGCCTCGGCGATCGCCGCTAACAGCTTGGCGCGGGTCAAGGGCTTATTTAACACGACATGCCCCCCCAGGGCGGCGACGATGTCTCTTGTCCTTTCCTGCAGATCTGCGGTCATGACAACGACGGGCAAATGGATACCCCTGTCCTTCATGGCCGCGAGCACCGCGGCACCGTCCATTACCGGCATAAGGAGGTCGAGGAGGAGGAGGTCGAAGCATTCTCGGCTGAGGAATTCAAGCGCCTCGGCGCCGTTCATCGCCTCGACGATCGTGTAGTCGCCGCCGACGAGCTTCGCTACGATGGCCTGCGAGATGGGCGAGTCATCGACGACAAGAGCAATGGGCATGTATCCGACTTCCGCTCATGATCCAAGTACCGCCGCAACAGATGCCAAAAGTCCTTCCTTTTGGAATGGCTTCACGAGGAAGTCCTTTGCGCCGAGGCTCAATGCCTCGTTCTTGAGGGCTTCCTCGTCCTGAGTCGTGAGGACGATGACGGGAAGTCTTTTTAGAGAGGCATCGCCGGCCCTCTCTTTGAGGAACTCTATTCCGTTCATCTCGGGCATGTTCACATCGAGTATTACGCAGTCGAATTTCTCCGAGCGAGCCTTCTCGAGGCCGACCTTCCCGTTCTCCGCTTCCGCATAACCGTGCCCCGCGCCTGCGAGCGCGACGCCTACGATTTTTCTCATCGTCGCCGAATCATCCACGACCAGGAAATTCATGGTCCTGCCTCCTTTATCGCTATTTTCTCTTCTTTGGTCTTTACCTTGGAGAGATACTCGCCTTGCAGCTCGCGGAAGCGTTGCATGGCGGAGACGGGGTCCGGCAAGGTGAACACCAGCGGTTCGGCTTCCTTCAGGCGAAGCTTCAGGTCGTCCATCATGCCGAGCGCCCCTTCCAGCATCTGTCGCGTGATGTCCTGAAACTGCAAGGCCTCGATGACATGATCGAGGTTTCCTCGCACCTCTATGCTTATGGACGCGAGCTCCCGGGAGAGCCCCTCGGTGGCTTTGGACGAGGAAATGAGGGCTTCGACCGCCTCGCCCGAGGAGGCAATGCCGCCGACGACCTCGTCGTTGAGCCTCGTCGAGTGCTCCACCATCTCCCTGCCGAGCTTGGCGCCGTACTCTTTATATTTTGTCAGGAGCCCGACAATGCGATGCGAGAAGTCGACGGTTCGGTCATTGATCTTCCGTAGCTCGTCGACGATGACGCGGAACCCGCGCCCCTTCTCGCCGATGTGCGCGGCCTCGACGGCCATGTTGAACGCGATGAGCCGCGACCGATCGGTAATCTCTTCGATCTCCTTGACCAGGGCTATGCCCATCTCGATCTCTCTCGACATATCGCGGAGCGTCGCGACGTTGCTGCGGTTGGACTCGACTATGCGCGACACCGCATTACGCTCGGCCTCCATGGCCGAGCGTGTGTGCTCGGCCACCGCCGATATCGACTGAGAGGAGCCGCGCCCCTCGATACGTTCAAGGAGGCTTCGAGAAGATATTGCCGCCCGGTCGGATGCGGCTTCCACGGCCTTGAAACGGTCGAGCAGGGCCATCGTCGCTTCCTCGGTCTTCGGAGAGACGAAGGCGACGACCGAGCGCGCTATCGGCAAAATTATCTGCGCTTTGGAGAAAGCTTCGGACGCGGCCCCGTCCTTTAGGCTTGGCAAGGCGCGGAGGGAGTCGGTGATTGCGCGCAGAACGGCGGCGAGCGCTTCCAGGTTTTCCGTATTTGCCGGGGATAATCGGGAAAGGGTCTGTCGGACCGGAGTAGACCAGGCGGGCCCAGCCTGTTCGAGGATATCCAATATTGCCAGGCTCATGTCGTTGACGGCGTCGTGGAGTTCCGGAAGGCCGCCGGAAGGAGGAGGCTGCACCTCTACCACCCGCGAAACGTCGGCGCGGACTCTGCCTGGCAGGCTAAAAATCATGACAAGTAAAAGGATAGGTCGGTCTTTGGCGCCGAACAATAGGACGATTCCTACACTTCGCAAAAATAGGATACAAATGGGCTCCCACCGCACATCGAAGTTTTCTAAAACATAAGACGTCGGCTTACACTTGGGATAATGAGTCCGGCCTAGTTCGAAGAGGTAAACAATAGAGGTTTGGAGTTGTCTACAAAATCGTGGGAAATCCAGTCCGCAGCTCCCCGGATTTTCGGACTGTTTGCCTCTTCCCTCTATCTCCGAAAAGCGCTAGATTCCGCCCAGATTGCGGTCGGTCCGAATCAACAACCCCGCAGCGAGGAGTATTCGACCCACCTGCGAATAAAGCCGCCCATCCTGGGAGCTTCGGGCCCATCCATGACCTCCCCCCGGGTTGGATGACGCGCATCAGTCCATTTCGAAGAAAAGCGGCTCCTCCCCGACGGCGGACACCACGGGCGCGTAGCGAGGCTTCGACGGCAGGGCGAGGCCCTCTCCGCTTCCGAGCAGGATATCCTCGCCGTTGAACGTGACCCATGCCTTCCCGGAAAGGACGCGCATTCGAGCGGCCGCCTTCGGAACCCTGATCGCCTCGCCATGGAGGAGAGCGAGGCGCAGGCTCCGCTCTCCGCGATCGGTCGCCAGGCCGCCGAATACTTCCCCGATAGGAACGCTCAATCCACCGTAGATCATGGGACCTCCCCCGGCTCCGGCTTCACGAATGGAGCTATCGCATAGGATTCCTTCATGGTCATGAGAACGATGTTCGTGACCGACCTCGAGCTTTTCGTGCAATCCTTTATCTTCGAGAGCAGGGCCTGGAGCTCATGCGTGTCCGCGACCCTCAGCTTCAGGACGGCGCAGTCCTCACCGGCGACATCGTGGCATTCGAGGATCCCCGGCTCCGAGGCGCAAAGGATGGAGAGTCTGTCGAGGGTATCCTTGACGTTCTCGTCCCTCGAGTCGCCGAAGCTTAGACGCACGAAGGCAAGCAGCCCTCTGCCTAATTTCGCCGCATCGACCGTCGCGATATAGCCGGTAATGACTCCCTTCTGCTCGAGTCTTCTTACGCGCTCGAAGACCGAAGAGGCGGTGAGCCCCACCGCCTGAGCGAGATCGGCATTCGAAAGCTTGGCGTTGCCCTGCAAGAGGTCGACGAGTTTGCGGTCGATTTCGTCTATCATCAGATTAATATGCTGAAATCAGAGCCATTTGTCAAACAATATTTGTGAACTTTTGGATATTACGAATATTATTCGGTTAATCGAGCTTTAACCGGTTTTCTGGAACTCGAGGCCGTCTCTTCGGCGTGCCGGCAAGGGCGGGGCGCCGGCACGCGGCGCCCCGAAGCGACAGGCTGCTAAAGGTAGGCGACTTCGCCTATCTCGATCAGGTCCAGCCCCTCGACCTCTTCCTTCTCGCTCACATGGACGCGCGTGATCTTGTTGATTACCCAGAGCATGAGGAGGGTGAAGAGGAAGCCGTAGGCGGCCACGCCGATGTCCGAGACGAGCTGCTTGAAGAAGAAATCGGCGTGTCCGTCGATGAGGCCGGAGGCGAGGGCCGAGGGATCGTGGCCGGGGAAGGTCACGGCCGCCGTGCCCAGTATGCCGAGGAGGAAGGTCCCGAGGAAGCCTCCGACGCCATGGACGCCGAAGACGTCGAGGGCGTCGTCGAGCCCCGCCTTGTTCTTGATCGTGACCGCGACATAGCTTGCGACGGAGGCCAGGACCCCGATAAGGACCGCGGAGGCCGGCGTGACGAAGCCCGCGCAGGGGGTCACACAGGCGAGGCCAGTGACCATGCCGGTCAGGAAGCCGGAGAATTTCGGCTTTCGCTTGAAGATCCAGTCGAGGAGGAGCCAGGTCGGGCCGGCGAAGGAGGCGGCTATATCGGTATTGATGAAGGCCGATGTGGTTATGGGATCCACGGCGAATTCGCTGCCGGCGTTGAATCCGTACCAGCCGAACCAGAGTATGGCCGTGCCGAGGGCCACGAAGGGCAGGTTGTGCATGCCTTTGTCGTCGATCTTGCGCCTGCCTACGAACAGGACCGAGGCGAAGGCGGCGAAGCCCGCGGAAACGTGGACGACCATGCCGCCGGCGAAGTCCTTGACGCCCCAGGTCGCGAGGAGGCCGCCGCCCCAGATGAGATGGACGAGGGGAAAGTACACGAAGGTGAGCCAGGCGACGAGGAAGATGAGGTAGGCCGGGAAGCGGACGCGGTTGGTGAAGGCGCCGGTGATCAGGGCCGGCGTAATGATGGCGAACATCATCTGGTAGGCGAACTGCACGAACAGGGGTACGTGCGGATTCATCGGGCTCGGATCCATGAGGCTGACGCCCATCAGGAAGGACAGCTTGAAATTGCCGATGACGCCCAGTATGTCCCCATGGCCGTAGCTGCCGGAAAAGCACATCGAGTAGCCGTAGAGGAACCAAATCACGGTGGTTATGCAAAGGGAGGCGAAGCTCTGGAACATTATTGTCAGGACGTTCTTTCGGCCTACGAGGCCTCCATAGAAGAAGGCGAGGCCCGGCGTCATGAACATTACCAGGGTCGCCGCGATGAGCATGAATCCGGTACTCGCGTTATCGAACTGCATGAGGCTCTTCTCCTTTTCCTTGCTTCCGCGGCCGGCGCGCTCGGGCCTGCCGCGGCTCCCCGGGGGAGCTCCGGATGACCGCCTAGTTCCGTTCGGGACAGGGTGAATGCGGAGCGGGAGGCGGAGCGCGCGGGGAGAGTCCTCCCCGCGGATGCCGCCGGCGGAACGGCCTGCGTCGTCGGCCATGCGCGCCACGGGACGCCGATCGAGGAGCGGAGCTCCCGTCGAACATGGCCGCGGCGGAATCGGCTACCTGAAAGCCCGCCGGGCGGCAGGCTTGAGGCCGGGACGGCCCGGAGAGGCCCTGATCCCCGGCCATGAAGGCGGGCGAAGGCCGGCCTAGCGCCGCGATCGCCGCCTGGAGGGCCCTGAGCAGTCGGTCCATGTCGAACTGGCCGAGCAGGGAAGGGACGAAGCCCGCGCCCAGGAGCATGAAGAGGAAGACGGGGCCAGCCCCGTCTATGCGCATTCTCTTCCGTCCGCAATATGCGTCAGGCGACCCGCAAGGGCGGAAAGGATCGGCGGCGCCGATGACGATCCGCTCCGCGGAGGGGGGAATGAGCACCGCTTCGGGCCCTACACCGACCAGACCAGCTCGGAATCGTTCGCGCATCGCCACCAGGCGTCGTGATTTTCCGCGAGATCGTCGATCGAGGGGAAGGGGAAGGACATGGTTCGATCCTGATCCCCGATGTGGATGCCGCCTTTGATGCAGCGGTACATGAGGCTCTGCTGAGAGAGGCGATCCACCGTCTTCACGCGCTTAGTCCCGATCTCCCCCAGGCAGTCGCGGATATGCTCGAGGTTCCGGTAGGGCAGATTGTCCGCGTTGCCGCGCGCGGGATCCGTCGCGAGGCCGGCCAGCTCGAGCTCGACGAAGCATAGCTTCGGCACGTAGATCGGATTCGCCTTGTCGGTCAGGAAGCGCACGAATTCCGCCGGACCGAGAGAGCTCGCGATAAGGGGGTGGAGGGGCACGAGCTCCCGGTAGAGGTGGTACTTCCAGCCCGCGGTGGCGGACGCCTCCCCCGGCTTGAGCTCGAGCGCCCTGCCGTGGGCGGTAATGAGCCAGAGACTCTCGATCGCGCTCAGGGGAATGCGCTCGAGCACCCTGTAGACCGCCGCGTAAACCGAGTGCTTGGGCTCTCCGTCCGCATGCGGGACGCAGCGCTTCTTCGCCTCCTCGAGGCCGAACTCCTTTCCGTCGAAGCCGTCCTTCAACGTGAAGAACATCGCCTGCCCGCTCGTCCGCGTCGCCGTTCCGACCGCCATATAGCGGCCGAAATCCTCGGGCGGAAGCATCGAGACGACAAGCGATTCGGGTGTCAGGGAAAGATACTGGTACGTCGCCATGGCAATCTCCTCGTTCGAAGAAGGATATGCGCCACGTCAGGCGCATTACGCCGGGGCCTACACCAGAAAGCGGACAGGCGGAAGCCGACGGGGCCTCCGCTTAGGTCGATCGTCCAGTTAATTATACTCTGCCCGCGTCCTAAAGCCAGCGAGCTTGATACAATAAAACTCCATCTCCACTGATAGAACGAGGGCACAGGCTTTTTTATCCGAGTCTTTTTCCGTATCTCGCCTTTTTATTCACTGAAGGCGGACCCTGGATTGTCTTATAAATGACTCTAGGATGAGTGAAAAAATACTCCTGGACCACTGGTTTTTTTGCGTTATCCAGCGTGATGTTGAAGCATTCTAGCCAGATACGATGCGTATCTAGTTAGATATAGGTCATTTCTGGCTGGATACGAATCGTATCCAGCCAGATTTCATTGATACTCGGCTGGATACACAGAACCGAATAGAGATTTTGCATCGATCGACCCTGCAAGGAGGATCCCATGCCACTGATCGTGAGCGCGCGAAAGAACACTTTGATCGGCCGGAACAGCGATTATCGCTTCCATACGAGTCATGAGGCTACGGTAAACCATGACCAGCTCGTAGATATCATGTCAAGGGCGCGCACGACACTTACCGCGCCCGATATCGTCGCCTGCTTGAGACTCCTGACAGAAACGGTCTCGCAACTCGTCGCCGATGGCATGTTCGTCAAGACGGGGCTGGGCGATTTCTACCTCTGCGCCAAAGGCAGTATCGACGATCCGAAAGACTCCTTCAGGCCGGGCAAGAACCGTCAAGGGCACTGCGTACGGTTGCGCTTCAGGCCCGACCGATCGACGGAGGCCAGGATAGCCAGGACCGTTCGCATCCTGCGCGACGATTCCCGAGCTTCTCGAAAGCCCAATATCGTCGGTCTGGAAGCCGTAGGAAAGATGCCCGAAGCGGGGCTCGTCCCTGGCGACCTGGTCCGGCTTCACGGCTATCGGCTCGCCTTCGATCCGGCCGACGAGAAGCTGGGCGTCTTCCTGAGCCCGGACGCGAGGATTCCGGGCACGCGCTGCTCCGTCTACGCGAGCGTGGCGCCGCGCCTGGTAATACTGCAACTGCCGCCGAA
>Ga0181520_10002615_pt1 | contig 33091 bp, 23 predicted proteins | sample PEATcosm2014_Bin_29_FD_132451 | JGI IMG/M metagenome (GOLD analysis project Ga0181520, IMG submission 132451) | Peatland microbial communities from MTU Mesocosm Facility, Houghton, MI, USA - PEATcosm2014_Bin02_30_metaG | ecosystem: Environmental > Terrestrial > Soil > Wetlands > Peat | place...
ACGAAGGTTCATATATGACAAATCTGAATTTGAGCATCCAGCGATCGGAACGAGTTTTGTGCGCACTCCTCGATCCCAATGCACCTAAGGCTCCGAGCGAGGACGACCGAAAGCTCATCCAACGACTGTTTTTGGTCGGCGGGTCCTCGTCGAATTCTCTAAAGCGAAGCCGGGAGGAGAGCCGGAGAATTGAACTCCGAATCGAATTCTATGACCTCAAGGAGCCCAGGGAAAAAAGCGACCAAGACATTCCCTATGTAAGCAAGGACTTTACATGTCCAATCGAAACGAGATGAGCACTCCGCTGGAACAACTTAAAAGTCAGCTCATGTTAGCGATGAGCGGCAATAGCCGATTCGATAGTTGGGGAGACCCTCTTCGTTTAACTCGGGCTCTTGCTTCGATTAAGGATTCGTTTGACAACCCGGTTGTCCGGACCAACGGGAAATCAGTAGCATCTGCCGTTTTCGAATTCCGAAATACCCGGCGCATCCCAAACTTCATAGCCTTAAGGTACATCTGTCTAGGCGCGGGGGAATTAACTGGGCAGTGGACTCTTCTCGGCGACGCGGCTTTGTGGGAAATTCTTCGAACACGCGCAGAAGAAGGGGAATTTCGCCAGCAAATAAAATGCTTCCAGGGGCTTCTGCGCTCGTATTGGAGCTTTCCTGCTCTTTCCGTCGAGAAGACGGCGACGTCATACCGAGGTTGGCTCACGCTCCGGGAATGGTTACATTCCCGATTGGATAAGATCGGTCAGCTAAAGACCCAAAACCCCCGCTTGAGAAGTCCCGATTGGCTTCGCGTGTTGGGGAATCACCGCAATCTTCTCACAGAACATCCCTGTGACAGATATGGTCATAGACTGCTTGATGGCGATGGATCGGAACTCGATGAAGCGGTCAAGGGCCTTGCAATCCCCAGCGAATCGTGGGTCTTCGAGGAGGCGATTTACGCCCAGATAAACCACACTGTTAAACAGCAAGACCCCAAATATCAGGAAATACTACCAAAAGTTCTGAGTATGGTGGTGAATCCGCCAACCGCGTCAAAGCTCTTGGCAACCCGCTGTGTCGCTTCGCTGGTCAGCAGATATGCAAAGTGCTCCAATAGACCAGAGCATATCGCCCTTCGCGACGCCTCTATTCAATCGATTGGCAATCCTTGGCTTCGCAAGGCCGCATGGGATGCGCATGTGTTGAACGAATATGGAAAGCCCGACGATCATGCTCGCGAAATGGTTCATGGTTGGCTCAGGCAGCGCTTAATCAAAGATTTCTTCGAGTTGCTGAGCGAGGATCGAGCAGCAGATCCCAGGCGATTGAACTACTGGTTGCGGTTTGAGCCGGCCATTGAGGACATGTGGTTTGTCCTCGGGAATCACGCTTATCTTTCAACAGGCAAGGATTATGTTGACTTCAAGGAACGTGCTCGCGGGAGAATTCTAAGTTTGGCCGGACAAACATTGCCCACTAACAACGCTTTCATTATGCTGATCGGCGAATACGTTGTCATCGAATTCGGAATTACGGGGAATGCTTGCTTCGTCTTTGCATGGGATGAATTACAAAGCGATCTCAGCAAGAAGTTACTTAGCGGCTTGCAACGTCTCCAAATCGATATCGCGACGCTGCGTAATCCCGACGATAAATTGGTTCATCGCGACAGCCCTAAGGTCCGCAAGAGTTGGGAAGAGAAGTTTGACGAACAGCTTGTCCCCACTCTGGGATGGAGGCCCGCGGCTTCGCCGTTCTCGTTGCGGTCCGTCCGGTCGAGGACTCTGGCTCCTAATCGGGGAAGTCTGACTGGTGACAGGTCCAAACAAAAAGTGGTCTGGATTCCCTCTGGCACGCCAGCGGGACGTGTAGAGAATGCACCATTGTTTAGCTGGATCGATCTCGAGCGACATGTCTCAAAGTATGGCATGAAGGTGGCTGACAAACGACGGGTTGGCGGAGCATATTGGGTTTTGATTGACAATACCTTGCCTGAGCAAACGAACCCGCTCAGAGCATGGGGATTTCGTTACAAGGCGGGAAAAGGGTGGTGGCGGGAATGAAAGAGTACCAGTCAGGCCAATCTTCCAAGTTCGAACTCGCCGGACCGCCACGAACGGTCGCGCAGTTCAATGAGATCGTCATAACATACAACGACGACGGAATCACATTTAGCCCTTTAATCCATGGCGAAAATGACTGGATTCATGATCCCCTTGCATTTGGAGGTCAACAAGAAGCAGTATCTCTTCTTGCTCAGATCGAGGAGGAGGGCCATACGATCCACGATGGACCGACTCTGCTAATGCGGTGGGAGTCGGTATTCCAGCTATCGGAGTCGCAGTTGTACTCAGATGCTCATCGCATTCTGTGTCTGCCTCCAATTAAACCGTGGAAACCTATATTGCAGAGCAATGGCGGACTGACAGATCGCGACTTTGCAATCGTCCTGGCTGGTTGGATTGGTCCTGATGGAGAATTTGTCGATAACGGCGCACACCTTAAAGGAGCCCTCGTAGTTTGGAACGAGGATTATTCTTTAATGCCCCACAGTGCATGGAGAACGGTTGAAGCAATCGCCCGATTTCATCGCCGTCACGAGGATGATCGGACTGCCGATTCCAACCGTCGAAGCTGGGCTGAGATTCGACGCTACGCAGTGGCAGCCGGAGCTAACCTTTCGGACTTTCTAAAACATACCGTTGTGGTTACGCCAGAACATCTTCGCATAAAGCTCCGCAAAGGTGATGCAGTTAACCCATCTCTGGTCGAGGTTATCCCAAATTTCGACGGCTCTCCGCAACGTTGGATCGAATTCTTTGATCGAACGAAAGACGTTCCCGGGCGATATGACATTCCTGACGCTGAAGGGCTGACTCAAGTTGTCCCGTCGCTAGAAGTCCAAGGTGTCCTCAAAGAGATCAAACGGATGCCAGGACGAAGAATCGTCGGAGACCGAGCTGAAGCGTTTATCCGAAACCCATTCGCCACGCTTGGATCGGACGCGGATAAGGTTATCGATCCGTTGGAATTCGAGCGTGCGCGAGATGAGGCGGGAATATCTTTTACGCGGTTTAGTCCGAGCGTCATTCGCGATGCAAAGAGCTCCGTGATCGATGTCGCTCTGCACATTGAGGACGCAGTGCAAGGTCAAGTCCACGCGTCGCGCATCCACTTCCAAGGCCCGGACGATCTTGAGAAATTCATCACCAAACTTGAGCAGAGGATCGCGCGAAATGCGCAATGTTGTTCATGGAATGGCTACGATCTCGAAATCCTCGGCGAAACCCCGGAACAACTTGAGGTGCTTCGCCGAGCCCTCATTGAATGGCGCAATCCAAGACAGTTCGCGCTGTCCGAGATTCTTGATCTCAGCCTCTACTCCCGCCGTATCGAAAGCTTTGGCGTAGAGAAGCCATATTATTCGCCATTCATCGCACGAAAGAACAACAAATTGCCATGGTTTCCCGAGAACGTCGTCATAGGTGTTGCTTATGCGCCACCGGGTACCGGCGAACCTGTTGCTCTCGAATTCGACAAACGGACTATAGGCCAATTCAAGAAGGACCTTGCGGTCGCCGAATCAGAGAAGCGCGCAAGCTTTTCCTTCCCCGGTTGTCCACAGCCTATTGAACTTGCTGAGGCGCGACGCATCATATCCACGCTTGAGGAGGCAGACAGTGATCTAGCAAAAGACCGTTTTCATCCGGAGCGCCTTAAGAAGGAAAAGCGTCTAGTCGAACGAAGAGGCCTCGTCGTCAAGCCCAATATTGCCGAGGTGGATTATGAGGAGCGACGTGGTCAACTATTGCCCCCGGCAGACTTGCAGGCGAGACTCCCTGGCACTCTAAGACCCGACTTCCCGCTAAAACAGCATCAACTGCAGGGCGTAGTGTGGCTCCAGCACCTTTGGTCGTGCTCGCCCAATGATTGCCGTGGCGCCCTTCTTGCTGACGATATGGGCCTAGGCAAGACGCTTCAGTTGCTTACTTTCGTAGCAACTCTGCTGGAAGACGACTCGGAATCTGACCCATGTTTAATCGTTGCTCCTGTCTCATTACTTGAGAATTGGAAGGAAGAGATCGAGAAATTCTTTGAATCTGACGCCTTTCAGATAGTTACGCTGTACGGGTCGCATCTTTCCGCCCTGCGCTTGTCCCGCGCGGAGATAGCTTCTGATCTGCACGCGGCCGGTGTCGGCCGTCTGCTCGCTAGAAACTGGATAAGGGGTGCAAAGATAGTCCTAACAACATACGAAACATTGCGAGACTTGGAGTTTTCTTTGGCGATGGAGCGCTGGTCGATCATGATCTGCGACGAGGCGCAAAAGATCAAGAACCCAAATGCCTTGGTAACACGAGCTGCCAAGAAGCAGAATGCACGATTCAAAATTGCATGTACCGGCACCCCCGTGGAAAATACGCTCACAGACCTTTGGTGCCTCTTCGATTTTATTCAGCCAGGACTACTAGGAGCGCTTAGTAGTTTTGGCGAGCGCTATCGGAAGCCGATTGAGGCAGAAACAGAAGAAGAGAAGGCGCGCATCCAGGAGTTGCGTGACCTTATTGAACCCCAAAAATTGCGAAGGACCAAAAGCGAAGTAGCAAAAGATTTGCCAGCAAAAATTGATGTACAAGAGTGCCGAAGCCTCCCCCTGTCCGAGCGCCAGAGGATGCTTTATGCAAGCGCCATTCAGAACTTCCGCAGCAAGCGAGCAGCTATTGCGTCTGGCCCGACCAGGAATCATCTGGAATTATTGCAGTACCTTCGGCGCCTTTGCACCGACCCTCAGTCCCTTTACAAAACCACGAATGATCTTGAGTTGCTTGCGGAGAGCGAGAAGCACTCACCGAAATTGGCCTGGCTGTTGACTGAACTTAGGAAGATTCGAGAGAAACAAGAGAAGGTGATCGTTTTCTGCGAATTCCGAGGTCTCCAAAGGACTCTTCAACGCGCGATTGAAGAGCGATTTGGACTTGTCCCCGATATCATAAACGGTGACACATCCGCATCCGCAGATCAAATTGACAATCGCCAGCATCGAATCAACCGGTTTCAATCTAAGGCCGGTTTTGGCGTAATAATTTTATCCCCACTCGCGATCGGCTTTGGCGTGAATATACAGGCGGCCAATCACGTCGTCCATTTTACGCGAACTTGGAACCCAGCCAAAGAGGATCAAGCAACTGACAGAGCGTACCGTATCGGGCAAACAAAGGATGTGTATGTGTATTATCCTGTAGTCGTCGCAAAGGACTTCACCACTTTTGATGCCAAACTTGATAGCCTCTTGGATTGGAAAAGAGAGCTGTCACGGGACATGCTGAACGGCAGCGGAGACCTGCCCACAACCGAGTTTTTAGACCTTCAAGACGTTGATGGTGAAATTGCCTTTAGTTAGAGTGGGCCGTTGGAACCACCGCAAATGTGGCGTTCGCACCTCGCGCACATAGATTCAAGTGGCATGTTCAAACTCATGCCTAGACTTCTTGTTCGAGAAGTTGTCCATTTTCCTTTAGCCACGTCTTAGCCCTCTCCATCGAAGGAGTTGATGCACGAACAATGCGCCAGAAGCGAGGTGTGTGGTTATTTTCCAGAAGGTGAACGAGTTCATGGACGATCACGTAGTCAACTACGAATATCGGAGCCTTGATAAGCCGCCAATTGAAACTCACGTTATCATTCACAGTGCAAGAACCCCAACGGTAACGATTGTCAACAATAGTGGCCGCCGCAAACCCAACTCCAAGTTTGCGAGCGTAGTCACGGACCCTTGGAAGAATTCTCTCCTTGGCGCGAGCTACGTACCAGTCCTTTAGCACTTCACGTCGGCTAGCTTGGTGAACAGCAGGTACGAGAAATCTTCGCGTAAACTCTATGGCGCCGCTCGCCGTCTCCGTGATCTCGATACGGTACTCTCTACCGAGGTAAAGCGCGGACTCGCCATTCACTACTTCCTTCCCTGGCGGGTGAGGTTCATTCTCATATTTCTGAGAATGATGAAGCTTGTTGAACAGCCATTGGCGTTTTCCTTCCACGACCTGCTGCACCATTGCTTCAGACAGATTCTCCGGCGCATGCACGACAATTGACTTGTCGCGCTCCACCGTGATCGTCAGCTTTTTTCGTTTGGCTGACCGGACGATTTTGTATTCAAGTTCCATCAGGAAGCGTAAAGGATCGTGTCGTTGTTCTTTTCGGCTATTTCAAGAAGTCGCGTGATGATATGCTCCCTATTCTTCACAAGGCTTGGCAGCGCCGAATACCCCGACTGGAGGAGCGTCCTCTGAATATCCGCCCTCAACTTGTTGCGAGCCGGAATACTCTCCCAAAACCCTACCAGTTTCAACTCGCGCTCGACCTCGGAAAAAATCTGCTGCGTGAGAGATACCAATGAGGAAATGGCATCCTCCCCCAATTCAGAGTCGCCGAACGTCTCCTTCTTCAACGTTCTAAAGAAGGGCATCTGCTTCTTGCGATGCAAGCCGTAGGTAGGCTCCTTTCCAGCATTGATGATCTGAAGACGAAGCTTTTCAAGCTCCTCGAAAATTCTGTTCCAGTTGTCACGAAACTCTTCCAGAATTCTCTGCAACGCTTCTGAAAACGATGCCTGAAGCTCAGGATCGTCATCTAGATCGACATCAAGGTGGTGACGAATGGCGTGCTCAATTTCGGCCGCCTTTGTCTTTGTCCTGCTGCGTGTATTTACGCCCTTCTGGAAATCTTCGTCAAGGATAGAAATCGGCTCTACCTTCACTTGGATTCCACGAGATTCCAGAAAGGCGTCAGTAATCCTGCGGAGTTTTGGCGGAATGCCTTTCATGCTGAGCCGCCCGTCTCGGAAGTGCTTTCCCGCAAGGACATTGATCTCGGCCAATGCCTCATAATCAGGCCAGAACCAGAGAGCCTCTTTCGCAGGAAAAACGAGATTCAGGCATTTTGTAAACTGCTTGAAAAGGCTCATAAACTGGAAACGAACGTCCTCATCGTAGAAGAGATCAAAAAACGCATCGTGATCAGTTAAGTCAGCAAGGCCTAGTGTCTTTAAAAACTCCAGGATCGCGGCATGGCTCGCCTGCAATTCGCGCAGTTCCTTCTCAGGAAAGCTCAGCACGTCCAAGACTTCGTTCTGTTCGCGCTCGTCGTAATTGTCGATGGCCTTCTTCAAATGGTGGCCGACCCCGACATAGTCCACCACGAATCCCTTATCCTTTGAGATACCGCTCACACGGTTCACACGAGCGATGGCCTGCAACAGAGTGTGGGCGACAATAATCTTGTCGAGGTACATCACCTGCTCTACGGGCGCGTCGAAGCCGGTGAGCAACATATTGTTGACAATCACGATTCCCATGTCTCCATTGACGCCCTGATCTTCGCTGCCAAACTGGAGTTTGAAGCTCTTAATTGTTGCATCGTGCTGTGCTTTGACCGTGTATGCCTTCAAATGCAGTTCATCGTTGTGATTTCCCGAAATAACCACGTCAGTTTTCATTTTCTTTAGCTGGTTCACATTCAGCAAAAGTGGATTTGACTTTTCCAAAGAAGCAATCGCCTCGGATAGAGCGTCGTCTACGTGCTTCTTGTAACGCACCGCGGCCTCGCGGGATGTTGCCACGATCTGTGCTTTGTAGCCATTCGGAAACACCTGCTCTAGGTAGTGTGTAACCATGTCTTTGGCTTTGGCCTTGATGGTTTCATCCGCTTCAAGATAAGCGCCCCGTGAGCCGTATCCAAGGATTTCCATGCGCTCGCTGATGTTGTAATCGCTGAAAACATCTTGAAACGCCGCATCCAGGCCCACAGTATCTGTCACCTCGGCATTATGGGTGCGTCCTTCGTAAATAATTTCCAGTGTCACGCCATCCTCAATCGACTGGCGCATCGTGTATTTGTCGATGTAGTCCCCGAAGACCCGCTCCGTCTTGTCAATTGGCGTTCCTGTGTACCCAATGCGGGTAGAATTCGGAATGCCCTTGTCTAGGTTTGCCGCCAGCATCGAATACTGCGAGCGATGTGCCTCATCGGTCATGACCAAAATGTGCGGACTGACATTCAGCTTCGGGAAAGTCTCTTTCAACTCCGTTTCCCGGAACTTGTGAATCATTGCCATCACCAGGTCAGATGAGTCGGAAGCAAGCAATTCCTTCAGCGCCTTAATGCTGTCCGCGACTTTTATTGTGTAACCGATACTTTGGCTAGTCTCCGAAAGCTGCTGCTCCAACTGGGCGCGGTCAGTGACGAAGACAACCTTCCACTTTGCCAATGTCGGATGCTGATACATCTCGCGCACCATGAACATCATGGTCAACGATTTCCCGGAACCCTGTGTATGCCAAATGATGCCGCTACGCTCTCGGGGAGATTTGCCTTCCAATAGTCGCTTGACGGCGAGTTTTACGGCCCGGAATTGCTGATAGCGACCAACGATCTTGATTGTCTCGCCTTTATCGTTGGTGGAAAACAGAGTAAAAGTCCGAATGATATCAAGCAGGTTGTCCCGGTCGAGCATTCCGGCCACCAGCCGCTGCTGGTCATTTGGACTGCTATTGCCGTGTTCGAGATCGTTTACCGAGCGCGGATAAGGATCGGACCAACGATAGAAGTGCTTTTCACTGTGCGTGGTGATCGTGCCAAATTTGGCCTCCTGCCGGCAGGTGACAATGAGGAACTGACTGTAAAAGAAGAGCGACACACTGCCTTCGCCTTTGGCTCCGCGCTGTTCGCTATATCTGAGTAGCTGGTCAATCGCTTCAGGAACCGGCTCCTTCACCTTGGGAGACTTGCACTCTACCACCACGACCGGCAGCCCGTTCAGAAAAAGAACAATGTCCGGGATGATATGGTGCTCGGTCCCGAGGATACGCACTTTGAATTGGCATACGGCGATGAAGCTGTTGTTGTCGCGGTGCTTAAAGTCGATGAAGCGCACCGTGGGGCTTTTCTCCCCGGTCTTACGATTCTCTCCCACGCTCGTATTTTCCAGCAGCAGATGCAGAAGGTGTTGATTGTTGTGAATCAAACCTGTCCCAGGAAAGCTGGCCGTAAGCTTCTTGACCACGTCCTCAACCTGGTCGTCCTCCAGCCAAGGATTAATAACCGTCAACTGTTCGCGCAGCACCGCAAACAGAACCACATCGGTAAAGCTCTCACGTCCCGTGTCCCCGGGAAGCTGCTTGCTGTCCAGATCCCGGATCGTCCAGCCCAAGCCTTCCAATTGATCGAGCAACGGCTTCTCAACGTGATTCCGTTCGTCGAGCTTCAGGTCCTTGGCAAGCTTCTCGTTCATGGCCATCTTTCTACTCTCCAGCCTTCAAAAACAAAAGTCTTTCGCGCTCGTCGTCGGATTGAAACTCAAATCCCCATCTTGTCTCCATAAACTTCAAAAGCTTGATCCCACGGTCACGAATCTCATCAGGCCCCCAGGATTCATTTTTCGACACTTCAATCTCGGAGTGAGAACCGTCGGAATACCCATGCCGCAGCCTCTCATGCCCTGCATCATATTTCGCTTTTTTCTTCACTTCGAAGCTGTCATTCTGCAACGAAGAATTGATAGCCGCTGAAAGCAGTAGGAGATTCCCCAAGCTGGCGCTGTATGCTCCTCGTTCCTTCTTCTTGTAACCCTTAAACACGGCTGCCCAAGCTGCCGTTTCCGTCTGCGGGTAAATATGCTCAATCGAGATCTTGTCTTTTTCGGATTTCAGAAGGTCACTCCAATCCACCTTCTTTTGCACCGCTGCACTGAACAAGCTCAGCTCGTACTCATACAAAAAGTACAGTCTGCCGGGCCAACCGTAATAGCCGCTGCCATTTTGGAACTTCTTGTAGAGCAAGTTATAGAATTCATCGATTCGCAATGAGCCATCTTCATTGAACACATAAGCGAGATTCTTTTGTAACCGTTCCGCAATTGCATCAAAAGTACTCTCGCCGCCGTCGATTGATCTAGCCGCATTGTAGAATTCGCTACTGCGATAGTTAGCCCTGGCTGAGCTCAACCGAAATGCGATGAAGATGAAGCGCTCGATCTGCTTGAACAGGCGCACCCGGTTTGAAGGAGTCTCATTTCTTTTCAAGATCGCCATTAGGAGTGGTCGAAAGTAGACGATTCCGACACGATTGATCCGATCAATCCACTCCTGCTCTTTGGGGGAGAGTCCTTGCGCAAGATATGGATAGAAAGTGTTGAACCAATGAACTGCAGACTCTTTCAGGCTGAGCACGAACGCCAAAATCTCCTTTGGCTGAAGCTGCGCGGTGGTCGGCACAACAACATCTTCCGGCTCATTGCCGTTCCCATCATCCTGCTCATCGAGATCCGTCTCTGCCCTTTGCTCCTCTGCGGACTCCAGTTCTACCTCACGCTCGACCTTCTTGTGCACCTTTTGCGGAGTGAATTGCTCGTTGAGGAGGAAATGGATGTAATCCCGCCCGGTCTGACGCGAATACTTGAAGTACATGGTCCAATGGGCGCGGAGAAAATCGTCATCGTTCAATGGCCGATTCTTATTCCGGCCAAGCTGATAGTAGACTTCCTTCCAAGCCTCATTGATGGCTTTACGCAGGTTGTGGCGCTCGGCTGGATCCAATTCATCGTCGCCATAGAGAGTGGTCAGGTAAATCAGGCGATTCTTGAGCAATTCCAAATCCGACAGCGTTTTGCCACGATTGTTCATGGTCTCAAAAGCTACGAAGACATCGAATTCGTCCTTGATGATGTATTCATTGAACAGGAACCGCTTTGTAAGCTTAGAGTAGACGTCCTGTAGTCCTTTCTTGCCTTCCTGGCTATAAAGCTCCTCAAGTTGCTTCGAGAAATATACTTTCGCATTGCTCAGGTTGAGGGTATAGAAAGTCTCCTGAATTGAACCGGGACCCGGTTCATCCAGAATCCTGTAACGAAGGTATTGGTAACTCGGATTGTCTACCGTGTAGCCAAACTTGTACGTGCGGAAATGGTCTCCTGTAGGCTTGTTCCGGAACAAGTATTTGCTTTGGACTGCACTGAGGTTCAAGGTTTCTGAGATATAGATTGCGTCGTCCGATTTCCCCGAATTCTCCGGCAGCGCTTTGAAGAAATCGACGAATGCCTGAAGGAAGATGATGAAGGTCGTCAACCGCTGTTGACCATCCACAATGTGATAGAGCTTGTAGGAATAGTCCTCAATCAGCCAGAATTCTGGGTCGCGTTCATTAATCTCTTTCGGAGCAATCTCTTTGAGCGTCAAAACACCCGTATAGTGGGACCGGTCATCTGGAAGATTGATGAGATCCTCCCAAAACTCCTTTCGCTGCTTATCCTGCCAAGCGTAGCCACGCTGGTAGTCGGGAATCCGAAAGATCTTCTCTTTGAAAAGACTGTCGAGTGACTTTGGCTCTTCCATCTCGATCCTTTCTTAGCAGCTAGACTCGGGCGTCAATAGAGGCGTGACGCGCTTCTTGCCAGTGAGCAGGTCTTGCATAAGGGCGGTTTTCAGAGAACGCAACTTCACGCCACGCTGATAATACTCATCTGCGCGCTTTGTGGCTTTATCCAGAACTTTCGCAATTTGCATTTGCTCTTTCAGCTCAGGCAGAGGTACTTTCAGCCGCCTTATCGTCGGCAAATTTAAGCCAGCTTTAGCTCCGGACTCGTTAAGAGCTTCAAACTGCAACTGTCCACCACGACCAGACAAAAACCAGCCGATGAAACGTGGACAAACTACGTCTGGCAGCAGACGAACAAGCGCAATATGCTGGTTCACGTATGCCTCTCCGAAGTCCGGAGGTACTACACCGATGATGCCCAGATCGGCCGTTATGGAAACGAGTAAGTCACCGGTTCTTACAGATGTTCTCTTGCCCTCAGAAGAAGGTGGAGGACTGACCATGACCGAATCATCGAAGCGCAGATTGATGTGGCTCCGAGTCAGATTACCAATTCGCAAGAACAGTGCTCCCTCTGTTGAGTAGTACTGGGCCCATCCCCGTGATCCGCTCGTTACAAATTCTGAGACAGACTCCAAAGAATTCTCTTGCCATTCAACCGGGATGCGACCGAGCGGGGAATCTTTGAATTCGTGGGTGGATTCGGAGCGAAGATTGCCGTGTTCGTCGATGCCGCGAGTGAGCAGGTCTTGCATCAAGCCAGTCTTGATGCGCTTCTGCTTGGCAATCAACGCCTCAGTCCGCTCAATCGCTTGGTCCACCGTCGAGAGAACTTCCGCAATCTTATCTTGTTCACAAAGAGGCGGGAGGGGAACAGGTATCTGTTCGATCAACTGCTTTGAAAGTCCAGCTCGCCCATCGCCGGCCGAGCGGGCTCGTAATTCCTCATAGCGAAATTCAAGGTTGTAAAAAAGGTACTCCGTATCCAGCTTTGCGGGGTTCGCCGAGATCAAAGCCACGGACTGATTCGTACATAGTCTGGTAAGTACGAGGGCGACAGTTCCCCGCGTTCTCCCCTGGCCAGCGAGGCCGATTGCAACCGCAGGCGGATCCACAAGGGTTGCATTCGAAAACCGTAGCCCTAATTCAGTAATTCTCCTGGGGACATCTGTAATGTGTTTGAGGTGAACATCCCCCGACGCCATCCAGGGGACTTCGCCATCCCAATATTTCTCTATAGATGTTCGTGGTGTGCCACCAACGGTCACTTGTCCAATGTTTCCGATAAACTCCTCGGACCAAGGATGAAAGAAGGTGGTTGTGCCTTCAGACATAGCTCAACTCCTTGAGAAAGCCATCCAAAGTGTTGAGCGTATCCATTCGTTCTAGTTCCAGCGCCCTGGAGGAGACTGCATACTTCTCCCAGAGGCTCTCAACCACTTGGACCAGTCGCCGCTTTTCAGCATTAAGATAGCGATTTAGCTCAGTGCTGGCGAGGTCGTAGAGCTTTTTCAGGATGAGCGCCTTCGCTTCATCCTCGGTAAGCTGACCGCCGATCTGTTCCAGGAGAGAATCCGTCTTGGCAATGCGGGCATTGAGTTCGGCCTTGTCCTTCTCAAACGCGGTGATCTTCTTCTTCTCTTCTTTGTTGCCGGCATCGAGCGTAGCGAGATGGGCATCTACCTGAGTCAGAAGTTGAAGGTTCTCCACCTTGAATTCATCGCCTCCAAGGCGTTTGAGCTGGAGCTTCAGTTCCAGTTCATCAGACAACGTACGCAGTTTGGTCTTGCTCTCCTTGATGCTCTTCTCAATTGCTGCAATGGCGTCCTGCCGAGCTTCCAAAGCCTCCTGCTCCTTCCGAGCGGAGGCGCCGGTGCTGCTTTTCAGATCGTCGATCAGCTCTTTGAGCGCCTTCTTAATAGCGGTGGCAGTGACGGTTTCATCCTCCTCCGGCTCATATGCTGCGACCTCTTGCGCTGCCTCGACTGCTTCAGCCAGTTCGCTCTGGCTTTCAGCAATTGCGGCTTCGACGGCTTCGATGGCATCGGCATCGGCCTGGAAGAAGGCCGCAATGAGGTAGGCGTCAGGAATCAGCGTGTGGTGCCAGCCAGTGGAGATGATCGTCTTGAGGTCGTATCGAATCTGCTGCCACCAGTTCACGAAGACACCGGCGCTCTGAAACTCGTCCAACACGCCGAGAGGAATGAGCTTGCCCTTAATGGTGCTAAGAAGTTCCTGGCGAACCTCCGGCATCTTTTTGCCATCGCGCAATTGGGCGAAGTCGTTACGAGCAACGTCCCACCACCCAGCCAGAATGTTTCTGTGGGCCGCAATCGTTTGGAGCAGAGCGGCATCGGTTTCCAGCGTGGCTTTGATAACTGACTTAGCATCGATGACCGGAAGAAATGCGAGATAGCCAGGGCGCTCCGGTTGGAAGAGATTGCCGGCATCGACGCCGAACTTGGCGAAATCGCTTTGCCGCGCATCGACTTCCACCTGTGGCACACCGCCGATGAGGTGAGCCTGCACGTCTTCCGGCTCGGGATCGGGTGTATTGTCCACGTAGCGGCGGATGTTCAGGTTGTAGTCGTGCTTGTCCACGATGTCAGTCTTGTCCACGAGACGGCTGTATTTGGGAAGCTCACGTTTGTGTGTGAAGACAAAGTCGATCTTTTCAACATCCTCGGGACGGAGCTTGTTCTGGTTCTTGCCCTCGGCAAATTCACGGTCAGCATTGATGAACAGCACTTTCTCTCGGAGTTCGTCCGGCTTGTTCTTGTTCATCACCAGCACACACGCCGGAATACCCGTGCCATAGAAGAGGCCGGGCGGAAGGCTGATGATGGCTTCTATATAGTCGTCCTGAATGAACAGCTCACGGATGAGCTTTTCCTTGCCGCCACGAAAAAGGACTCCATGCGGCATGATGGTGGCCATGTGGCCGTCCGGCTTGAGGCTGGCGATCATGTGCTGCACGAACATGAGATCAGCCTTTTTCCCAGTCTCCGGGCACCACTCGCGGAACCGCGATGGATACTTCACCGCAGCGCGGCTGTAATTCTGGGAAAACGGCGGATTCGCTAGGACGCGATCGAAGCGTCGAATCTGACCATGCAGTAGATTTTGCGGGTCCTCCAGCGTATCCGCATTCTCAATGGTGGACTTCGTGATGTTGTGGAGGATCATGTTCATGATGCAGATGGCCCAGACGGTGCCGTTCGAATCCTGCCCATGAAGAGCCAGGTCGTTCGGGTCCTCACCCTGCTCCTCCACATATTGGTGGCTCTGAATAAGGAAGCCGCCAGAGCCGACCGTGGGATCATAGATTTCGTTTCCGGCCCGCGGCTTGACCAACTGTACGAGCAGCCGGACCACTTCGCCTGGAGTGTAGAACTCGCCGCCCTTCTTTCCGGCGCTATCCGCGAAGTATTTAATCAGATACTCGTAGGCCGCTCCGAGCAGGTCAGGGAATTCGAAGTTGTCATTCACCAGGACAAATTGCGGCTGGTTGAAATGGTCTAGAAGATCCTTCCATTTCTGGTCGGGAATCTTCGTCTTCCCCTTCACGGCGTTGAAGTCGATGTTGTTCTTAAGCACTCCGTCAAGAGCGTCATTCTCGTCTTCCACGGCGGCAACGGCTTTGTTGAGCATATTGCCGATGTCGTACTTGAGATCCTTGAGCGCGGGAACCAGGTCGCCATTGTCGTCAGTCCACGACTGGTGCCAGCGGGCACGGACTGGAACGTAGAAGGTCTCCCCATACGATGTCTTGCTTTCGAGCAATTCATTCAAAAGTATGGGGTCAGTGATGCCGGCAAAATCCTTTTTGCGGAGGTTCTCCCGTTTGAGGTCGAACTCGTCGGAAAGGCGTTTCAGAAACAGCAAGCCGAAGATAAATTCTTTGAATTCAGAAGCATCCATCTTTCCGCGCAGAATGTCCGCGGACTTGAAGAGAAAGCTTTCGAGCTGCGATAGAGTGATCTTTTCACGATTCATAAAGGCGTATCCCCATGATAAGCCTCGCCTTCCGTTATCCGACAGAAAGGGGAAAGTTTGACCACAATCATGGGAAGCCGGCCTCTGGAGCGGAGACATCAAAGCTGCGCGCCGAGGCAATCATTACCGCTGCGAGCCAATGTCAACCCACAGGAGGCATCGGGCCAGCCTGATGATCGCCTGGGTCAGTGCCTCTTCGTCGTCTCATTGTGTCGGTCGTAAGCGGTGCGACCACGCTCATTGGTTCAACAGGTGCCACGCCCGCTCTTTCTATACCAGTTTGACTTAATTCTTCTGGTACAAAAATCCCCAAGCACTCCCGTATGTCATGGCAGGGATTCAAAAAGATCTTTCGTGCGGACCGACAGCGCCCGCGCCAACTTCACAATGTTTTCCAAGCCTACGTTCCGTTCGCCCCGCTCCACGCCGCCCACGTAATTGCGATGGAGGTCTGCCCGTTCCGCCAGATCTTCTTGCGAGTAGCCGCGCTCTTCCCGCAGAGCGCGTATCGCCGTTCCAAACACAGATTTGATCGAGGCCTTGGGCACTCTCTCATGGTTCGGCCTTGACCACTATGAGTCTACACACGATGAGTGTGATATTCTCTCGCACGGAGGTCGACCCAATGATCGAATGCAAAGAACTGGCCAACAAAGTCGTTCGCCTCTTCACCATCTTTGAGGACGGCCATTATGGCCCAGACATCCAGATTGAGTTTACCGATGGCACTCGGTTTTCAGCTTGCCTCAAGACTGCAGTCTCTATAGAAGCCACCTATTCGCAAGACCAAGGCGGACAGCCGCATGTACTCCGGGATTACAGCAGTCGTGCCATTCCCCTCTAAATTCTCTGGAGACTTCAGTCTCTCGTGAGACAGGGAGGGCATCTACTCCCTTGCCAACCGCGCCCATTCAGGTTTATCGGAGTTGTCGTACCGATGATCAGGACAGCCAGCCGCTCATTTCGAATCTCGTTCCTCAAGGTACGCAAGCATTTCGGTCTTGGAAAGCTCCTGAGACGAATTGCCACTCCGGACGTAAAAGCGCTCCTGGACCTGCCCATTCTTGTCCGCAAATTTCACAAGAACCGGTGCCGAAAATGGGGTGATCTCGACTTGACACAACTCCTTATCATCGACGACGTGAAAACGGGTCTGAATGCGTGTGCTTACGATTGCCGTTCCGAAATGTTGATTGAGGATATTCCGAAGATGAAGTTCGAACTTGTCCCGATCTGCATCGCCTAGACTTTCGTAGTCGCGCTCCAGTCCCAGGATTGTGCCTTCGTCATCAACCCCTATTAGCAATGTTCCACCATGGGCATTTGCAAATGCTGCAACAGACTTAACGATGACCTCTTCGAGCTTCTTATTCACAGCTTCCTGCTTGAAGTCCCAGCGCAATGACGACTTGAACTCGACTTCATCGCTTTCGCCTTCCGAGATCATGTCCTCAATAGAGACGGGAATCGTTGCCTCTTCTGTCACAGTGATTCCCTCTAGAAAGGCATTCAGCTCTTTTGTCAAAAGGTCCCGGCGGGCTTTCAAGAAGAGTTCGTAATTTGCCAGAGTCCACAGGCTTTGATCCGCCGGCACACACTGTAACGCGAGTGCATTCGGGAACTTGTTCTGCACGCCCTTTAAGTAATTGTCTGGATCAGCATTCGACTTCGTTCGGTTTGCAGATTGCGTGAGAATTGCCCGATTGGTAAGCTCCTGCGCCAGTGCGTACTTGACCCTGTTTCCCTTGCCATATCCGATCTTTTCTAATTTCGAGTATGGGAAGATATGATCATTTTCCAATTGATATTTTTTGCCCATCGTTTGACGAATCGCGAGCCCGGTAGAAAAACACACCGCTCCGCGCTTCTTAAAATACCAACGCATCAGTCCAAAAAGCGGGTGCGATATTGCACGCCCCTCAAATTCTTCAGCGACGATGGGTAACCGCCGCTCTTCTGCTATGGCTGAAAGTAGCTCATCGAACGGATTTTGTGATTCCGCAACTATGCGCAAATCGCGGTCGAGCTTTTGCGGAAGCTGACTGACATACCGAGTACGAACCTGCGAATAGTAAAACCACTTCACCATTTTGCGAATCTCAACGTCTGAAAGATGCTGTCCGTTCTTGTCAAAGCAGTACACGATAATGGGAACGAGCGCGTAGATTGAATTGATCTCTTCCGTGTGGTCAACATACGCTGTTGACCTTAGCAAGCTGATGACGTAGTCCAGGACTTGCTTATCTAGTCGCCCCCAAGCGTCCTTCAGTTTTTGGCTGTTGTCTGAACCGTGAAGTTTCCTCATGTCTGAGCCCATGTGATATAGGCAGCCGAGAAGCGCGTAAACGATGAAATCCAGCTTGAATACGAACCCAACTTCAGCCAGCGTGGCGAGCCGCTTCTTAAAGATGTCACGAGCCTGAGGCCAGTAGCCAGAGATCTGAGCTAAAGCAAGTTCTGCGTCCGTTAGTGCTACGCCGCTCGCGTTAACCTTGTAGAAAATGTCGATGGCTTCGCGGATGGAGGCTTTTACCGGAATAGTCTGCTCTGGGAAATCACGGTCGAGAATGTTCTGAATCGCTTGCATGTTGTCATCAATTAAGTCTTCCCGCGTCCTATCGACGGTTTCGCCCTTTTGCTCAAGGTCGCGATAAATATCTTTCGCTCTGACCGTCTTCTGGAAAATCGAGGTTATGTTTCGCCAGCGTGTATCGTTCTCCATTTTTCTCTGGGAGTAATACTCCAGTTCGCGAGTCTCGACATTTACGTGCAGTCCCCGCGTGTCGTTGGTAATCTCGGGAGCGGTGTAATATGGCGGGATCTTCCCGCGAATTAGCATATACAGAGTTGTGACGCGTTGCTGTCCGTCCAAAAGAATCCTTACTGCACCCTGTTTTGCGTCATACTTGTACGGGCCTTTGAGTTCAGGAGGTTCGTTTGTTTCCCAAGTCAGCATCGTTCCGGTCGGATACTGCTTGATGAGCGAATCTAAGAGCTGTTTCGCATCATCCCTTTTCCAGACATACTCACGTTGAAATGCTGGGACGAACAGCTGGTTTTCGTCGATCTTGTCGAGAATCATGGAGATTTTCATTGTGCGGGAGCCTCTATCATCTTGTTATTCAGGTGTGCCGATGCTTGGAAAGTCGCGTTCCTTCCTGAGTAGAAAAACATCAATTAGCCAGAGAAGGACCGCGGAATCATACGAAGGATCAGTACTTTCATATTGCTCCGAATCACGATTGACCCAGGTCTCCGCAATTTCCCATCCCCCGCTGAATGGGCGAAGTGTGACACGGTAAACGCAAAATCCGGTCCATGTTCGATGAAAAAATAATTGGTGACGCTTCTCATCGAAGTAGATCAACCACTTGTCGTCGTCGACGGGAACGTGTCCTCTCCTTATGATTTCGAACTCGGCACCGCTGTACTGAGAGCGGGCTTCTAGCTTCGCTTTCTTCGATGGCAGAGGCAGATTGAGAGAAGTGTTTCGAGTTGCCACACACGATTGGTTCTCCAGCGTATCTTGCTGCAGGCTTTCCTTGCCTGGACCGACGGACTTCTTCTGAAAGATAGTCGCCGAACCAGCAATGGGCATCAGCGTTTCGTTAACAGTTACTCGGTTCTTGGATAAGTGAATCGCGATGTTCAGAGCCGTTCGCTTCCCGGTTGTGGTGCTTCTCTTGTAGGAGTTCAGCTTTCGTACACACTCGCCAATCGCCAAATGAAGTTTCAAGGCTTCTTCGAAGCCGATTCGTACGTTCAAGACGGACGTTGCGGGACTCAGTTCAGTGAGCGCCGGGCTTGTATGGCCTATATCGCAACCGCCAAATGAGAATTGCTTCAGCACAGGCCCGGTTTCTTTCTTCATGAGATCACCCAATATCGTCTGTTTGTGGGACCAGATAACTATAGAAGATTTGGGGGATAGAGGCTCTGTCCAAATCCGCTAAGTTGTACGTTTGTCGGACTTCAATCATGATTTGCTCGTGGGAGGAAGTATCCTCCCTGCCTGCGGCCCTCCGGTCCTTCGCCACCCACCTCAGCGGGCCTGTTCCTGCCCGCAACGCCGGCCCTGATCTTCTGAAAAGCAACGGCAAAAGCAAAGACTCCTAAGGGGAGCTCCGCCCCTCGCGCCCGCAAGGGGTTTCCCCAGGCTTCCGCGCTTCGCTTGTGCAGCCCTTCGCCCTTTCCACTCCCGCTTCGCTTCGTTTCAAGGGTGGGAGATCCCCCTCCCCTTGCGCTTGCTACCCCCCGCCTTCGCCAGGAGGCGTTCGGCATGTATGTACACGCCGCCGCCCGATTTAAGGGCAAAGGCCAGTGCAACAGCCCAAGGAGGAAGCACCCATGAACACCACCGCCGCAGCCGTCAACCCGTCCACCACCGCCAACACCAACAACCAACAGAAGCAGACCGCGAAAGAAGTAATCGCGGCCAATGTACAAGCCCTGATCGAACAGCTAGAGCAGGGTCACAGCGAAGGGCTTACCGCCTATCTAACCGCGATGGGCAGATTTCACAATTACAGCTTTGGCAACATTCTGGAGATTGCACGGCAGAAGCCGGACGCTACCCGCGTTGCTGGCCTCTATGCGTGGAACCAGCTTGGCCGCAAGGTCAAGAAGGGCGAACACGGGATTCGCATTCTCGCCCCGGTAATCGGGATTCGCCGCAAGAAGGACGAGGAAGCCGAGAAGGACATCCGCACTCAGAATCAGGCCGTTTTGGTTGGATTTCGCGCCGCGTATGTCTTCGATGTGAGCCAGACGGAAGGCAAAGAGCTTCCCGAATTCTCCGAGCGCGTCTCCGGCAGCGCCGGGGAGTACCGCGACCGCCTTATGGATTTTGTCATTGCTCAGGGCATCGCGCTTGAGTTCAAAGAGAGCATCGCACCCGCCCTTGGTATGAGCTACGGAGGCAAGATCGCCTTGCTTCCGGGCCAGTCTTCCGCCGAGGAGTTCTCAACCCTTGTGCATGAACTGGCGCACGAGATGTTGCACAAGGCCGAACGCCGCACCGCCACCACCAAAACCGTACGCGAAACCGAGGCCGAGGCAGTGGCCTTTGTGGTCGGAAAGACCATTGGCCTTGAGAACGGCAGGGCATCGGCGGATTACATCCACCTGTACCACGGCAACGCCGCCCTGCTTACTGAGAGCTTGGAAGTGATCCAGAGAACATCCGCCCTCATTCTCGCGGCAATCGAAAACCCCGCCGCAGAAACAGCCGAAGAGCAGGAGCCGGAACTGGCGCAAGCCAGCTAACAGCGACCTTGCCGATGCGGACGGCCCCGCGCCGTCCGCTCAACTCCCCCCGCACGTCCCAACCGCTCAAAGGAGAGCAATCGATGAACACGAATACCGCCACTGAATACCGAAACCTTCCGCTCGCCGTCCTCACTGAGTCCACCACCAACCCGCGCCGCATCTTCGAGGATTCCGCGCTAAAGGAACTGGCCGAGAGCATCCGCAGCCAGGGCGTCCTCTCTCCCTTGCTTGTGCGGCCTCTCACCGATCAGAGCTTCGAGATTGTCGCGGGAGCGAGACGCTACCGTGCCGCGCAGATGGCCGAAGCCCCAACCGTTCCTGTCCGCATTGTCAACCTAACCGACGCCGAAGCACTGGAGGCGCAGCTAATCGAAAACCTGCAACGCCGCGACGTTCACCCGCTGGAGGAGGCGCAAGGCTTCAAAGCGTTGCTCAACTTGGAAGACCCGAAATACAGCATCGAACAGATCGCCGCGAAAGTTGGAAAGAGCCCTGCATATTGCGCCGCAAGGGTTAAGTTGACAGAGCTTGCCGCGCCAGTCGTCGAGGCTTTCTATGGCGAGGAGATCGGCGTAGGACATGCGCTGCTACTCGCCAAATTGCAACCCGCACAACAGGAACAGGCACTCGCCAATTGCTTCCGCGAGGAGTGGAACGGAGCCGGGGCAAAGGCAAAACGCATCCTGCTCCCGGTGCGGCACCTGCAACAGTGGATAGAGCATAACGTCCTCTTGCTCTTGAAACAGGCGCCTTTCAACAAACGCGACCCGCAACTTGTCCCCGCCGCCGGAAGCTGCGTCGAGTGCCCAAAGCGAACCGGACACAACAAGCTGCTTTTTGCCGATGTGAGCGGGAACGCTGACGCTTGCACCGACCCGACTTGCTACTCCGCCAAACTGGACGCACATGTGAAAGCCAAGGTTGCTGCCAAGCCCGAGCTTGTCCAGATCAGCACGGCATACAAGCAGCAGCCCGAAGGCGAGAAGACCATCCCGCGCAACAAGTACGTCGAAATCCGGGAGGAGAAGCCCGACACACCGGAGAAAGCGAAGTGGCCGGAATTCAAGACGTGCAAGTACACCACCGAAGCCATCGTGTCGGACGGCATCGACAAGGGCGAATTGCGGAAGGTTTGCACCGAGCCGACCTGCCCGGTTCACCACCCCAAGAAACAGACGCCGAAAGCCGATGCCAGCTTCAAAGCCGAGCAGGAGAAGCGTCGCCGCGAGGAGGCACTAGCGAACGCAACCGGAATTCGAGTGCTGCAATCCATCGTGGCCGCTGTCCCCGTTCGGTTGATGAAACGCGACCTTCTCTTTGTTGCTGAGCAGTTGCTCCCGTTGCTGGACGAGAAGCGGTTGGAGATGGTGGCGAGGAACCGTAGCATCAAGGCAAAGGACGGCGAGTCAGTAGGCAAATTGCTAACCGCCTTCATCCGAAAGGCGGACGAAGGCACAATCGGCAAGCTGATTGTCGAAGCTGTGATTCTGCTCTCCGCCAGGTCACAGTCAGACGGCGGTAAAGTTCTCCGCACATCGGCCCAGGCATACGGTGTTGATATGGACGCAGTGGCCCTCAAGGTCAAGCAGGAGTTTGCCGCGAAGGAGAAGGCGAGGAAAGCCACAAAGCCGGAACCGAAGCCAGCGGCGAAGGGCAAGCGAGCCGCATAGTCAATTCGACAAGTTGGACCCTCGGGACCTGCCTTCGGGTAGGTCCTTTTTTGCGGCCCGCCCGTCTTCCCGCCCTGAAAGTTGCTCTCCTATTTAGCGAGAGCGCCATGTCTTGCCCACCCGACGGGCGAGTCTCAACCTAACGAATGTCTGTCATTAATTCGGCTCGGGGTGGCGCTGTGGTGGGGAGGTGCTTCAAAGAACGGCTTTAGGCGAGGTCTATGGCTTTAGCAAGGCTTGCTCGCCAGCGCGATAGCTTCTCTTGGTATGGGATCGTGTGAGCGGAACTGGTGGAGGGAAGGACTGCGCAGTGGAACATTGAGATGTCGGGAGTGACCTTGCGGCGGAACATTTTTTCAGCCGGCTGGCCATTGAAGCAGATCAGATGAAGTCGACTGTGGGCTGGGAGGAACCTACCGAACTCATTCGGGATTATGCTTGATTGCACGATTCTGGAATCGAGACTCCCGATACGCTCCGCCGAGAGGCAGACATCCCACAAGGCAATTCCGTTCTTCATCAGTCTGTGAAGCCGATCCTGATAGGACATCTCAGGCACGGCTCCGACGAGATCTCCCATGATCCGCCAGAAACTGTTACCTCTGTTCGCGTAGTACTCGCCACGCCTTAAGGATTCCGCGCCCGGAAGCGTGCCTAGAATGAGCACCCGAGCCGATGTATCTTCAACCGGATCGAAACCGACGCATTTCATGAGCTTCATGCTCCTTATAGGGTGATACCAAAGGCGTCGGGGAGCCGCGGCGTTGGCGTCCCTTATCGTTTTTGTCAGTTTGTAAACCCGGACCAGTGCCTTCCGGCGGCGCTGGAGTAAGAATCGATCTTAGCAAAGGATTAAATCACCAATGGGCTTGAGCCCTACGCAGAAGTAGGAGTTCGTGCGTCTCTAAGGGATTGAATGCGGACATTATCCCAAAGAAGGAGGCGACTCCCAGAGAGAGTGATCGCACGGACATCGCCGTCTTGTGAAACAACAAACCCGATGCTGTTGGGATTGGACGCGCAATATCGAAGCATCGAGCGATGCCGTGTGCCATATTGATTTATGTCAAGCCTTTTGGTTTTCGTGCCCATAGAATTCTGCGCGGAAAAAATGTGGCTAGGCTCGTCTCTAACCGTGATTTCAACTCCGAATGCTTTTAGCCGCAAGGAAGGATCGAGCCAAATCAAGCCATCGACGCGTGAAAGGGATGCCAAGAAACGTACGCAGCCGGTCAGTTCGTCATTCGTATCCCTCAATTCTGCATCGCTGACAGTCTCGTCCAAGTAGAGATCTGCCGGAATTTCGTCGGCATGTATGTCCAGGTACTTTCCATGAATGTCATCAGAGTAAGAAGTATGCTTGATCGATAAAACGCTGACCCGATGAAGAGCATCCTCTAGCCGCTGGTAATCAAGTGAGTATTTCGGATTGAGGCCCACACCCTCGTCAGATATGAGAACTGCGCCACCATGCTGGTACTTGTGGATGCCAATGAGAATCCGGCATATGGATGAAATCCATGCACTTTCGAGACTGACATCCCAGTGTCCCCTCTCGTCGTAGAGAGTAGCTCCCACTTCCTTGCGCACTCGCTGCTGGAATCTCTTGATTGACGGCCTCAATTTTGAATGCACGGGCCCAGACTGGAAGACTCTTTGTTGCCCTCGCACGAGAGCGTCGTGCTTTAGGCTACCAATTAAAATGTAGGTTCTATATACGGCAATTTCTCCCGTTCCTTGGATTACGGCTTGAAACATTCCGGGCATCTCCGATCCACTTGATGCCTCTTTCATCACAAATGCGCTGTAGTGAACGCTCTGATCGATGAGCCCCCATATCCGCAATTTACCTTTTGGGTCTGTGTCCACTGCCAAGGTTGAACCCCAAGGATCGACCGCCGTGGAGAGCTTTGCCAGATTGCGCACATTTAGTGGCAGATCGCTAGCAAGTGGGAAGGCTTGCCACCGGTCGGCGAGTATCCTGCCGGGGGGGTGTGGGTCCGGTCGTTTGCGGGAAATGAACGCAATGCGACACGAAATGGGCTGCGTTTCTTCTCGCCTTAGGCTTGCGAAGTACAACGTCTCAAACAAGTCTGTTAAGACCGTCACCGATGGGGGTGATTGCTTTCGAGCGAGCAACTGCGAATGGACGTGTTTGGCGAGATTCTCTGGAAAACTTGCGGGCATGAATTCACCTGAGCTTCTTTGCGTTCCTATTGAAGCACGCCGGCGAAGAGACGGCGTCCCATCGCTTCCACAATGCTGATTGACGTCTCAACTTCCGCCTGGTTCAAACCGATCTTGCGTCCGAGTATTGCCCCTGCGTCATTCCCCTTCAGAATATAGTCGTCGTCGACCACTCCCATCTTGTGAGCTAGCAGGTGGCGTTTTTGAAATGCCCGGCACGCAACGTCCCATTGGTCTGCGTTTAATGAATCGGCAAAGTCGAAACCAAAAGCATCCTGAACTTTACGCCTCGCCGCCGCCAGATTTTGAAAGCGTATTTCAAGCGACTTGCGGTGGCATAGCTCCCGTCCGAATCCGTCAAAAGCAGAAACCGCGTTCTCCAGCGCGTCCCCGATCAAGTGGTTGGCAAGCTCTGCCTCCGCTGTTGTGGCGAGTACGAGCTCTTTCCGTGCCAATTCTAGGTTCTTGACCAGAATCTGCAACGAGTTATGAATGCCGCAGTCAGGGCACCATCCAAAAACCCCGTAGATGGCATAGCGCAGAGTGCAGTTGTCGCAGATGATCGCGGTTTCGAGTTCCTTTTCACGGTAGTAGCGGATGGGCAGAGGTGCCGATCTCTCTACCTTCAGGCTGAGGCCAATTCCAAATAGGCCTTGCGGCTTATGGTCGAATTCCAGAGACTTCAGGTCTTTGTGCAGCGCGTCTGTCACCTTTCTCAAGACAACGGACCTTGCGTAATCAATCTGCTCTTGAGTAAAGAAGGTTTTGCTCTCCCCGCTGTGTCCGCAGTACGGACAGTGACACGGAGCGGGACCCTTGATGCCTGTGCCAGGTGTAAGTTTGAAGTACCCAAGACATTCTTGCACAGGACATTCTCTACCCAGATATCCGTCATCGTCGGCGCTGATCGGAATACTGAACTCGCTACCGAGACTATCGAGATTCCTCGTGTTGAAACGACTCATGGCTATCTCATTCTTGAAAAAGGTTAGCTCCCGTTTAGGTTCGCAGCTTGCAGCTTGGAACGTATCCTGGGTCTTGGTACTCGAACAGTTGAATTTCTCCGACCGAAGTCAAATACTGGCCGAGGAATACTGATAGGGCAAACGGCCCGTAAAAGAAAATGCGGGTCTTTCGCAGACCATGGTCTTTCAAAAGCTTGCCAAGCTGTTCACGTAACGCCTGGCCAAACGCAACGGCATCCCCCGCGCCTCGGATCGATTGTGCCCCTTGGGACGGCGGAGATACGAAGGCAAAAATCCGGGGCGGAATGCCTGTGCTCTCTACATATTCCACGATGTCCTGGCGGCCGTCGCCCTTGATGTTCAAGCCAAGCACGATATCCGTCCCGGTGGGCGCACCTTCAACTATTTCGGTGCTGAGCTGGTAGGGACTCGTTGCAGGGGTATCCGATCTCCACGCATCCTTCGCCGGAGGCTGGGGTATTTCAAATACCCAGCCGCCAACTGTCGGGAATGTTGCCCCGAGCGCAACGCCGGACGACAAAGCACACTTGCCTCGGAAGCGAATGAGACGTTCCGTTCGCTCCTTGAGCATTTTCTTCTTAAGCGCCTCAAGCTCGGGGATAAGTAGGCCGTTCCACGTCTCAGGCGACGGCACCTTACGATAGGCCCTGTCGAAGTGAAATGACCAGTCGAGCGCATAGTCCGCAGGAGCGTCGAATGACTCACTAGTCCAATTTTGGAGCCATAGCGTGATTTTCTTCTCACCTGCGATTCCGGCTGCGACCGCAGCTTCCAGGAGTTTCTCGATCTCAGCCCGGTCAATGACGTTCCCCTTGCGCGCTCCGATCTCACGCATGATCTCGGCGAACGCGGGTTGCACCATAGCCTTGAGTTTGTCGGCATAATTCGGATGGTCCAACAACCGGCTGATGAAATGATTGATAGCGCGGTCGTCGTGATGCATGTCGCCGTGCCCGGCATCTATATAAACCTTCGCATAAATGAAATCGATGTAGTCGCCCAAACCCGCGTCGCGCAACCTTCCATCCAATTCCTGCTTAGTAGGGATGAGGACCTCTGGCTGGTCCTCATAGAACGCCTTCGCACCACGAAATCGCGCAAGCCCGGTCTCAACCGACCGGATCGTGGCCGAAAGCGATGGACACACAAGGTTGAAGCACTTGTAGGTGTCCGGCAAATCTAGATCAATGCGGTGGAATTGTTCGATCACCGTCTTGAGTTCGCCTGACTGCACGTCGTGGTCCTTCACCTGAATGTGAATGCGCGACGATTTGCCCGCCTCGGTGAAACGAATATCGATATCGCCCGTGCCTTCGAAGAAAAGCTGATGGAATGCGGCTTGAAGCAACCAGAGCGGTACGTTACAGGCCGCGTAGCGCGTCTGAAAATCGAATCCTTTTCCGGCATTGATACCTCCCATCGCCTGGGGCGAAAGCAGGGAACCCGGAAAGGCTTTGGGTTCATCGGTTTTTTGGGGGGAATCCGTCATGTTGATCTCACTTGCCGAAGTCAGCGCCAAAAATCTGCCGCCACAGCTTTCGACTGACCGCTTCGTTCGTGTTGTTATAAGCACTCCGCGCTATAGGCGCAGCCGTGCTGACATTTGCCAGAAAAGCCTTGAATTCGGCGCTGGACCAGCGCTTCGCGACATTTATGGAAGTGTAGCCGGGATCGGAGATGACCGGCACCATGTCGAGAGTACGGTAACTCGCATAGGTTCGGTCGATTCCTTCGAGGACGTTCACAATCGCTTCCGCATGAGAAGACGGATTGCCGATCATCGTGTGAATGAGCGCTTCAAGTACGTACGATTTCGGATTGCACGGGTCCGTGCCGAGAGTATCGCGCCAGGATTTGAGCAACTTTACCACCTGGACGAAGTAGCCGTTCGTGGCCTTGTTCTTGCTGATGCCAGCGGCTATTTGTCCTTTGGGATGAGTCTGAACCCATTGGCGGGCCTCCCTGTCGGGAATCCACAGCGGGCCGTCAGCGGCGGACACAGGGGTCGCCGGAACTATGTCAAGCCAGACCTTGTTGGCCGCACTCGCGCCCACGGATCTGCCCTGTCGTTTCGTCTGCTTGTAATACCTGCCAAGGATTCCTTCAATCCAGGCGAGACAGACTTCTGGGGCGGTGACGGTGTGGTCGAGATCGAGAATGCAGATGACATCGACATCGTTGATGTCGTTGATCGCCGTGCGGCGAGCATAGGAACCTGAGAGAAACGTGTCGGTATGCGCCTCTTTGGAATCCGCGTCCGTGCGCAGTTGCTCTCGGACCTTCTCGTGCGCGGCCTTCGCTGCCGCAACGTCGTCGTCGCCCGGCTGCAGCGAAGAGAGAAATGCGCAAAAATCAGATGTCAGTTCCACTGAGGGCGTCCTTTCCGGAGGCAATGGGAAGGTTTTCCAGTGATGCAGGGTCGAGCCCGTATGCTCCTGCAAGGGCAGAAATGAAGTCACCGCACGCGGGGCATTCCGAGTCCCGGTCGAAGTAAATTCCATACCAGCGATTGATGGTCATCTCATCACTGCTTTCGCTGAGGGGAGGCAGGCTTGCGTATTGCGTGCCCGGCTCTGGTCGATTGAGCCACAGATACCACGGTGCATCGTAGTCGCGCTGCAGAATGCTCAGCGATGTCTTTTTGTCCGCAAGCAGTTCAAGAAGAGCCAGCTTTGTCAGCATGTTCGCAATGGGGGAAACGTCGAGGGATAGCCCAGGCTCAACGGCTATAGGCTGGTCAGAGTACGCGATCTCCGCAGCGTCGGTCGCTGACGATATTTCAACGTCCGATGCTTCATCCGGCATCGCCGCCACGAAGCACTCATGACAGGGAGACTGTTTGGGCCGCACGCGCAGCACCTGTCCACCGTAGGCACGGCGGAATGCGCCACCATAAACAGCCGGCACGTTGGCTTCAATGCAAAGCTTGTTGAGCAGAAGTTTGCTGGGCCTATTGTCGGTACCGCAGATGACGACATTGGCCTGTTCAATCAAGCCCTTGATCTCTTCGCGGTTCTCATGCGTTAGTTCAATCGCGTATGTCGATATATGTGCGTCCGGATTCTTCTCGTGAATGAGGTCGCGGACGACGTTCACTTTGAAGCGTCCGACCTGTGAAACACCGCCGGGGTGGCGGACAACATTGCCGACCGAAAGCCGGTCCCGGTCAATCAGGATGAAACGTCCCACACCGCATTTGGCCAGTTCGATAGCGGCATAGGCACCCCCGGTGCCCAGGCCCATAAAGAGGACCGTCTTGTCCTTAAGCACCTGCGTTTCCAGAAGACCGCTTCGGCGCATCGCCAGCTCCGGTTGAACATCGGCGAAGGCGATCTCCAGCGGTTGCTCATTACCATCTCCGAGGAGAAACGCCGAGGCGTGATGGATCGATCCATCCGGTGCCAAGAATGTCGAATCCTGGCCCACGAGACCCTTCCCGTCCGCGAGCACAATCTTTAGTCGCGCGGCTTCTGCAGGCAGCTTACCTTCGCCGCGCACAATCATTCCCCCGACGATTGTGGGACCGGGTTGCGGGCCGAGTTCGCAATGGGTGTAGGCGTCTCCATCGTCCCACGAGGAGAACAGGGCCGACACCATGCGCTGCGTGCCAAGCAGCCCCCATTGGTCTCTCAGCCATGCACTCGACAAAGTCACCACGGCGAACATGTCAGCGTCGTCCGCAGTGATATTGAGCGCCCGCGGCGCGTCTGCACCTGCTGCTACTGCCACAATGGTGCGCTTGGTCTTGTCGTAGACAAGCTTCGTGCGTCCCGGCTTTCTCTCCGCGATGGCCTTCATCGCATCCCGGATCATTTGCTGCTGCTGGCTGTCGGTCATAAGCTCATGCTCTTTCTGCCATCGTTGGTACAAAATCTGCTAGAGGACGGCCGGTTGCAATGTGCTGCTCGTAAGCCTCTATCCAGAGAATTCCCTTCAGAAACACCTGGTGCAGCCTGATCCCTGAGCGCCATCGTGCATCGCGCCAATGGCACAGTTGAACCATTCCATTGCCCGACGGTTCTAGGGTGTGCATCTGGTGGGAAACTCCGAGCGAGGAAACGAGAGTGCCGTCGCGCATGAGCAGAGGACACGGCTCGGTCAGGTACATCGGTGGCCTCTGGTTCGGAAAGCCCGAAGGGATCGAGATATGAAGACCATAACGATACCCGGCCTGCGATAAGGTGTATCCGGACGCGTAATAGGTGTCATCGCTTTCTTTCCGATAGACGCTGAATTGGCCGAAGCCTTCCTGTTGAAGTGCGGCGTGCTCAAGCCCCAGCCTCTGGCGCTGCTCAGATGTCCACATGTGGGGTACCCTCCTCGGCGATTTTCGCGGCGCGGAACACTTCCACCACGCCCTCTATATCCAGGGCCGTCAGGCCCGGAGGAGCTTCAACGATACCGGTCGAGCCGTCATCGCGATTTAGGCGGTGAACTTCAAGGACCGGCAAGGGCCACGCGACTCCAAGCGCAAAGGCAAGGTGGTAAGGCCCACGCAATTTCGCAACCAAAATGCAACCAAAAGCGGTTGAATGATGTTCGACGGGTTCTCCGCTAATGTTTCGCAAGGTAGCGTTCAGGCGAGACACGACCCTTTCGCGCGTTGCGGTATCCACGTCAATGCTTGCCTGCATAACCGGGGACGCATCTTCCGTTCCGATCCGGATTCGATGAAGAGGTACCTTCTCCCACACTGCCAGATCTTGTTCCGGCAGCACACGTCCGCTGAGCAAAGCCTGTCGGATGGGACTTAGACCGGGCAACACTCTTACCGCCAGCGGTGCTGGCTCATTGTCAGTGCCTGCCAAGTCGTATATCCAGGGATGAATTCGAACGGTCAGCTCGCCGCGCCCGTCCTCCAGCGTGACGATGATCTCAACCATGTCGGCAAACTGGTTGCGACCAGCGATGCTGTGGATGCGTCGCTGATCTCCGCCGCTGGGTGCGGAAATCCCGAGGCGATGATGGGAGTGCCAATCCCCGAAATACCGCAGCTCCCAATCGGTTGCGACGATCTCACTAAGCCGACGCAGATAATCCACATCTAAGCGGAAATGGGCATTGTTCCGCTGTGCATTTGGCCCGGCCTTAGTCGCCAAGTGAAGAATGGGTGCACCTTTCCAACGCCCGAACAGGTCGCCGCCGGTTTCAATCGACCACGCCGATGCCTCTGCGGCGATAGAACGCAATTCGGATTCCCAGGTGACGAGCACGGGGGCGGTGTTGCGAATAGCAGGCTCCTTGGTCGCCATCCTTTCGTTGCTGTCGCTGGCTTTCTTTCTTCTGAACATATTGGTAGGGTGTTCGCCGTTAGAATGACAGTGTAAGCGGACAGAGCGAACACCGTCAACAAAAAAACTATAGCTGCATTTGGCCGGTTTGCGCCGGGAACAGCTCATTGATCCGGATACGTGCAACCACGGGATTCACATCGAAAATGTCCGCCAAGGCGCGAACCGATTCTTCCCGGCGCTTTTCGTCGAGAACTTCAACACCGAGTAGACCTGCTGATACAAGATACGGATTCATTGCCTCATGTACAAGCGATCGCGGACAGAGTAAGCCTCCCATTGCCCGGTTGGCCTGGAATTCCCACCAACGGCCGTCGTAGCGACTTGCCTTCTGCTCGTCGCCTTGTACGTCTCTGCACAGAATCTGATCCCCGGAGTGGCTGTCCTTGTCGAATAGGTGCAGCGGGATTTCATCGAGCGCGAATAAATGCGCGTGCAGCAAACCGTGCCCAGCTTCATGCGCCATTGTCGTGCGCACGCGGCGCTCGGCGACCTTACCACCCTCTGCGTCAAGAGCAGCGGAAATCACGACCGCCTTCACCCCATTCTTGCCGAACCTCGTGAATCCCAAGACACCAGCTGGCAGATCCTCGTATTGCGGAGATACGCGGAAGCGCTTCTCGATGAAGCGCTCGATACGGATTGCTTCCGGCACACTAGGAAAAAGTCCTTCATTCCGGAGTTCGTCGCAGCAGATCTGATCTATCTGAATGGAGGTGAAATAGGGCTGCTTGGAGGATGGACCAGAGCGGAAAGGCTTCATCGCTTATCCTTGCCTTTCTTCTCCTCCTCCTTTTTCTTTACGAACTCTAGCAACTCATCTGCGCTGATCTTTTTGTCGATCACAGTGCGGAACGCTAGTGCGAACGTCGGGTCATCTAACGTGATGCGCTTGATCTCGTCTATGGGCGCCCGAAGATCCATGCCACGTAGATCTTCGACCTTAACCTTGAGAATTCGTGCAATTTCCACGAGAACTTTGTCAGAGGGATGTCTACGGCCCAATTCGATGTCAGAGATGAATGCGGGAGAGCAGTCTAATCTTTTCGCGAGTTCACGAAGCGAAAGGTCCAGCTCATCACGACGACGACGTATGAATGGCCCAATTCCTTCCATACGTGTCAGCTTAAAGAGCGGACATGACAGTGTCAACGATCAGTTGAGCTCTTCACGGTCGTGGTGGTACCGTTCATGGCCTCAACGATCTCTGTTCCTGCTGAGCGCTGATATGCCTTCCTGAACACTCGATTGAAGATCTCGTGGGCAAGGTCCACTGACTCGTCTATTGCGTGACCTGTCGGAACTACGCGGACGTTTACCTGTTTTTCCCGTGCCAGCCGAAGGCCGGCGATAATGCACGCACCGAAGTAGATCAAAGATCGGTTGGGCCGGGGGATGGCCGCATCTGGGTCGAACATCTCAATGTCCCCCATTCCGAGCCTGCTTTGTAACGAGATGATTTTGGATGCCGAGGAAAACTTCGGAAGGCAGATACTTTCGTTGCTCTCCACATAGAGGGCAAGTGACCGCAATTGACCGGAAGGGAAACTCATCCACGCCGGACGGAACGTCGCGGCGGCATCGCTTGCACGTGACGACAAACTGCTTCCGCGTTGGCGTTAAGAATCCCACCACAAAACAAGGATAGGCGAATAAAAAGAGAAAGTCGATGTGCAAATCAGCGGAAGCCTGAAATGAAGACTTTGGCCGCAATTCCGGCATACAATCTCGGAAGCGATTTCAGTCGATGCTACGCGGAAGTTCTATTGGGCAGTGTCCGCCGCCACTGGCAACTCCGCTGGCAGGAGAACAGAGAAAAGACTGCCACGACGCGTTCCATTATTGCTGGAATGCAGTCCTCCCGGCTTGGAATGAACGCGTATTGAGCCGCCGTGCTTCTCAATAATCTGCTTGCTCACCCAAAGCCCAAGGCCGGAACCCGTGGATTTGGTGGTGCGATGGCGAACTTTCAAGCGCCACCAGGTTGGCGACCACCGGGCGATGTGAGACTCGAACAAATGAAGCCTCTGTGACCGGGGAGGTGGACACCAAATCGCCGGCTCATCTGATACACTAAATTTCGTTGTTGGGTTCGCTGATTTTGGTGTCCACCTTGGTGTCCACGTGGTGTCCACGGAAGCCCGAAATTGAGTCCACAGCAGCGAAAAGGTAGAAAAGAGCGAACATAGCGAAAGCTGCGAACCGCTTGATTCTATGTGACATAAACCTAAGTTGTTGAAAAACAATCTGGGGACGTAGCTCAGTTGGTCAGAGCGCTGCCCTGTCACGGCAGAGGTCGCGGGTTCGAGCCCCGTCGTCCCCGCCAT
>Ga0181520_10002617_pt1 | contig 33090 bp, 33 predicted proteins | sample PEATcosm2014_Bin_29_FD_132451 | JGI IMG/M metagenome (GOLD analysis project Ga0181520, IMG submission 132451) | Peatland microbial communities from MTU Mesocosm Facility, Houghton, MI, USA - PEATcosm2014_Bin02_30_metaG | ecosystem: Environmental > Terrestrial > Soil > Wetlands > Peat | place...
CCCGCTGAAAGCGGTCGAAGAAGACCGGGTCGCACTCGGCTTCCGGATGCGGCACCTTGATGGCAACCGTGCGGCCGTCGCGCATATCGACGGCGCGGAAAATGGTCGCCATGCCGCCCCGGGCGACCAGGCTTTCAATTCTATAGCAATCGATTTCGTCTCCGGCGCTGACTGGGGTCATAAAGGCTCCACGAGCGATGGTAGACGGAAGTCGCTAAATAAGTCATAGAAGAACCATCAAGGTTTCATAAAGGGATGATTTTGGAAGATTCTTTCCAAAGGCAGAGGTTAAGTCATTTATTCCCAGAAGGCGGGTGGAAAGGTTCTTTCCGTTTTGGCAGCAGGTAGGACAGACCATCGGTTTTTGTGGTCTGTTGGGATTGGGACGCCAGCCCGCGAAATTCCACGAAAAACCCCGGTAACGCCGGCGATCTTGTCGCCGGTGATTTGCCGGGAGGTCACCGGCGACAAGATCGCCGGCGTTACCGACAAAAAACGATCGTCTGTCCACCTTAGGCGATTGGCTTGGGTCTATGCTTGATGATCGCGGCCACGCCGGCAACGATCGAGAGCAGAACCCCCGTTGGCAACAGACACAATGCGGCCAGCAAAATGAAGGTTCCCAGCAATGTGCCTCCACATGACCCAACCCCCACGGCGACCGCTACAAAGAACAGCGCGACATCGCTGCCGCTTGCGATGAGCCCGTACTTGAGCAGGCGCGGCATAGCCCCTACAGCTTGAACAGCTCCCGCAGCCGCTTGGTTTGCACACGGCTTACCGGGATTTCGGTGTGCTTCTTGTCATCCATGCGGAGCTGGTAGCTCGACTTGAACCACGGCACCACTTCCTTGATGCGGTTGATGTTCACCAGGTACGAGCGATGGACGCGCCAGAACACCTCGCGGTCCAGGCTGGTCTGCAAGTCCTCGATGGTGCGGTAGTTCGATTGACCCTCGAAGGTGGTAGTGACGAGCGTAATTAGGCCGCTGTCGATGGTGGCGTAAATGACGTCGCTCGCATCCACGATGAAATTCCGGTTGGCGGCCTTGACCATCAGCTTGGTGCGCGGGGTGGGAACCGGAGCGGCGGCGCGGGCGGCAGCCGGCTCGCTCGATTTCTTCTCGAGAATGACCCGCCGGGCGCGGTCGATGGTCTCCGCCAGCCGCCCGCGGTCGAGCGGCTTCAGCAGGTAGTCCATCGCCTCCAGCCGGAATGCCTCCACGGCATACTGGTCGTAGGCTGTCACAAAAATGAAATGCGGCGGGTCGATGCCTTTTTCGCGTAGCTGGTGAATCACGCCAAGGCCGTCCAATCCCGGCATGTGGACGTCCATGAAAACCACTTCCGGCTCCAACTTTTCGATCAGGTTCAGCGCTTCTAACCCATTGGATCCAGTGCCGATAACCTCGACCTCCGGGAAATCCTTGAGGAGGAAAGCCAGCTCGTCGCGGGCCAGTTGCTCGTCATCGACGACAATTGTCGCCAAAGTGGCCGTCGCATGTTCGCGCATCGAGTTGGTATTATAGCATTTCACCTTTTCAAGGAGGCTCAAAGTTGCCTAATCAAGACGTCCGCATCGCGCCCGCCGAGGGCAAACTCGGTGTGCTGATTCCCGGCATGGGCGCTGTGACGACGACGTTCATCGCCGGTCTGGAAGCCATCAAGCGGGGCATGGGGAAGCCAATCGGGTCCCTCACGCAACTCGGCACCGTCCGGCTGGGAAAGCGGACCGAGGGGCGCAGCCCCGCCATCCGCGATTTTGTGCCACTGGCCAAAGTGGAAGACCTGGAAATCGCCACCTGGGATATTTTCGAAGATAACGCGTACGAAGCCGCGGTCAAGGCCGGTGTGCTGGAAATGCCGCTGCTCCAATCGCTGAAAGAGCCGCTCGAAGCAATTGAACCGATGCAGGCGGTATTCGACCAGAAATTCGTCAAGCGCCTGAACGGCCCCAACATCAAGGCCGGCGGCAGCAAGATGGATTACGCCGAGGCGGTGATGGAAGACATCCGCCAGTTCCAGAAGAGGACCAAAGTCTCCCGCATGACGATGATCTGGTGCGGGTCGACGGAAGTCTACCACGAGGCGGCGGAGGTCCATTCCAGCCTGGAGCGTTTCGAGCGCGGTTTGCGGGAGAACGATCCGGAGATTTCGCCCAGCCAGATTTACGCTTACGCGGCGCTCAAGTCGGGCGTTCCCTATGCCAACGGGGCGCCGCACATGACCACCGACATGCCGGCGCTGCTCGAACTGGCGCGCGAGCGCAGCCTGCCGCTGGCGGGTAAGGACTACAAGAGCGGGCAGACGTTTATGAAGACGCTGATCGCGCCGGGCCTGAAATCGAGGCTGCTGGGCGTCAGCGGCTGGTTCTCGACCAACATTCTGGGCAACCGCGACGGCGAAGTGCTGGACGACCCGGGCTCGTTCCGGTCCAAGGAAGTGAGCAAGTCCTCGGCGCTCGAGTACATTTTGCAGAAGCAGCTCTATCCGGACCTGTACGCGGACGTGTATCACAAGGTGCGCATCGAGTATTACCCGCCCCGCGGCGACGCCAAGGAAGGCTGGGACAACATCGACATTTTCGGCTGGCTGGGCTACCCGATGCAGATCAAGGTGAACTTCCTGTGCCGCGATTCCATCCTGGCGGCGCCCCTGGTGCTCGACATCGTGCTGTTCATGGACCTGGCCCAGCGCGCCGGGATGCGCGGTATCCAGGAATGGCTGTCGTTCTATTTCAAAGCCCCTATGCACGCGCCCGAGGTCTACCCGGAGCACGACGTGTTCATCCAGCTCATGAAACTGAAAAACACGCTGCGCTGGATGCGGGGCGAGGACCTGATCACGCACTTGGGTCTGGAATATTACGACTGATCGCAGTATCTTAATAAATCGGGGAAAATCGGCGCGCCAGCGGCCAGGGACCGTTTCGGCGGGCAGTTGCGTCTAACTATTGAGAGAATATGAAAGTTCTGGTCATCGGCGGCACGCTCTTCATTGGCCGTTCCCTGGTCGAGGAGCTGGTCAAGGCGGGGCATGACGTCGCGGTTCTGCACCGCAAGCCGAAGCACGATTTCGGTCGGCGGGTGGAGAACATGGTGGCCGACCGCAACGATGCCGAATCCGTGCGCGAGGCGCTGAGCGGGCGCCGCTTCGAGGTCGTGTTCGACAACGCCTACGATTGGGAGCGGGGCACCACGGCGGCGCAGGTGGAAGCCACTGTCCGCGCGTGCGGTGACCGCCTCAATCGCTACATTTTCATGTCCAGCGTGGCGGCCTACGGCGACGGGCTCAACCACAAGGAAAGCGATCCCCTGGCGCCGGATTCGCATTCCAACCCATACATCCGGCACAAGGCCTCCACCGAGCGGCTGCTGTTCCGCATGCGCGCGCAGCACGGTTTGCCGGTGGTGACTTTCCGCCCGCCGTTCGTGTATGGACCCAACAACCCGTTCTACCGCGAGCAGTTCTTCTGGGACCGGCTGCGTGCCGGCCGCCCCGTCATCATCCCCGGCGATGGCTACCGGCTGATGCAGTTCGTTTACGTGGGCGACCTGGTGGCGGCGCTGCTGCGAGCCATGATCGAACCGCGCGCCGAAGGCGAGGCCTTCAACATCGGCGACTCGAAGCCGCTCACCCAGGTGGAACTGGTGGAGCGGCTGGCCAAGGCAGCCAATACCGAGGCAACCCTGGCGCGCGTGCCGAGAGACGTGATTCAGCAGGCCGGCGGCAACGCCTTTGAAGAGCCCTATTATTTCGGCGAATACCTGGACGTGCCGCCGATCACGATGAACATCGGCAAGGTCAGCCGCCTGTTGAAAGTGAAAGGCACGCCCTTCGAGGCGGGCTTGAAAGAAACCTACCGCTGGTACGCGCGCAATCACAAACCGCGCACAGCCGGATTCGACTTCGACGACAAGCTGCTGGCCATGGCCAAGGCCGGCGCGACGGCGGAAGTGTAACGGCGGGTGCACGACTTTGAATCGGCCTAAGCAAGCTGAAAGACGCCCCCGGCCTATTTCCGCGCCGGCGCTGACTGATCCAGCGCCAGGTTCAACTCGAGTACGTTCACCCGCGGCTCGCCGAAGAGGCCGTACTGGCGGCCTTCGGTGTGCGCGTCTAGCGGCGTGGAGCGGGAGTTCGAGGTCGGCGCCGGCTCCGTGCTGGCGAGGCTATAATCTAGGCATGTCCGCCGAACGCGACCGCCTGCAATCTCTCGTGGATGCCCTTCCGGACGCTGAGGTGCAGGTGGCCATCTCTTTTCTTGCGGAACTGGGTGCGCAAGAGATCGTCGATGCCGAAACCGCGGCCAAGTTGGATTTGGCCCGAGCGGAACCGGGCGACGATGTCCCCCTGGAGGAAGTCCGGCGCCGGCTCGGGCTATGATCCGCCGCGTGGTCTTTCGCCCTGCCGCGGTGCTCGATCTGGCGCGCCTCGATCGCGTCGTCCAGGCACGGATCGACGCGGCCCTGGTGCGTTTCGCCACGACAGGTCACGGCGACGTGAAGTCCCTCAAGGACCGTCCCGGTGAACTGCGCTTGCGCGTGGGTAAGTGGCGAGTCTTTTTCAGCCTCGATCCGCCTGATTTCATCCGCGTGCTCGGTATCGACAACCGGGGTGAAGCTTACTGATCCCCACAAAAGTCCGGCGCTCGTGAACGGGCAAGGCGTCCAGGAGCTCTCATGGCTCAATGGTAGCGCCCGGCCGTTGAGCTGGGGCGGGCTGAACGGGCCGTGAAACACATACGCCCGCAAGCGGGCGTTGGCAAGCTTTAAAACGTGCCCTACCTATTTCCGCGCTGACTGATCCAGGGCCAGGTTCAACTCGAGTACGTTCACCCGCGGCTCGCCGAAGAGGCCGTATTGGCGGCCTTCGGTGTGCGCGTCCACCAGTTGCCGAACCGTCTCCGCGCTCATGCCGCGCGCGGCGGCGACTCGAGCCACTTGCACATCGGCGGAAGCCGGACTGATGTGCGGGTCCAAGCCGCTCCCCGAAGCCGTCAGCAGATCGGCCGGCACGGGGCCGGTGTAGCTCGGGTTCTCGGCGCGAAACTTCTTGACGTCGTCACTGATACGATCTCTCAGCTTCTGATTGGTCGGCCCGTAATTGGATCCGCCCGAGTTCAAGCCGTCATACCCGTCGTTACCCGCGGCCGAGGGGCGCCCGTGAAAGTATTCGGGTTTGGTGAAGCGCTGGCCGATCAGTTCCGAGCCCACCGTTTTGCCGTTCACCACTTTCAAACTGCCGTTGGCCTGGTGGGGAAAGAGGATCTGCGCCAGGCCCGTCACCGCCAGAGGATACAGCAGGCCGGTCAATACCGTCAGTAGAAGCGTCGCTTTAATCGCAATCATGAGCTGTTTCATCTCGAATCTCCTTTACGCCAGACGCAGCAGAATCAACAGCCGGTCGATCAACCAGATGCCGGGGAACGGCGCGATAACGCCGCCCACGCCGTAGATCAGCAGGTTGCGCCGCAGCAGCGCGCCCGCGCTCATCGGGCGGTACTTGACGCCGCGCAGCGCCAGCGGAATCAGCGCCATGATGATCAGCGCGTTGAAGATCACCGCCGCCAGCACCGCGCTCTCCTTATGCAGCCCCATGATGTTCAGCTTCGCCATTTCGGGATAAGTCACCATGAACATGGCGGGCAGAATCGCGAAATACTTGGCGACATCGTTGGCAATGGAGAACGTGAACAGCGCGCCGCGCGTCATCAGCAGTTGTTTGCCGATCGCCACGATCTCAATCAGCTTGGTCGGATTGCTATCGAGGTCCACCATGTTACCGGCTTCCTTGGCCGCCATGGTGCCGGTGTTCATGGCCAGGCCCACGTCGGCCTGCGCCAGCGCCGGCGCGTCGTTGGTGCCGTCGCCGGTCATTGCCACCAGCCGGCCGCCGGCCTGTTCCTTCTTGATCAGGTCCATTTTGTCGCGCGGGGTGGCCTGCGCCAGAAAATCGTCCACCCCGGCTTCGGCCGCGATGGCAGACGCGGTCAGCGGGTTGTCGCCGGTGATCATCACGGTGCGGATGCCCATGGCGCGCAATTGCTCGAAGCGTTCGCGCATGCCGCCCTTCACCACGTCCTTGAGATGCACCACGCCCAGCGCGCGCCCACCATCGGCCACCACCAGCGGCGTGCCGCCCGAGCGGGAAATGCGGTCGGTGATTTCGGTCAGCTCGCTGCAAGGCGCGCCGCCGTGCTCCGCCACGAATTCCATCACCGAATCGGTCGCGCCTTTGCGGACCTGGCGGCCATCGATATCCACGCCGCTCATGCGCGTCTGCGCGGTGAACGGAATAAAGTGGGCTTCGTGCTCCGCCACTTCGCGCCCGCGAATGTTGTAGCGCTGCTTGGCCAGCACGACGATCGACCGGCCCTCGGGCGTTTCGTCGGCCAGGCTCGAAAGCTGCGCCGCGTCGGCCACTTCGGCCTCCGTGACCCCGGCGAGCGGAATGAACTCCACGGCTTGCCGGTTGCCCAGCGTGATGGTCCCGGTCTTGTCCAGCAGCAGGGTGTTCACGTCGCCTGCCGCTTCCACCGCTTTTCCGCTCATGGCCAGCACGTTGTGCTGCATCACACGGTCCATGCCGGCGATGCCGATGGCCGAAAGCAAGCCGCCGATAGTGGTGGGAATCAGGCACACCAGCAGCGAGATCAGCACGGTCACCGAAGGGGCCGTACCGCTGCCGCTCGAATGCACGCTGAAGGTCGCAAACGGCAGCAGCGTCACCACCGCCAGCAGGAACACCAGCGTCAGCCCGGCGATCACGATGTTGAGCGCGATTTCATTCGGCGTCTTTTGCCGCTCGGCGCCTTCCACCAGCGCGATCATACGGTCCAGAAACGTCTCGCCCGGATTCGAGGTGATCTTTACTCGGATCCAGTCCGACAGCACCTTGGTGCCGCCCGTCACCGCGCTGCGGTCGCCGCCCGATTCGCGGATCACCGGCGCGCTCTCTCCCGTGATGGCGGATTCGTCCACGCTGGCGATGCCTTCGATCACGTCGCCGTCGCCCGGGATGGTCTCGCCGGCTTCCACCAGCACCACGTCGCCCGCGCGCAGCATAGTCGCCGCCACGGTTTCGGTTTTGCCGTTGATCACCTTCCGCGCGGTAGTCTCGGTCTTGGTTTTGCGCAACGTGTCGGCCTGCGCCTTGCCGCGGCCCTCCGCCATGGCTTCGGCAAAATTGGCGAACAGCACGGTAAACCACAGCCACAGGGTGATCTGAAAAGTGAACCCACCGAGGGCCGCGCCCGATGCCAGGTCGCGCCCGGCGAGGATGGTGGTCATCAACGCGCCCACTTCCACCACGAACATGACCGGGTTCTTCATCATCACACGCGGGTTCAGCTTGACGAACGAATCGCCGATCGCCCGTTTCACGATCGGCGGGTCGAACAGCGGCCGGGCGCGCGGCGCCTTCTTTGGGATCAACGAAGTTGCGTCGGTGTTGCTTACAGGCGTTACGGTTGCGACGGGCATGTTAGCTCCACAGCCTCCCCTGTTGCATCAGGAAATGTTCCACCACCGGACCGAGCGAAAGCGCCGGGAAGAAGGTCAGCGCTCCCACGATCACCACCACGCCCACCAGCAGCGCCACGAACAGCGGCCCGTGGGTGGGGAAGGTCCCCGCCGAAACCGGCACTTGCTTTTTGGCCGCCAGGCTTCCCGCCGCCGCCAGCAGCGGAATCAGCATCAGAAACCGCCCGAACAGCATGGCTAGCCCCAATGTGGTATTGAGGTACATGGTGTTGGCGCTCAGCCCACCAAAGGCGCTGCCGTTATTCCCCACCGCCGAAGTGTAGGCGTAGAGCACCTCGGAAAGCCCATGCGGGCCGCGGTTGCTCAAGCTGTCGCCCACCGTCTTCAAGTTGATCCCCGCCGCGGCGAATCCCAGGATGCTGAACGCCAGCACCAGCACCGCCAGCATCACCATTTTCACTTCCTTCTGCTCGATCTTCTTGCCCAGGTACTCCGGCGTGCGCCCCACCATCAGCCCGGCGATGAACACGGCCAGAATGGCGAACAGCAGAATGCCGTACAGCCCCGAGCCGACGCCGCCGAAAACCACTTCGCCCAGTTCGATGTTCACCATCGGCACCAGCCCGCCCAACGGCGTCAGGCTATCGTGCGCGTTGTTCACCGCGCCGCAGCTCGCATCCGTGGTAATCACCGTGAACAGCGCAGAATTGGCGATGCCGAAACGCACTTCCTTGCCTTCCATGTTGCCGCCCGACTGCGTCGCCGAGGCCTGGGTTTCCAGTCCCAGCTTGGCCAGCACCGGGTTGCCCGCCTGCTCGGCCGGATAGACGACAAACACGCCAGCCAGGAACAGCACCGTCATGGCGGCCAGCAGCGCCCAGCCCTGCCGCGTGTCTTTCACCATTTTGCCGAACGTGTAAGTCAGCCCGCCCGGAATGATGAAAATCAGCAGCATCTGGATGAAATCCGCAAGTGGCGTGGGGTTCTCGAAAGGATGCGCCGAATTGGCGTTGAGGAATCCGCCGCCGTTGGTGCCCAGCATCTTGATGGCTTCCTGCGAAGCCGCCGGCCCCTGCGGAATGGTCTGCACCGCGCCTTCGAGCGTGGCTGCCTTGGTGTACGGGTGCAGGTTCTGAATCGCACCTTGCGAGCACAGCAGCAGCGCGGCCACCACAGCGATCGGCAGCAGGACGTAGACGATCGACCGCGTGAAATCCACCCAGAAATTGCCCAGGGTTTTCGACGAGTGCCGCGCGAAGCCGCGCACGATCGCGATCGCCACCGCGATGCCCACCGCCGCCGAAAAGAAGTTATGCGTCGCCAGCGCCGCCATCTCGGTCAGATAGCTCATGGTGGTTTCCGGCGTGTAGGCCTGCCAGTTGGTGTTGGTGGTGAAACTGGCCGCCGTGTTCCAGCCCAGATCCGCCGCCACGTTGCCCAAGCCCTGCGGATTCCACGGTAGCCACTGCTGCACGCGCATCAGGAGGTAGGTCAATAGCAGGCTCACCGCGCTGAACACCAGCGCGCCGCCGGCATAGCGCTTCCAGCTTTGCTCGGCCGCTTCTTCGATGCCGCAGATCCGGTAAATCAGGTTTTCCAGTGGCCGCAACACCGGATGCAGGAACGTGCGCTCGCCCTGAAACACGCGGGCCATGTAAGCGCCCAGCGGCTTGACCAGCAGCAGCAACACCGCCAGGTAAAGTCCGATTTGAAACAGTCCGTTGGATGTCATCGGCTCTCCCTCAGAAACGCTCCGGGCGCAGCAGGGCGTAGAACAGATACACCCCCAGGCCCGCCGCTACAATCAATGCCACGACGTATTCCATAGGTTTGGCTAAAGCAGGTCGCATCCTTTCGTAAATGCCCAGGCGGCAAGGAAAAACAGAATCGTCACGAGAACGAAAATCACGTCCAGCATGGTTCACCTATTCCACATGGATCAATGCGACGTTGTGCCCGCCGCGAGCCAGATCGCGCGCCAGGCTTTCTTCCCGCGTGCGCCAGAAATGTTTCCGCGTGCCCACCAGCACGGTGGAGTCGGGGTGCAACGCGTACTCGAAGCCCTCCACCCAGCCGCGCGCCATCACCACTTGCGGCTCAACCGTAAACGGGCATCGCGACGCCAGGTCCACCAGTTGTTCCACCAGATGTGCATGCACCGCCGCCGGGCAGCCGAACGATACCGCGTACGGCACCGAATGCACCGCTACCAGCCGGACGCGGACATCGAGGCCCGCCGCCAGCACGGCGGCCCGCTGGAGCGTCGCATCGGCCAACGCCCATTCCGTGTACGGCACGACCACTTCCAGTTCGCGTTTGTCCGGTCCGGCTTCGAGCGCTCCCGGATCGATGTGCAGCCCGCCCTGCGTCCGCATGTGCGCCTCCACACACAAAGGGTAGTGGGCACGGCATAAAGAAGTCGTAAAGGAAAAATCAGAATTGAGTTAACGCGGGAGCGCGCGGTTCCTTTTGGTCCGGGCCGGATTTGAGCCTGGCTCTTCATTTTTCTCGGCGCTGGCCAGGCGGTTAAGATAGAGGGAGCAGGTTCGCGGGCCGAGCAGTTGCCCGCGCTTCCGGCCATGGGTTGAGGAATCCTCTTGCACTCGCATACCAAATCCCATCCTGCGGACGTGGGCGGCGTTTTGCGCTGGTCGCTAGCCGTCACGCTGGTCTTCGTGGCGGTGGAGGTGGCGGCCGGAATGCGGGCCCACTCGCTGGCCCTGCTCTCCGACGCCGGCCATAATTTCACCGATGCACTGGCGCTGCTGCTGGCCTGGTTCGGCGTCTACTTCCAGTCCAAGCCGGCCGATGAAGTCAAGACTTACGGTTATCACCGCGCCGGCGTGCTGGCGGCATTCGTCAATGCCTCGACGCTGGTGGCGCTTTCCGTCTGGATTTTGTGGGAGAGCGTACAGCGGTTGCGCCACCCCGCGCCGGTGGGCGCGAGTCTCATGATGGCAGTGGCGGCGCTGGGGCTGCTGGTCAATGGCGGCATCATGCTGGCGCTGCGGGCATCCTCGCGCAACGATCTCAACGTGCGCAGCGCGTTCATCCACATGCTGGGCGATGCGCTCGGCTCCGTCGCCATCGTCATCGGCGCCGGGGCCATCCGCTACACCGGCTGGCGGCAGATCGATCCCTGGCTTTCGATTCTGATCGCGCTGCTGATCGTGTGGACCGCCTGGGACATCATCCGCGAGTCGCTGAACATCCTGCTGGAGGGCCTGCCGCGCGGTCTGAGCCTGAACGACGTCATCACCGCCATGCGGGACGTGGAAGGCGTGCTGGACGTCCACGACCTGCACATCTGGAGCCTGGGATCGAGCACACGCGCGCTGAGCTGCCACGTAACGATCGCCGATATACCGGCGTCGGCCAGCGATGTGGTGCTGCGCCGAATGAACCACGTGCTGGCCGAGCGGTTCCACATCTTCCATAGCACGGTGCAGTTCGAGCACCTGGGCTGCGCGATTTCCGAAAACGGCTGCGCCATCCCGGTTTCCGCCGAAGCACACGAGGAGCACCAGCACTAGGTGATCGGAGCCGCACTCTCTATCGGAGCCGCGACCAAAGGGAGCGGTAACGCCGCATAAGCTGCGACGCCCGAGGTTCGATCACATAAGGTCTCCGGCCGTGCCGCCTCGCCCGCTACCGCGGCACGAGTTGCCGGGCGCGCCACATCCCGCTGGTTTCGCCGGGCAGACGACTATTGCCGGCACGAACTGCCGAGACTTCCTTCAGAATCTGAACCGCCAGTTGCTCGATGGAGTCTAGAGCTTCGGTATTGTTGCGCAATCCTTCGGCGGGGAGCGCGGCGAGCCGTAAGGCGATCTCGGCAGCCTGCTTCGCGAGTTGATCCAAGTTTGGGTTCCTGCTGACGACTCGAAGCCGTCCAATAGCATCATATCTTTCGGACCCACCCTTCCGTACCATGTCTTTGGTTAGCAATTCCCGAACGGCGCGACAATTTACACGGCTGCAGATGACAGCCCCCGCCAAAAAAGCAACCGGAAGGTTGCTTTTTCTGCCCAGCCCGGCTAATATGCAACCTGGAGGTTGCTTAAGATGAATGACCGCATTGAGAAGCGCATCGAACTCAAGGCGCCGGTTTTCCGGGTCTGGCGCGCACTGACGGATCACCGTGAGTTTGGCGAGTGGTTTCGTGTGAAACTGGATGGCCCATTCATGCCGGGTCAGGTTTCGAGGGGCCACATCACTTACCCGGGCTACGAACACGTAAAATGGGAGGCCGTCGTACAGAAGATGGAGACGGAGCGGCTCTTTTCCTTCACTTGGCACCCTTATTCCATCGACCCCGAAACAGACTATTCGAAGGAGACGCCCACGCTCGTCGAGTTCAAGCTGGAGAAGACCGCCAGCGGCACGTTGCTTCTCCTCACCGAGTCCGGCTTCGACAAGGTCCCCAGCCCACGCCGCCTCGAAGCATTCCGCAGGAACGAAGGCGGCTGGACGGAGCAAATGAAGAACATCGAAAGCCATGTCGCGCAAAAGCGGTAGCGGCATTGCCGGCAATCGGTGGGCTCAGGCACCTGTCTTTGCCGCGTTGGGCGACCGGACGCGGCTATCGCTGGTTGCCAAGCTCTCGGTTGGGCAGCCCTGCTCGATTTCCCAGTTGACCGGGGGCTCCAAGCTGACCCGGCAGGCTATCACCAAGCATCTTCGGGTGCTGGAGGGTGCCGGGATCGTGCACGGTGTGCGTGCCGGCCGCGAGAAGCTATTCGAGTTCGATCCGGAACCGGTGGAAGAAATCAGGAAATACCTCGATCTCGTTTCCGAGCGGTGGGATCAGGCACTGGCCAGGCTGAAGTCGCTGGTCGAAGACTGAGTGCACGGAGTGCGGCCCGCTCGATGACGGTTCCTGTCGTTGACTCCGGCAGTCGCGTAACGTACCCTCGGGCGTGGAGGCCTTATGGACGATACAACTGGAGCGACAGTCACTGTCGAGAGTTTGGATTCCGTCGTCAGGAAATACGCAACGATATGGATTTGGTCGATACTGTGCGCGACCGTCGCCGGGCTGTTCGTCGGTTCCGGCAGCGGTCTTCTGATGCTGTCCGGCGCGTGGCGTTTCGGGACCGGCAACCTGGTTGACGCGCAACAGGCCATCGCCTTCATCTCGTCGCTTCTGGTGCTGCTCGCGGAACTGGCAGCGATGTGGTACCTGTACCAATTCCTTAGCCGCTGTTTGCTGCCGATATTGTTTTCCGGCATGGATCCTGCAGATCCAGACGTCGGACCGTTTGTACTGCGCAGGGCCTTCGCAGCGGTTCTGTGCGCATTAGCCGCGCAAGTGGCCGGGTGCATTGCCGGTTTCCTATTGAAGCTGTCGCTGGGAATTCGTTGACGGGACGCGGGCTCCTGTCCGGAAGGCGGAAAGGGGACGGATGGCTTGCGGAAGCCCGCGCCCATCGCGTTCACGCGCACTCCGCCATCGGCGCTACCATGAGCTTACCCGAGCATGGAAATCCGTTCCGACCTCACGCCTGCCGCGCTGGCGGGCAAGCTGCGCCGGCTATTCGATCTTTCGGCTCATAAAATTCAATCTCTCGAAAAGACCTGGCAGCCGTCGCAGGGTTCGCCCGTTTTCACCGTCGACGGCCGCTATACCAGCCGCGGCTGGACGGAGTGGACCCAGGGATTCCAACTCGGCTCGCCCATCCTGCAGTTCGACGCCACCAGTGAACCCGTGTTTCTCGAGACCGGCCGGGCGCGCACGGTGGAGCTGATGGCGATCCACTTGAGCCATGCCGGCGTCCACGACCATGGCTTCCACCACCTCAGCACCTACGGCAACCTGCTGCGCCTGATGAACGAGGGGCGCATCGCGGAGGATGCCTGGGAGCGCCGTTTTTATGAGCTGGCGCTCAAGGTTTCCGGCGCCGTGCAGTCGGCCCGCTGGTCGCACACGGCCGATGGCGGCGGGTACATCTATTCCTTCAACGGCCCCCACTCGCTTTTCGTGGACACCATCCGCTCCTTGCGTATTCTGGCCGTGGCGCACCGGCTGGGGCAAGCGCTGATGGGCGAAAACGACCGGCGCATTTCGCTGCTTGACCGGCTGATGGACCACGCCCGCGCCACCGCCAAGTATTCGGTCTACTACGGCGAGGGCCGCGACATTTACGACGTGCGCGGCCGGGTGGCGCATGAGAGCATTTTCAATCCCAACGACGGCAATTACCGCTGCCCCAACTCGCAGCAGGGTTATTCGCCGTTCAGTACCTGGACGCGCGGCCTGGCATGGGCCATCTGCGGCTTCGCCGAGCAACTGGAATTCTTCGCCACACTGGAAGGCCACGCCGGGTTCCGCGCGGTGATGGAGAAGGCGGCGCGGGCAACCTGCGATTTCTGGATCGCCAATACGCCGCTCGATGGCATACCCTATTGGGACACCGGCGCCCCCGGCCTGGCAAAGCTCGGCGCCTGGCGCGAACGGCCCAGCGACCCATTCAATGCGTACGAGCCGGTCGACAGTTCAGCCGCCGCCGTTGCCGCGCAAGGGCTGTTGCGCCTCGGCCGCTATTTGCAAGACGACCGTTTCTGGAATGCCGGGCTCACCGTCGCCGATGCGCTGTTCGACGAGCCGTATCTCAGCCTTTCCCCCGACCATCAAGGCCTGATTCTCCACTCCGTGTATCACCGCCCGAATGGTTGGGACGGGGCCAGGGGCGAATCCTCGATGTGGGGCGATTATCACGCCCGCGAGGTTGCCCTATATCTGCTGCGGCTCGTCCAGGGCCGCCCGTATTTGAAATTCTGGTAGGGGTAGGGCAGGCTTCAGCCGCTAACTGTTTCCTTCACAGTTCCCGTGGCGCACGCACTCGTGCGTGCCGCGTCGAGATTCTCCTCGACGCCTCTGCGCCGGCGGACGTCGGCAGGAGTGCCGGCGCGGCACGCAAAGTGCGTGCGCCACGCGCGACCCCTACATCTTGGGCGCGTAGTAACCGGCGCGCGCGCGCACTACCAGGTCCCTGCGGCCTTTCACGCGCAGGTTGACGGTGTGCCACTGGCCATCGGTGAGCAGCGGCTCGGGGCGGTACAGGAGGTTGTACTGGTGGCGCAACTCGTTGGCGATGTTCTCGAACGATTGCGCCATGTCCTCCACCTGGAACGGGAAGAAAGCGCGCCCGCCGGTTTCCGCGGTGAGATACTTCAGCACCTTGTCGCCGTCGGTGGCTGCGCCGGAGCTGTTGGTCGAGATCGCGTAAATCACCACGTCGGCCTTCTGCGCCATCTCGAGAGCCTGCTCGCGCGTGTAGTCGCTCTGATTGTCGTCGCCGTCGCTGACGATGACGATGGCGCGCCGGAATTTGGTGCGCGGCTGATCGAGCGCCAGCTTGTCGCGGCAGGCATAGAAAATGGCGTCGTAGAGCGCCGTGCCGCCGCCCGGCCGCAGACCGCGGATGCCGGCTTCGAGCAACTGCGGGTCGTCGATCAGGTCTGTCACCAGCTCCGCCCGTGTATCAAAGCGCACCAGAATGGCCTTGTCAATATGCGCCCGCATCACGGTCCGCAGGAACTCGGCGGCCGCATCCTGTTCGAAACGGAAGCGGTCGCGGACGCTGTTGCTGGTATCGATCAGGATGCCGAGCCGCAGCGGCAGGTCGCTTTCCGCGGTGAACTCCGCAATGGTTTGCGCCTTTTTGCCTTCGACGACTTCGAAGTCCTCCCGGGCAAGATCGGTCACAAACCGCCCCTTCTTGTCGGTTACCGTGAACAGCATGTTGACGCGGGTGACGTCCACCGAAATGCGCGCCGGTTCATCCGCCTGCTGGACGGGCGGCGTGGCCGTCTTCTGCTGGCCGGACGAAAGCGCGGCGCCGAACGCGCCCAGAGCCGCTAACAAGATCCAACGCTGCATGACGCCTCAATTATAGCGTGGGCCCGGCCCACCGCCGTCCGAGCCTTGACATTCCGGGCCGCTCCCCGGCTTACTGAAGGATATGCCTTTGATTAAAGCCGGCCGCGTCGCGGACCTGCCGCCCGGCGAAGTGATGGAGGTTCTCGTGGGGCAGCAGCCGTACGCCATCTGCAACTTCGAAGGCGCCATCTACGCCCTCGACGGCGTCTGCATTCACCACGGCGGTCCGCTCGGGCAAGGGCGCCTCGACGGCGCGCACCTGGCCTGCCCGTACCACCTCTGGGAATTCGATTGCCGCACCGGCGAGTACGATCGCGATCCCGCGCGCCGCGTCGCCACGTACCCGGTGCGGATTGAGGACGGGCAAATTCTCATCGAGGTGCCCTAGGTGCCGGAACTGCCCGAAGTCGAAACCGTCGTGCGGTCGATTCTGCCGCTGGTGGGACGCCGGATTGTCAGCGCCGAATTCCGCGCCGCGCGGATTCTCCGTGGCGGCGACCCGGAGAGCATGGCGGCACGCCTGACCGGCCGCCGCATCGCGGCCATCCGGCGTTACGGCAAGTTCATTCTGGTGTCGCTCTCCGGCGGCGGTTACCTGCTGTTGCACCTCGGCATGACGGGCCGCCTGCTGCTGGGCGGCGCGCCCGGCAAACACACCCACGCCATCTTCACGCTCGATCGCGGCGTGCTCCAGTTCGACGACAGCCGCCAGTTCGGCGCCATTGAGGTCCACGAGGTTTTCCCCGCTCGCGTGGCCCGCCTCGGCCCCGAGCCGCTCGAGATTGCCGCCCAGGACTTCGCCCGCGATCTCCGCCGCCGCCGCACCCGCGTCAAGGCGCTGCTGCTGGACCAGACTTTCGTCCGCGGCGTGGGGAATATCTACGCCGATGAAGCCCTCTTCCGCGCCGGGATTCACCCCCTGGCGATTACCGCCAGGCTGCGCCAGGATCGCGCCATCCGCCTGCACCAGGCCCTCGCCGAAGTGCTCACCGAGGCCATCGCCGCCGGCGGTTCCTCGATCTCCGATTATGTGGATGCCGAGGGGCGCCAGGGCTTTTTCCAGATCAACCACCGTGTTTATCAACGGACCGGCGAGCCGTGCGTGAATTGCGGTACCGCCGTCCGGCGGGTGCTGGTCGCGCAGCGATCCTCGCACTTTTGCCCGCGTTGTCAAAAGCGGTGACCCCAGGTTGGACAGACCATCGATCTTCGTGGTCTGTCATGCCCGCTAGAACGGCCCGACCCGACAGACGGCAAAAACCGATCGTTCTGTCCCACCTCCTTGTAACCCGTTGCCGGGGCGTCGCGTCGTTAGTGATGCATACGATCCGCCGTCTTGCGTATGATGAAGGTCTGACGGTTTTCCCGCGGCTTTCCGCCCTTTTCGCTGGGGCGTGCGCGGATTCTGCGAAGTTTGAAGGAGATTTCACACGTGAAACGCATCTTCCATTACCTGCCGCTGTTCCTGTTGCCGGCGTTTTTCCTCCCGCTTGCCCACGCACAGTACGGGTTCGATATCGGACTTGGCTTCGGAGCCATGCAGGACAAAGCGTCCGGGAACGGCCTCGATTACAACAACAATCTTGCCTCGTGCACAGTCGGTTCGGCAGACCCCACCTGCGTGGCCACCAGCAGCCTCAGCGGACTTAGCATGGGCGTTAGCGGCAATGTCATGGCCTGGAAACATTTCGGGATCGGCGCCGAGGTCAATTTTCAGCCGGGCAAATCCAATTACCTCGAGCTTCCGGCGAGTGTCGGAGTCAACTTCCAGTCGCGCATGACCCTGTTCGACTTCAATGGAGTCTACCAGCCCGTGCGGACCAAGAAGGTAGCCTTCCAGATTGCCGGCGGCGTCGGCGGAGCCAATCTCCGTTATTACGAAACCGGCGCAACCGGCAGCGCCATCGGAGCTTCGAATTTTACCCAGTACTTTGGCAGCAACAACCACTTTCAAGTGCACGCTGGCGTAGGCGTTCAATTCTACCTGACCGATCACGTTTTCCTGCGTCCCCAGTTTGACATCCATTACGTTCCCAACCTGACGCAATACGGCAGCAACCTGGTCACCTCGGAAACCATCTGGCTGGGCTACACCTTCGGTTCGCAGTAGGGGTGGCAGCACCGGCGGCCGCCGGCGTCTTGTACGCGCTGGGCCGCCGGCGGCAAAGACCGCCGGCGCCACGGGAAAAGCGGAAAAAAACCGGCTATTGCTGCACTGCGGGCGCCGGCTCTCCCGTCAGGTCCTCGGCCGCAACCGGGGGGTTGTAGTACAGCAGCCGCTGGCAGCTTTCGCAGGACAGGATCTGGTCGTCTTTCTTGAGGTCCTGGAAGTATTGCAACCGCAGCGCCATGTTGCATGCGGTGCAGCGGCCCTCCACCACTTCGGCCACGCCGATCCCCTTGCGTGCCTTGCGTGCCCGCTCGTACTTCTGAACCGCCGCCGCCGTCATCCGCGGGACGATGCCGGCGCGCTCCTGCTGTAGTTCGGCTGCGGCTTTGCGGTCCGCCGCCGTGCGTTCGCGAGCGCTGTTCTTCTCCGTCTCCACCTGCAGTTTCTCGCTCCGCAACGCGGTCTCGGCGGCCTTCACATTCCGGTCCAGCGGCTCGGATTCGCTCATCAGATCCAGAATGCGGTCCTCCAGCTTGCGAATTTCCTTCTGGCAGAATTCGATTTCGCTCTGAAAGGCGCGGTACTGGTCGTTGGTCTTGGCCTCGACCATCTGCCCTTTGAGCTTCGAGATCTTCTGTTCCCACACCTGAATATCGCCTTCGCTCTGCTTCCGCTCCTTCTGGTTAGCCGCCAAAGCGGCGCGATCGGCTTCGAGCTTGCGCTCATGCGATACCAGCTTCTTTTCGATGACGGAAATGTGGACGGGTAAAGCCGCGATCTCGCGCTGCAGGTTCACTAGCAGATTGTCAATCTCTTGCAGGCGGATCGCCAGCTTCAGGTCTGCGAGCATGGCTAATCGCAGTGTAACATGCGGCTTCCAGCGTCCGTATTTCCGGAATGCGAAGCGCCCGCGACGCCCAAAAGAAGACTCCCATGCCGAGCGGAATCGAAACGCCCAAATCCGCCAGGTGCGGCAGGCGATGCCCGTGCAATCCAGCGTGAATCGCCACGCTCGAGGCGCGGCACACCGCGCCCATCGCCACCGCGGCCAGCGTTATTTTAACCGCGCTTGCCGCTAGGCGCCGGCCTTCGATCCCCTCGATGCGCCGGCGCAACGCGGTCGCCAGCGCGGTCGCGCCCACCAGCGCTACCAGGGAAGTCGAAAGCGCCAGCCCCGCCTGACCCATCTGCATCCCTCGCGTCAGGCCGGCCGCCAACGCCAGGTTCAGGCCGATCGAGGCGAGGCTCACCGCCATCGGCGTCCACGCGTCGTCCAGGGCGTAGAAAGCCGGCGCCAGAAGCTTGATGGCGGCGTAGCCGGCCAGGCCAACGCTGAAGCACGCCAGCGCCACCGCGGTCTGGTGCGTATCATACGCTCCGAAACGGCCTCCCTGGTATACCGCGCCGATCATGCTTTCGCCCAGCACTGCCAGCCCCACCGACGCCGGGATGGTGAGCAGCAGCGCCATGCGCAGCGATCCCGCCAGCGTGGCGCGAAACTCGTCCAGCCTGCCGAGCGCCGCGCTCCGCGAAATGGCCGGCAGCGTGGCGCTGGCCAGGGCCGCTCCGAACAGCCCCAGCGGAAATTGCAGGAATCGGAACGCATATCCCAGCCAGCTCACCGGGCCGTTCAGCGCGCGCCCCGCCGCATCGGTCAGGCCCGATGCCAGATTGGCATTCACGATCACGTTGATCTGCACCGCCGCGTTGCCGATCATCGCCGGCAACATCAGCCGTGCGATCCGGCGCAGCCCCGGGTGCCTGAAATCGAGGCGGGGCCGGAACGAAAAGCCGGCGCGGCGCAAGCTCGGCATCTGCCAACCCAGTTGTAGCGCGCCGCCGATCACCACGCCGGCCGCCATCGACACAATCATCCCCTGCGGCCAGCGCCTCCCTACCGTCAGCCCCAGCGCCAGCCCGCTCGCGACGGAGCCAATGTTGAAGAACGTGGAAGCCAGCGCCGGCACGCCAAACCGCCCGCGCGCGTTCAGAATCGCCATCGCTTCCGCCGCCAGCGCCACCAGCAGCAGGAAGGGAAACATGATGCGCGTCAGCAGTACGGTCAGCTCGAACTTGCCCGGCACGCGCGCGAATCCCGGGGCCAGCAGCCGCACCAACTGCGGGCTGAAGATCATGCCCGCCACGCAAACCGCGCCCGCCGCCAGCGTGAGCGCCGTCGCCACCGCCTGCGCCAGTTCGGCCGCTTCGAGCGCGGTCCCGGTGGTCAGCGCTTCGGTGAAGGTGGGAACGAACGCGGAGGATAGCGCCCCTTCGGCGAACAGGTTGCGCGTCAGGTTGGGGATGCGGACGCCGGTCAGGAACGCGTCGTAGACCACGCCGGCGCCGAACAGCCGCGCCATCGCCGTTTCCCGCACCAGGCCGGTCAAGCGGCTCAGCAGAACCGCCGCCGAGACCACCCCCGCCGAACGCAGCAGGCCGTGCTGGCCTGCTGCCGGGTCGCGCTTCATTCCACGCGCCGGACTTCCACCTGGCGATGAATCTCTTCGGTCTGGGCGAGCGAGGCGAAATTCATCCCTGGCAGCCTCGCCGACGCCGTGCCGGCCGCCACACCCCAGCGCAGCGCCTCCGCTGGGTTTTGCCCGCGGCTCATCGACCAGGTGAAGACCGCTGAAAGTGCGTCGCCGGCGCCGATCGGGCACACCGCGTCCACCCGCGGCGGCAGCGCTTCCACCAGTCCATCCGCAAATGCGCCCACCGCCCCGCGGCTGCCCAACGAAAGCACCACCGATTCCGGCCCCATCGCGCGGAGCTGCCCCGCCGCCTCGAGCGAATGCGCCCGCGTCAGAATGGTGCGCCCCAGCAGCCGCTCGGCTTCCGGCTGGTTCGGCGTCGCCACGGTGGGCCGCGCCTCAATGCCTTCCCGCAGCGCATCTCCGCCTGCGTGCAACAGCGTCTTAACGTGCCTCTGCCGCGCCAGCCCGATCATCTTCGCATAAAAGGACGGGGGCACGCCCGGCGGCGTGCTGCCGCACAGCATCAGCCAGTCTGCACCATCCAGCGCCTGCCGCACCGCGCGCTCCACCCGCGCCACTTCCGGCCCCGTCAGCGGCGGCCCCACTTCGTTCAGGTTCACCGTCAGCCCTTGCTTGTCGGTGATGGTGAGGTTGGTGCGAACGGCGTTCTTCACCGGCACCAGTACGATTGGGTAACCGCAGCCCTGGAGCAGGGCTTCCAGCCGTTTGCCGCTGGCGCCGCCCGAAATCAGCACGGCCTGCGTCTCGCCGCCGAACGAGTGGATCACGCTCGACGCGTTGAGTCCCCGCCCTCCCGCCGATTGCCGGATCGAGTTGATATAGGCGCGGTCTTCGAACGCCAACCGGTCGACGCTGAGGATTCGATCGATGGCTGGATTGATGGTGAGAGTGACGATCAAAAACCTATTGTACCCGTGGCGCACGCATATCTGCGTGCAGGGTCGAGATACGTCTCGACTTTTCTTCGCCCGGGGGTGGGTCGATAGACGGACGTCGGCACGAGTGCCGACGCGGCACGCACGAGTGCGGGCGCCACATTGGCCACGGCCGAAGCCCGCCCCTGGGCAGGCGCGGTACAATCCTGACATGCCGTTCCCGATTCACCGCCTCCGCCGTCTGCGCGCCACCGAATCCCTGCGCGCGCTGGTCCGGGAAACACATCTCCATCCGGAGCAATTCATCCTTCCCTTGTTTGTTTGCCCCGGCGAAGGCATTCGCCGCGAAATCGGCGCCATGCCGGGCAACTACCAGCTTTCCATCGACGAGCTGGTCAAGGAATGCGCCGAGGTCCAGTCGCTCGGCGTGGGGGGCGTCATCCTCTTCGGCCTGCCCGAAGCCAAGGACGAGATGGCCTCCGGCGCCTATGACGACGCTGGGATCGTGCAGCGCGCCATTCGCGCCATCCGCCGCGAGAACCCGCGCCTGCTGGTGATTACCGACGTCTGCAACTGCGAGTACACCAGCCACGGCCACTGCGGCTTCATCGAGGATGGCGATGTCGATAACGACACTACCCTCGATTGGCTGGCCAAGTCCGCCGTTTCGCACGCCCGCGCCGGCGCCGATGTAGTGGCGCCCTCCGACATGATGGATGGACGCGTGGCCGCCATCCGCCGCGCGCTCGACGCCGCCGGCTTCGAAAAAACTCCCATCCTCGCCTACGCCGCCAAGTTCGCATCGGTTTTTTACGGCCCTTTTCGCGAGGCCGCCGATTCCGCGCCGCAGTTCGGCGACCGGCGCAGCTATCAGATGGACCCGGCCAACGGCCGCGAGGCCATGCGCGAGATCGCGCTCGATATCGAGGAGGGCGCCGACATCATTATGGTGAAGCCGGCGATGCCTTATCTCGACCTCATCGCTAGCGCCCGCCAGCGCTTCGATTTGCCGATCGCGGCGTACCAGGTGAGCGGAGAATACTCGATGATCATGGCCGCCGCGCGCAACGGCTGGCTGGATCACGATCGCGCCATGATGGAGTCGCTCACCTCCATCGCGCGCGCCGGCGCCAGCATCATTCTCACCTACTTCGCCAAACCCGCGGCCCGCCTGCTGGGGTGATGGACCGCTGCGCTCGCGCCGGGTGACCAATTTTGCTCAGGTGGCCTCATGCCATGCCAGTGGTAGAATGTATGCACATTCCGATGCCCGAACAGGAGCGTCCGCCAGCCGAGGTCCTTCTCGATCAGACCCCCGCGTGCCAATGGATCGTGAACCAGGACGGCGTGTTCGAGCAGATCTATGGCGACACGATGCCGCTATTTGGCAAGCCCCCGGCGGAAGTGGCCGGCCGGCCCGCGGCCAGCGTACTGAAGCCTGCTGTCCTGCCAATTTGGCAGGAACGGTTCAGTCGCGCGCTCTCCGGCGAGTCCCTGTCGTTCCGCGAGCAGCGGGACGGCCGCGTCTGGATTATCTCGGTTTTTCCGCTCCGCCTGAGGCCCGGCGCCGCGCACGCCGGTTGCGTCGTGCGGGAAATTACCGACCTCGCCAAGGCCGATCGTGAGCTGCGCCGCGCGGTGTCGGGCGCGCTCAAGGCGCAGGAGTCGCAGCGCGCCAAGACCGCCCAGTTTCTGCACAACGTGGTGGGTCAGAATCTGGCCGCGTTGGGACTCCAGCTCGACCTGGTTCGGATGGACCTCGACGGCAGCCCCGCCGCCGCGCGCGAGCACCTGGCGGAGATCCAGACGCTGATCGAGTCCGTCATGGAGCAGGTCCGCAACTTCAACTATGAGCTCAATCCGTCCGCGGTGGAGCGTGTCGGCTTGCGTTCGGCGCTCGATCGGCTCGGCAATCGCGTCCGGGAACATTTCCACGGCAACCTGCGCATCGACATGGACCCCTCCATCTCCTTCAATCCGAATGCCGCCGCGGCCTTGTACCGGATCGCCGAAGAGGCCGTGGAAAACGCGGCTCATCATTCCGGTTGCTCTACGATCGAAATCGCGGTACAGTCCGCCGATCATCACGCCTGGATGGAGGTCCGCGACAACGGGCGAGGCTTCGACCCGGCCGATTTGCAGAAAATGGGGAGAGGGTTGGGGCTGCTCAGCATGGAGCATCATGCCGCCGAGGCGGGCCTGCGTCTGTCGATTTCCAGCAGCCGCCAGTCCGGAACCGTCGTGCGGGCGGTGCTGCCGGCGCCAGAGGAGAAAACACCATGTTAGATGTTGTTCTCGTCGATGACCACAAGTTGGTGCGCGATGGCATCAAAGGCATCCTCGAGCGGGGCTCCGAGTTCCGCGTGGTGGGCGAGGCCGAAAGCGGCGCCGACGCCGTGAACCTGTGCAAGAAAACCCAGCCGCAAATCGCCTTGATGGATATCGGGCTGCCCGGCATGAACGGCATCGAGGCCACCACCGAGCTGCTGCGTCACTGCCCTGCCGTCAAAGTCATCATCCTTTCGATGTACGACGACGAGAACTCGGTCGTCAGCGCCATCCGCAGCGGCGCACGCGCTTTCGTCCTCAAGAAGGCGTCTTCCACCGAACTGCTCGATGCGCTGCGCACGGTGGCTCGCGGCGGTTCCTACCTGAGTTCGCAGGTATCCGACCGTCTGCTGGCCCGCATTCAGCGCGGCGATCTGGATGCCCACGACCGCAGCCCTCTCGAGACGCTTTCGCCGCGCGAGTTGCAGGTGCTGCGCCTGGTGGCCGAGGGCAAAACCAGCAAGGACATTGCGGTTTTGCTCGACCTCGGCTTGCAGACCGTCCGCAGCTATCGCAAGACCATGATGAAGAAGCTCGGCGTCAACAACGTGGCCGGCCTGACCCAGCTCGCGCTCGCCGCCGGCCTGGCTCACTGGAACACCAACGACGGCAACCCGTCAGCCTGAAATCGCGAGTAGCTGCAAGCCAGTTTGCGCAGAATCCTGAGAGCATCGCCATCCCGGAACAACGTAGTCATTACCATGTTCCGGTTGTTTCAACCCCGCATCCGCCATCCTCTCTATCCGTCCATCAGGGCCACGCCGGCAATGTCGTCCTACGGGCATCCCACAGCCGTGTCGGGAACTTTTCAACAGCTTGCCCACGCAGGCTTGCGCCGCGTCGAACCGCGCCGCGCGGTTTTTGTGCTGCAGAATGAAGGCGATCCTCTGCTCACGGACGCCCAGCGCGACGAATTGTGGGAGCTGTTTCAAGTGCCGGTTTACGTCCTGCTGCTGGATGCCGCCAACCGGATCTGCGCATACGAATGTGAGGCGCATCAGGGCCTGCACTTGCCGCGGGACATCGGCCCCCGCCGAATTTCGCCGGGGATGGAAACCTCGCCGTGCGGCTGTGGCCGCCCAGGTCCGCGTCTGCGCTACCCCCATGCGCCCCACGCCGGCCTGGCCGTGGCAGGCTGAAGCCAAACGCGCGAAACCCTCACCGCGCGGCCGCGAGCGCAGTCTCGGCCGCGGCGCGCCCGCTCGCCGCCGGCTGATAGCCCTGCTCTGCCAGTGCTTGCTCCAACGCTTCCAGCAGCATGAGCACATTGTCGGCCGTCGATCCGTAACCCATCAGGCCAATCCGGAATACTTTACCCGCCAGCGGGCCGAAGCCGCCGGCGATTTCGATGCCGTGGCGCTCCAGCAAGTACTTACGCACCTTGGTGTCGTCAACGCCCTCCGGCACGCACGGCGTGTTCAGCGTCCACAGCCGATGGCCTACCGGAACATGCATGGTAAGCCCCATCGCCTGGATGCCCGCCACAAACGCCAGGTGGTTGCGCCGGTGCCGCTCCCAGCGATTCTCCCGGCCCTCCTCGGCCACCATGGCGAGCCCTTCGCGAAGGGCGTAGAACAGAGTGGACGAAGCGGTGTGATGATACTTGTGCCCGCTGTAGTAGGTGTCCAGCAACTCCAGGTCCAGATACCAGGATTGGACCGGCGTCTCGCGCCCCTGCAGCCGCTCGAGCGCCCGCGGCGAAATTGTCATCGGCGCCAGACCGGGCGGACATCCAAGACCTTTCTGCGTGCAACTGTAAGCGATGTCGATGCCATTCTCATCCACCAGCACCGGCATGCCGCCCAGGCTGGTCACGCAATCCGCGATCACCAGGGCGTCCACCTCGTGCGCGGCTTCGCACACCGGCTTGGCCTGGTTGTACATGCCGGTAGACGTCTCCGCCTGCACCAGGGCCACCACTCGCGGGCGTTCGCGGAGAATGAACTCGCGCGCCTCCTGTGGGTCGAAAGGCTCGCCCCAGCTCTTGGCCAGCCGTGCCACCTCGGCGCCGTGCCGCCGCGCCATTTCACCGATGCGGTCGGCGAAAAAACCGTTGGTCAGCAAGGCGAGTTTTGTTCCCGGCTCGGTGAAATTGGCGACCGCCGCTTCCATGCCGGAACTGCCCGTCCCGGACACCGCCAGGTTGCGCTGGTTGGCGGTCGAGAAAACGTAGCCCAGCAGCGAGCGGATTTCGTCGGCCACTTGAAAGAAGAACGGGTCCAGGTGCCCGACCACATTCTGCTGCATGGCCTGGTACACGCGTGGCGCCACCGGGCTGGGCCCCGGTCCGAATAGCAGGCGCTTCGGCGCTTCGAGTGGCGGATAGGACTGCGGCATAAACTTCAGTGTATCGCCGGGCTCAACTGGCCGAGCGCGAAAGCGCTACAGGGGAAAATCCTCACGCCGCGCCGCAACACCCTCCGGATCGGACTCCTCGACCGGCGAGTGGTCCGGCGCCTGCGCAATGCGAATCAGTTCCCCATGATCCAACCAGTTCAAGAAGCACCTCGAACAGTCGTCGATCACCACGTTCCCCGGCCCGCAATAGTAGTGCGTATCCATCCGCTGGTGGCACTTGGGGCAGTTGATGTGCCGGTTCAGCTCCCGCGGATCGGGCGCGCGCGGAACGCCCGGCCCTGGCGCCTCAGCCTTCAGTTCCTGAATCAACGCCAGGAATGTCTCCATCGGAATCAACATCCCGCGGCATCGCGTACAGTAGCGGATTCGCTCGCGCGCGAAGATCGCATACACCAGCGGGATCGCACAGATCGGGCACGCTTCCTCCGCGTCCTCACCGAGCACCCGCACTCCCTCGTCGTTCTTCTCGGGGTAGTAGATGTTCTTACAGTAATCGCAGGCGAGAGCTTCCTGATCGCCTTCCAGGTTCAGAGGCGCGCCGCATGACGGACAGTTCATAGCTGTGGTTTACCGCACTTGGGACAGAACTTCGCGCGTGTGGGCATGACTTGCCCGCATTCGATGCAAAACTTCGATTCCGCTCCCGGCGCCGCCGCCGGCGCTTCAGGCGCCGCTTTGATCGCCCCCATCATGGTTTGCGCCATCGTCAGTCCCGCGCCGAGTCCCACGCCCACCCCGGCCGCGCCGCCTGGATTGGCCGCCGCCACTGGCAACGACTGTGCCGCCTGGAACTGCGTGTACCGCCCCAGGTCGCCGGCCATATTGACGCCGATGCGCTGGTCCAGCACCTTCTGCAACTCATCCGGCAGTGACACGTTCTCCACCACGAACTGAGCCAGTTCCAATCCCAGGCCCGCAAACACCGATTTCAATTCGACCACAATCTCCCCGGCCAGCTTGCCTTGGTTTGCCGCCATGTCGATGAAGGCCACTTCACTGTGCGCCAGGACGTCGGTGATCTTCGCCACAATCGTGTTGCGCAGCTGGCCTTCCAGGTCGGAGACATAGTAAGTGTCGCGCGTGCCGCTCACGTTGCCGTAAAACAACTTCGGATCCACGATGCGGTAGGAATAGATGCCGTATCCGCGCAATCGCACCGCGCCGAATTCCTTGTCGCGGATGGTGATCGGCGTAGCCGTGCCCCAGCGCTGGTCCATCCGAAGCCGCGTGGAAAAAAAGTAGACATCCGACTTAAACGGCGACTCGAAGCCCTTATCCCAGTTCATCAGGTCGGTCAGCAACGGCAGGTTGCGCGTGGTGAGGGTGTATAAGCCGGGTTGGAAGACGTCGGCGACGCGGCCCTCGTTGACGAACAGCGCCATCTGCGAATCGCGCACCGTAAGCTGACCGCCGTTCTGGATTTCCATGTCCTGCATGGGATAACGGTAAGCCAGAACGTCGTCACCCGCCTCGGTCCACTGGATGACGTCAATTAACTGCTTGACCAGGAACTCTCGAAGACTCACAACTGCCTCCCGAGCCCGACTCTATCATGGGGCTGACGCGGGGCCAATGCGAACTAAAGTTAGTAGCTCCCTTGTCTTCGATGGAGAGCCCCGCCGGGCCTGCACTACGTGTGTCTCGCACCCGAACCGGCCCAGGACGCCATTTCGCATGTAAAGTTAACTGCATCACCGGCCGATGAGAGAGTTGTATGCCGGATCATCGTAAGGAAGCCCGGATGATGTGCGCGGATATGGTGGAGGTGCGTTGGGAAAACGAAAAGAAACAGCCGCAGCGGGCGCTGGCGCTGCTCGAGGATATCTCACCCTCCGGCGCGTGCCTGCAATTGGAGAATGAAGTTCCTCTGGGCACCGAAGTTCACTGGGATTGCCCCAAACAGAGCTTCGCCGGCTATGTGCGCTACTGCGTTTACCGGGAAATCGGCTTCTTCGTGGGTGTCGAATTCTCGGAGGCCTGCCGGTGGTCGAAAAAGGCCTTTAAGCCATTGCATTTGTTGGATTTGGAAAGGCTGGTGGCAAAGCCTAAGAAATAGCGCAGGCGCCGCAGGTCCATCAGTCCGCGGGCAGGTTGGTGTCGGACGCAGGCGACGCGGCACGCGGCGGCGCGTGTGCCGTGTGCGCCTTTCAGTGCCCCTATTGTCCCGCCACAAATCCCAGCCCTTGCGCTACGGCGCCTAGCGCGCGCTGGTCTGTCGCGTTGGGCGGGATATACGGGTCTACGCGGATGCCGACGTGGGTGACGGGCCAAGTTAGTAACTCGGGCGGGACGGTTTTAGCCAGGCGATGCCCGCCGGGTTCGAAGTAGATGGCTGAAGCGAACGGCTGGCCGTTCAGCTGCACAGAGACGGTTACCGGGCTGCCGGCCCGGCTCATGAAGTCAGGCGGAAAGAAAAGTTGCAACTCGAATTGCATGGCAGCGTCCGGCAGCGGGCGTAGCGTCGCTTCCGCTTCCGGCGCCATCCAGCGCCAGGAGCCATCCTCGATCGAGTACCACCCGGAAACGAGTTGCGCGCGGCTGCGGATGTCGCCGAGGTGCAAATAGGAGAGTAACTCCGACCCGGCGGGGACGGGCGGCGGGGGCTGATTGGAATCGATCACCATCTCGCCCCAGCCAACGCGAATGGCCGGCGGAGCGTCGATTACGAAAACGGCCTCGCCGATTCCCGCGAGCGGCAGCGTGTGCGGCTCCCACAACTCACCGGCGGCCTGCGCGGTTTCCGCGAAGAGATCTTCGCCGGAGGGGCGCTCGATGCGGAACGTGGCGGGGCCGCTGCCCTGAGCGTAGAGCGCGAAGTGGAGCGTGCCCAGTGAGCCGAGTGGCAGGCGGATGGGAGTTCCGGCGTCTTCGACCGGTATCGGGTAGACACTTGGCACAGGTGCGTGACCGGGCCGAGAGGGCACCCCGTCCGCCCCACCGCGAGCCGGTAGGTAGATCAGGCGGCCGTCGAATTCACTGGGCGTCCAGGAAACCGGCGCATTCAGGAAGGACGACGTGCGCGAGTACGTGATCCGATCGAGCGGCTGGTTCGAGAAGGAAAAAGACAGCAGCCCCATCGACACCGAAGAGAAGCCGGTGTGAGCATGGCGGTCCACCAGGCGCAGCGGTGTGCGGACGCGCAAATCCACCGTGCGCAGCGGCGTCGCAGTCTCTTCGGCGAGGCTGTCGTACTTGCCGGCCAGCGAAAGATCGGAAGCCACGATCCACTCGCCCGGTGTTGGGATGCTCGTGTCCTCCAGCGGCCGGCCGCCCTTCGCCACCATGTAATAGCGGAAGCCCCAATCGCCGTTGACCAGAAACACGCTCCCCGGCGGAGGCGGGATATGGGCGTAGACACGCGCGAATTCGTAGGCGGCGAAGGAAATATTGAGACCGAGCAGCATGTTCACCATCAGCGCCAGCCACACCACGCGCGGCCGGTCGCGGAACTGAATCACGAAGAGCAGCACCATCGGCGCGGCCAGCGGCAACAGGTAGCGCGCCGCGCCGGCGAAGAACGCCACGCACGCGAAAGCAAAATAGAGCAGACACCATGCGGCCAGCACCGGCTGGCGGCGCGACTCCCACAACCAAACGAGCGCGTTGACGCCGAGCGCGACGAAGATGACCAGCAGCGCGCGCTCCCACCACGGATAATTCGTCACCAGAAAGCCCGCCAGAAGGCCGGGCGCGAGACCCCACAGCCGGCGCCAGGCGAGCGGAACCAGGGTGACCAAAATGCCGAGGTGTTCCAGCAACGCCAACGCGCTAGCGGCTTTCACGCCAATGCGCGATAGGTTGGGATTACTGGCGTAGCCGGCCAGCACGGCCGCGGGCACGCGCCCGGTGAGCGCCCATTGCAACGCTTGCCAACCGCCCAGCGCGAGAAACGGGCTGACCAGCGCGCACCATGCGGCGCGCGGCGGGCGCTCGCGCTTAATCAGATACGAGAGCAGGAGAATCGGCGGCAGCGCCAGCGCCTGCAATTCCGTCAGACCTGCGAGCGCCAGCGCGATGCCGGCGAGCCAGAACCAGCGCCCGAAAAACGCCGCCGCGCCGATGAGCAGCAACGCCAGCGCGGGCGCTTCCGGCGAGGCCAGCGTGTTGGTGTTGACCTGCACGATCGGTGAAGCCGCGATCAACAGCGCTCCCCAGAGCGGCCGATCCGTGAAGCGCGCCGCCAGCGCATAGGCGGCGAAGCTGATTGCCAGCGTAAACAGCAGGTAAAAGCAATGGGAAAAAAAGACCGAGAAACCACCGCGCAGCAGCCATGCCGCAGCAAGAATGTAAGCGTTCAGGGGCGGATGCGGGTGGCCCGCCGCGTCCACCATCTTGCCTTGGAAAACGAACTGGAAATTGAGCGGCGTCAGCGGCTGCTGAAGAACGTGGGCCGCGAAATCCAGGTAATTGACTTCGTCGCCCTCGACCGGCTGGCGCAGAAAAGGCGCGTGCAGCGCCAGCGTGAAAGCGGCCAGCAGGAGCAGGTCGCGCGCGAGGCTCTTCCTTACGCCGGCTTCCATCGGAGCACCGGTTTACGCGCGGCGGCGACCTCATCCACGCGGCTGGTGCGCGTCGAGTGCGGCGCGTGTTTCACCAGCTCCGGATCGGTCTCGACTTCCTTGGCGATCGAGATCATGGCGTCGATGAATTGGTCGATCTCCAGCTTGCCTTCGGTTTCGGTCGGTTCGATCATCAGCGCGCCGTGCACAATCAGAGGGAAGCTGACGGTGTAAGGATGGAATCCGTAATCGATCAGCCGCTTGGCCAGGTCGCCGGTGCGGACGCCGAGCCTGGCCTGGCGCTCGTCGCTGAAAACCACTTCGTGCATATTGGGCGCCGGGTACGGCAGGTCGAAATACGGTTCGAGCTGTTTGCGGATGTACACCGCGTTCAGCACCGCATCCACGGTGGCGTTGCGCAACCCAGGGCCGCCATGCGCCAGGATGTACGCCAGCGCGCGCACCAGCACGCCGAAGTTGCCGTAGAAAGCACGCACGCGGCCAATCGAGCGCTTGCTCTTGAAATCCCACGCCCACTTGCCGCGCACCCGCTTCAGGCGCGGCGTGGGCAGGAAGGGCTCCAGCGCTTTCTTCACGGCTACAGGGCCGGCGCCGGGGCCTCCGCCGCCATGCGGCGTGGAAAACGTCTTGTGCAGGTTGAGGTGCATCACGTCGACGCCGAAATCGCCGGGACGCGCGATCCCCACCAGTGCGTTCATATTGGCGCCATCCATGTACAGCATGGCGCCTTTGGCGTGCAGAATTTCCGCCGCCTGGACGATGTTCTCTTCGAAGACGCCGAGCGTGTTGGGATTGGTCACCATCAGCGCGGCCACGCCGCCGTCCACCGCGCGCTCGAGCGCTTCCAGGTCCAGCACGCCGGTATCGGTCGATTTCACGTTTTCGACCACATACCCGGCAATCGCCGCGGTGGCTGGATTGGTGCCGTGAGCGGAATCGGGAATCAGGATTTTCTGGCGCGGGTTGCCGCGCTGTTCGAGCAGCGCACGAATCAGCAGGATGCCGGTCAGTTCGCCCTGCGCGCCGGCCGACGGTTGCAGCGTCACCGCGTCCATCCCGGTGATTTCGGCAAGCGCCGCCTCCAGACGTGCCATCACTTCCATGGCGCCCTGCGCCAGCGGCTCGGGCTGATAAGGATGCGCCCAGGCCAGCCCCTCGATGCGCGCCACCAGCTCGTTGATGCGCGGGTTGTATTTCATGGTGCAGGAACCCAGTGGATACATGCCGTGATCGATGGCGTAGTTCCAGGTGGAAAGGCGCGTGAAGTGGCGGATGGCTTCCACCTCGCTCACTTCGGGAAAGCCGGGGATTTCGGCGCGCACGTTGCCGGCGCCCAGCGCCTCGGCCGCATCCACGGCGGGCACGTCCAGATCGGGAAGCTGCCAGGCGCGTTTACCGGGCGAGCTGCGCTCGAACAACAGAGCTTCGTTTTGCGACGGGTGACTGCGGACTTTCCGGATCACGCCAGCACCTCCGCGGCGGCCGGCGCGCGCAACGCATCGCTCAACTCATCCATTTCGGCGCGGCGCGTCATTTCGGTGGCGCAGACCAGCATCGAATCGGCCATCTCCGGATAAAAGCGGCCCAGGGGCAGGCCGCCGATGATCTTATGCTTGAGCAGCGCCTTGTTGACCGCTTCCGGATTCCCGCATCGGACCACGAACTCGTTGAAGAATTTCCCGCTGAAGGCGGCACTCACCTTCCCGGCCAGATAGTGCGCCTTGGCCGCGTTCTGCAAAGCCAGCTCGCGCAAGCCCACTTTCCCGTAAACGGTCATGAAGACGGTGGCCATCAGTGCGATGAGCGCCTGGTTGGTGCAGATGTTGGAAGTGGCTTTCTCGCGGCGAATGTGCTGCTCGCGGGTGGAAAGAGTCAGGCAGAAGGCGCGGTTGCCGTTAGTGTCCACGGTCTGGCCCACCAGCCTGCCCGGCATCTGGCGGACGAACTTTTCCCGCGTGGCGATGATGCCGGCGTAGGGACCGCCGTAGCTCGGCGAAATGGCAAAGGATTGCAACTCACCGGCCACGATATCGGCGCCGGCCGGCGGCTCCAGAATCCCCAGCGAAACGGCTTCGGTGAATACCACCACCAGCAGCGCCCCGTGCTGGTGGGCGATCTCCGCAGCTCGGTTCACGTCGTCGATCACGCCGAAGAAGTTGGGCGATTGAACGATCACCGCGGCGGTCTCGCCGTCGATCCTGCGCTCCAGATCCTCCAGGTCGATCTCACCCGAATCCTTCACATAACCGAACTCTTCGACCGGCATCCCCTGGTGCCGCGCATACGTGCGGAGCACTTCGCGATACTCCGGGTGCACGCTCCGCGCGGCCAGCGCGCGGCGCCTGCCGGTGATGCGCGCCGCCATCATGGCCGCTTCCGGCATCGCGGTCGAGCCATCGTACATCGAAGCGTTGGCCACGTCCATGCCGGTGAGCTGGCAGATCATGGTCTGAAATTCAAAAATGGTGGTGAGGGTGCCCTGTGAGATTTCGGCCTGGTAGGGCGTGTAGGACGTCAGGAACTCGCCGCGGGAAACCACCGTATCCACCAGCACCGGCCGGTAATGGCGGTACACGCCGGCGCCGAGGAACGATGCATAGCCGTTGGCGTTTTCCGCGGCCCGCTCACGGAAATAGTCGACGATCTCGTATTCGGAGATGCCCGGCGCCAGGTCCAACGGGCGGCGCAATCGCACCGCCTCCGGCAAGTGGGCAAACAGGTCCTCGGCCGACTCGACCCCGCAAGCATCCAGCATCTGGCGGCGTTCGGATTCTGATTTCGGCAGGTAGCGCAACTATTTTTCGGCTCCTATGTATTCTTGATAATCGGCGGCCGTCATCAGTTCCGGCAATTCGCCGGGCGCGCTCAGCCGGATCTTCACCAGCCAGGCAGCGCCGTGCGGATCCTCGTTGAGTTTTTCGGGCGCGTCGGCCAGCGCCGGGTTGATCTCGGCCACTTCGCCCGAGACGGGCGAGTAAATGTCGGAAACCGCCTTGACGGATTCCACCGAACCCATCGACCGGCCCTGCTCCACGCGC
>Ga0181520_10002618_pt1 | contig 33088 bp, 28 predicted proteins | sample PEATcosm2014_Bin_29_FD_132451 | JGI IMG/M metagenome (GOLD analysis project Ga0181520, IMG submission 132451) | Peatland microbial communities from MTU Mesocosm Facility, Houghton, MI, USA - PEATcosm2014_Bin02_30_metaG | ecosystem: Environmental > Terrestrial > Soil > Wetlands > Peat | place...
GCCTGATGAATGAGCTCGGAGAGCCGAATATGGGAAACCCGTCCGTTCGGTTCGATGAGGGGCGGGAGAGGGCTGGTCATTGGCGGCAACGCCTTTCAACCCAGCCTCTCCTGCCTACTCTACCAAAACCCTTTGGGATCCCCCACCCAGCCCGTCCGGCCCGTTGAACCCCTGAACCGTGGTGGATCCAGCGCGAGCATTTTGCCCAGACGCGGAAACGAGTTCTCCCTCTCCCCGGGGGAGAGGGTCGGGGTGAGGGTAAGCGTTAACCCATTTAAATACAGTGCCTTCTATGCAACAAGGGAATCCCCTCCGGGAAGCTCAGCAGATTAGTCGGCCATCCCGCTGCCGGAAGCATTCCACCGAAAACGGCCAAAAAAGCCTTTTTGTTTGGCTAAAATGCTGCGATGGCCGAACATGAAAGCGAACTCTCAACAACTCTTAACGATGAATGTACCCGTTGCGTGGTGGCGGCTTTTCCCGGCCGCCTGTTGTTTGCTTGTGTCAGAGCTGAACTTGGACGCCCAAGTGGCCATGCCGGTGGGCGCGGGTTCCTACGCGTCATTTGTGCCGACCTTTGACCAGCAGTCGGACGAGTATTACGCGATCGGCGCGCAGCAACTGATTGATTTGTATCCGGATCTGCATTTGGCTCCGTCGCTGGCAGGGCAGCCATTGCCGAGCAACAAGTGGTGGACGGATACGCTGATGGGCATCCGGTCGTGGAGCTACAACGCCACAAACACGCCGCCGAGCGTGGTGACGCAAGATCCGTTCGGCGGGCAGCTTTGGGCGTTTCCGGGGATGGTGGCGCCGAATGCTGCCGGCTTTAATCTGTATTTTCCCAATGCGTGGGCCGGTGGCACGCCGCCGGCCGGCGGGTTCAACGCGGGACCGGCGTTGCCGGTGACGGGTGCGATTCCCTTGGCGGTCGGGCCGAACGACATTTCGATCGCGGATTTCGATGAGACGACTTACCCGGCGGGATGGGTGGTCACCGGAACCGCGTTTGGGACGGGGCCGATACCCGGGGGCTCTTGGACGGGGGGACAGAGTCCGCCGGTGACGGGCTTTCTGGGGGCGGCCTGCGTGAACACGTACCGGGGCAGCGACAGCCCCCAAGGCACCTTGACTTCGCCGCCGTTCACCATCCAGAAACATTTCATTGAGCTGCTGACGGGCGGGGGCATGGATTTGACGAATGACGCCGTTTGGCTGGTGGTGAGCAACCAGGTGGTGTACCGGGCGGCGGGGCAGGATTCGGGGGCGCTGAACTGGAGCACGTGGGACGTGTCGGCTTACGCGGGGCAGACGGCGCAGATCAAGATTGTGGACACCACGGGCGGCGGTTGGGGGCACGTGATGTGTTCTTGGATCGTGGCGACGGACGACGGGAGCAATCCCGCCACGCGCTATACGGGCACGTATTCGGCGGCGCAATCGCAGGTGACGGGCTGGAGCGACTGGGGATTTCAATTCGGGCTGCCGGACACCTCCGGGCGGCGGATGGATTTGACGCTGGCGCGGGGCGTGCCCTTTGTGTGGACGACGTATTCAGGCGTGAACCCGGCGATCAACCTAGGCGGGACCACGATTTACGACACGAACGGCGCGGCGATTTCGCTGGCGAACAGCAACAGTTTTACGTCCGCTGCGTTTGCCTTTGACTACCAGGGCCGGAGCTTTGGCGTGTTCGCGCCGGACAACACGGCGTTCACAGTGGCGGGAACGACGGTGACGGCGCAGTTGGCCGGCACGAACAATTACCTGGTCTTCGGCCTGCTGCCGGCGCACACGAACCTGGCGGAGTTCGCCCAATATGCCTTTGCCGAGGTGACCGGCACGCGGATGGATTGGGTATATGACCGGGTGAACGGCCAGGTGGACAGCACCTGGACGCTCACGACCACGCCGTTGAAGTGGGGGCAGACCAACACGCTCCAGGGCTGGCTGCCGCATCATTACCGCACCACGCAGAACAACCTGGTGTTCAAGCCGTACACGTATTTGACGCCGCGGGGCAGCATGCGCGTGACGGTGGGCAACCAGTTTCAGATCAATTATGCGTTTCACGGCATCGCGCCGGTGCTGCCGGCGCCGCGAACAAACGGGCTGCCGAACGACTATGTGCAGAGCTGGATGCAGACCTATGTGCAGAACTTTGCGAACGCGGGGCATCCCACCGGCGACGAGACGTACGGCGCCGGAAAGGATTTTGGAGTGGCGGCGCAGTATATGACGTTCGCGCACCAGTTGGGCATGAGCACGGCGGAGACGCAGTTGCGGACGGCGATCGAGGCCAGGTTTGCGGATTGGTACACGTACACGCCCGGCGAGGCGCACCATTTCTTTGCGGCGTACACGAACTGGCCGGCGCTGATTGGCTTCGACGCGAGCTACGGGTCGCAGGGATTCAACGACAACCATTTTCATTACGGCTATTTCATGGTGGCGACTGCCCTGACGGGGCTGTCGGACCCGGCGTGGCTGAGCCAGTACGGGCCCATGGCAACGCTGGTGGCGAAGGAATACGCGAACTGGGACCGGAGCGATACGAACTTCCCGTTTTTCCGGACGTTTGACATTTGGGAGGGCCACTCGTGGGCCGGAGGCACCAGCAGCGGCGGCGGGGAGAACCAGGAATCGTCGTCGGAAGCCATGAATTCGTGGGTGGGGATTTTCCTGATGGGCAACGCCCAGGGGAACGACGCGATGACCGCCGCGGGCGCGATGGGCTATTCGATGGAATCCGCGGCGGTGAACGAATACTGGCAGGACATGTACCAGACGAATTTCCCGCCGAGCTACGGCAAGGCGATGAACGGGATTCTGGGGGCGGGCTCGCTGGCGTTTGCGACGTATTTCGACGGGGACCCGGCGTGGGTGTATGCCATCCAGATGGTGCCGCAGAATCACTGGAACAATTACCTGGTGCGGAACAAGGCCTTCGCGTTTTTGCAGTATTCCAATATGTGGAATGACCGCCTCAACTGGGAGCCGCCCTGGAGCAACTCGGTGGCGTACAGCTCGGGGACGTGGGTGACGTACGGCGGATATGTCTGGAGCGCCAACACGAATCTGGCGGCGGGCCAGCCGGCGCCGGGCTTTGCAAACTCAAACTGGACGGAGCAGGCGGATATCTCGACATCCACGCCGCAGGACCTGGGCGCGTATCCGGGAAACTACGTGCTGACGTGGGACGCGTTGTTTGATCCGGACGACGCGGCGGCGCAGTTTGCGGCGAGCTACGCCACGAATGGCCCGATCACTGGGGACGGCACCTATTCAGGGATCTCGTATTACCTGACGCAGACGTTGCGCGGGTTGGGGGACCAGGACACGAATTATTACACGAGCCAGCCGCTGAGCCAGGTGTATTACAATCCGCGAACGGGCGTGCGGACGGCGGTCATTTACAATGCGGCGGCCACGAACCAGACGGTGACGGTTTTCAGCAATGGCACGCCAATGAACACGGTGACCGTGGCGCCGGGCGCGCTGACGGTTCACGCCAGCCCGGTGCCGGGCAGTTTTGAACCGGCCCTGGCGCGCAACGTGCAACTGAGCTGGCCGACGGCGGTCGGCGACAATTACCAGGCGCAGTGGACGCCCGCGCCGGCCACGGCGGGCTCGACGTGGAGCAATCTGACCGGCCTGCTGGCGGGTACGGGCGCCACCAACACGCTGATGGACACGGCCGGGGCGGACGGCGAGCGGGCTTATCGTGTGCTCGAATACACAACCGGGGCGACGACCAACGTCGCCAACGGCGGCTTTGAAATCGGCACGGGAAGCGCCGCCGCCAATTGGACTTGCTCGGGCATTGAGCCGCCCTACCGGGTGAACACGAACTCGCACTCGGGCGCGTGGTCCATGCTGCTGGCGGATACAAACAAAGCCACGGGCGGGATTCAGTTCCAGCAAGACGAGGCGGCGCAGGGCGGCGCGCCGGTGGTGCCGGGTCTGAGCTACACGTTTTCCTTCTGGTCGCAACAACTGCTCAGCGGGGCCGGGTATGTGCAACAATACACGGTTGCCTGGCTGAACAGCGCCAATTCGGTCATCAGCTCGACGGGCGCGAATTTTAGCGGGGGGAGCGGGTATTGGAGCCAGACCATCGTGCCGGGGTTGGTGGCGCCGGCCAGCGCGGTGGGGGCGCGGATCAATTTCAGTGCCACAACGGGCGCGGCCAACGGCTGGTCGGGCGAGGCGCTGATTGATGATGTGCTGTTGAGCACGACCATGCCGGGAGCGACCAACGCGGTGGCGGTCACGCTGCAACCGGGATGGCAGGTGACTTGGCCGACGGCCAATTATGTCACCTACGGCCTGGTGCGGGCTGCGGTGCTGGGGGGCACGAACGGGTGGACGGATTTTGGCACCAACTTCAGCGGGACCGGAAGCCCGCTGTCGGTGTTTGATCCGGCGGGCACGAACCAATTCCGGTTTTATCGCGTTTACGCGGAGCCTTAAGGTGGGGCCAATAGGCTTGCGAAGGCATGGTTTACCGTGTTAGCTATGAGGATGAAGCAAGTGTCGCCCAAGTAAGTCCAGCACATGGCCAAGCCCAATTTCATCCAGTTGCCGGAGTGCGATCCGATACCGATCCTGTATGAGGACCGGACGGTGCTGGCCATTGACAAGCCGCGCGGCTGGATGCTGGTGCCGCCGACGTGGCAGAACACCTCGTGGAATTTGCAGGCGGCGCTGTTTTCATCCGTGGCGGCGGGCGATTTCTGGGCGCGGTCGCGGGGGCTGAAGTTCGTGCGGTATGTTCACCGGCTGGACGCGGACACAACCGGGATTTTGCTGCTGTCCAAGAGCCCGGGTGCCGTGGATGTGATCTCGGAATTGTTCGAGGATCGGCGGATGGAAAAGACCTACCTGGCGGTGGTGACTGGCGAGCCGAAGGCGCCGGAATGGGTCTGCCAGTTGAGCCTGGGCATGGACCCAAACGAGGCGGGCCGGATGCGGGTGGATCAGGGCCAGGGGGGCAAACCGGCGGAGACGCATTTCAAGGTTCTGGAACGGCGGGGCCGGTTCACGCTGGTGGAGGCGCGGCCGTTGACGGGGCGCACGCACCAGATTCGCGTGCACCTGGCGGAGTGCGGCCTGCCGATCGTGGGGGACAAGCTATATGGGCGGCTGGAAAACGACCTGCCGCTGGGGTTGCGGGCGGTGCGGTTGGTGTTCAAGAATCCGTTTACGAAGCAGCGCGTGGACATCCGGGCGCCGCAAGACGCCTTTTTGAAGGAGTTCGGCTTTGCGCCGACAAAGGGCGCGGAGAAACGCGGGCCGGGGCGCGGGGCAGCGCCGCTGCCTGGCACCGTTGGCGGGGCTGGGCCAAGAAAAAAGCCGCCGGAATGAATTCCGGCGGCGGTGGGTGGTGTCGAACTCAAACTAGCTCTTAACGACGTCAATCTTTGAGGGCGTCATGATCTTCTTGCCGTCCTTTTCGGTGACCGTGCCGGTGACGGTGACCTTTTCGGAATCGCCATGGCAGATCGGATCGTGGGCGGCCTTGCTGATATCATTTTGTTCCAAGTAATAATTGACGGTTTTGCCGTCTTGGGTGACTTGGACGACGTTTTGGCAGGTGGCGGTTTCGTGGAGGGTGCACTTGGCACAGACCATATTGCCGGTGATGGTGGTTTCGTCTGCGGCGGCCGCGGAAGTGGCGCCCGTCATGGCCAGACCGGCGAGGAGGGCGGCGGCGAGTATCAATTTCTTCATAAGCGTGATGGTTAATATGTTGGTAACTGTGACGACTCCCAATGAACGCCTATTGGACAGCAGGACGAATGTTTGCGTTCACAAAAAATAATCTCAGGCTGCGGCGAAGAGGTCGGCGATGGCGAGCTGGAACTGGGGGATGAGCTGGTCGGCGAGCACCTCGCGGCCGGCGAGGATGCCGTGGAGCTTGAGGCCGAATTCGAAGCTGTGATAGACCTCCACGTTGTCGTAGCGGGGATCCACCATCCAGAGGCGCGGAACGCGGATTTGCTCGTAGATCTCCTTTTTCGTCACGGTGTCGGCGCGATGGTCCTCGCGGCTGATGATTTCGACGGCGAGAAAGAGTTTGCCGGTGGCGACGGTGACGAGAGCAAGGTCGGGGCGGAGGGCGGTGGTGCGGGAGACTTGGACCTGGGTGCGGGGCGCCAGCAATTGGGCGGTGGCGAGGCCGTTGACGCCCGCGGCCATTTCGCGGTGCAAACGCTGGCAGATTTGTTCATGGCGGTCGCCGGGGGCGGAGCGCGGCAGCGTGGCGCCGTCGAGGATTTCTTCGTAGGGCAGGCTCATGCGGGAGGGCGGGGGCTATTCAATAACTGATGCGGTCGAGTTTGACCTTGCCGCGGAAAATCCAGTAAATGCAGACGGTGTAGGCGATCACCGCAGGCACGCCGATGGCAGCGATGATGAGCATGATGTGCAAGGTTTGGGGCGAGGAGGCCGCGTTGTAGATCGTCAGGCTGTTTTCGGGGTGTTCCGGGCAGTAGAGAATGTCCGGGAACATGTTCAGGGAAAACAGGGCCATGAGGGTGATGATGGCGGCGCAGGAGGACAGGAAGGCCAGCCGGTCGCGGCCGTGGTGGAATTCGCGGGGGATGTTGGCGATGGCCAGCATGTTGGCCAGGGCGACGCTGAAGAGCCAGGGATGGGCGCGCAGGCGGGCGGCCATGTGGGGCACGTACAGGAGGGTGGCCATGGTGAGGGTCACGGCGCAGATGACGAAGAAGATGATGCAGCGCATGGTCCAGACGCGCAGTTTGTCGTGGAGCCGGCCCTCGGTCTTCATGACGCCATAAATGGCGCCGTGCATCATGAACAAGGCGAGGGTGGTGATGCCCACCAGGAGCGGGTAGGGCGCCAGCAGGCCCAGAAAGGAGCCGGCGAACTCGCCCCGGTCATCCACCGGCACGCCCCAGGCGATGTTCCCGAGCGCGACGCCGATGAGCAGGGCGGCCGTGATGCTGCCCACGGAGAAGCTGACGTCCCACATCTGCCGCCACCAGCGCATGGGCTGCTTGCTGCGGAACTCGATGGCCACGGCCCGGAAAATCAGCGCCGCCAGCAGGAGCATGAGCGCGAGATAGAAGCCGGAGAACACGGTGGCGTAAACGTTGGGAAAGGCCGCGAACAGGGCGCCGCCGCCCGTGACCAGCCAGACTTCGTTGCCGTCCCAGACGGGGCCGATGGAATTGATGAGCAGGCGCCGTTCCTCGTCCCGATTGGCAAACAGGTGGAGGGCGCCGACGCCGAGGTCGAAGCCGTCGAGCACGGCATAGCCGGTAAACAGGACGCCGACGAGGATGAACCAGATGGAATTGAGGTCAAGGTGCATGGTAAGGCAGTTTATTTGAGGCGATTGGCAGGGGATTCCCGGATGGGCAGGGCGAGCTTGCCGGCGGGGATCAAGTCATCGGCGAGCGGCCCGTGCTGGATTTTATCGTTGAGCAGGTAGATGAAAACGGAGAACAGCAGGCAATAAATGAGCGTGAACAGGATCAGGGAGGCGACCACGACGTTGGCCTGGACGACGGCGGAAAGGCCGTCAGGCGTGCGCATGACGCCATAGACGATCCAGGGCTGGCGGCCGACTTCGGCGGCGAACCAGCCGAGCTGGTTGGCCATTTCGGGCAGGAGCACGGAAAAGACGAGGAGCCAGAGCAGCCAGCGGCGTTGGGGCAGGGACCCGTGGTGGAAATAGAGGAATCCGAGGGCGGAGACGGCGAGCATGGCCATGCCGAGGCCGACCATTCCGTGAAAGAAAAGGAAGCAGGGGACCACCGGGGGCCAGTCCTGGGGCTTGAATTCGTTGAGGCCGGTGACGGGCGTGTGAAAATCGTTATGGGCCATGAAGCTGAGGAGTCCCGGGGCGGAAAGTCCGACGACCCGCTGATTTTTCTCGTCCACGTAGCCAGCCAGGACCAGCGGAGCGTTGGAGGCGGTGTTGTAAAGGCCCTCGAAGGCGGCGAGCTTGGCGGGCTGGTTTTGGGCGATGCCCTGGCCGCTGAGGTGGCCGGTGGCGGCCTGGAGCAGGGAGGCGGCGAGGGCCACGAAGAGGCCGAACTTGAGGGATTTGCGGGCGAAGTCGAGATGGCGGCCCTTGAGCAGATACCAGGCGCTGACACTCACAACGAGGAAGGCGCCGGCGCACCAGGCGCCGCAGACGGTGTGGCAGAGGCGCTGGACGGTGGAGGGATTGAAGACGAGCTGCCAGAAATCGGTGATTTCCGCGCGGGCATGGAGGCCCTGACCAACGATGTGATAGCCGGCGGGCGTCTGCATCCAGGAATTGGCCACCACGATCCAGACGGCGCTAAAGTGGGCGCCCAGGCAGACCATGCAGGTGGAGAGAAAATGGACCTTGCGGCTGACCTTGTCCCAGCCGAAGAGGAGGACGGCGAGGAATCCGGATTCGAGGAAGAAGGCAAAGATACCCTCGGCGGCGAGGGCGCTGCCGAAGACGTCGCCGACGAAGCGGGAGTAGCTGGCCCAGTTGGTGCCAAATTCGAATTCCATGACGATGCCGGTGGCCACGCCGACGGCGAAGGTGAGGGCGAACACGCGGGTCCAGAACCGGGCCATCTGGTGATAAAGGTTGTCGTTGGTCTTGAGCCAGAGCCCCTCCATGATGACCAGCAGCAGGCCCAGGCCGATGCTCAACGGCGGATAGATATAGTGGAACGCGATGGTCGCGCCGAATTGAATTCGCGAAAGGGTCAGGACATCCATGCCCATAAATTTGAACGAAAATTGCCTTATGCCAAACATTATTTGGAGGCGTGCCCAGGTATATGTTTTGCTAACGACGATCAGAAGTCAGGCAGGGGCGCGCCGGCGCGCCGGCGGCGATGGAAGAGTGGGACTTATAAACGTGATTAGCTAATGCGGTTTACCGGTTGACACAAACAACTCTGTTTAATAGCTTTGCAGGCGTATGAACATTCGTATGGGGTCGGTGGTCGGCCTGGCGGTGGGTGTGAGTGTGTGGTGTGCCGGTTGCGCCAGCCAGGAAACCTGGGTTTATCATTCCAATTCCTACGCGCAGACCGGAAGCACGGGTAAAAAAGTGGCAGTCCTGCCGTTTGAGGATTCCCGTAACAACCAGAACCAGGATATCACCCCGCTCTGCATGATCCCGTTGGTGCCCTATGGCTCGCAGCTTCTCGATTCGCCGGAGAATTTATCCATGCACACGGCTTCCGGAACGTGGGTGGGCTACAAGCCGACCGAAGACTTTCCGAAGGCGCTGGCGGAGGACTTGCGCAAGAGCCATTTGTTCAGGGACGCCTTTTTCAATTACCGCCGGGACAGCGCCGAATATGCCGTGGCCGGACGCATCATCAGCACACGCTACACGGGGCGGACGATCACTTACGGCGTGAGCATTTGCAGCCCGTTTTTGTGGCTGGCGGGGCTGCCCTCGGGGTGGACCCAGAACGAGCTCACCGTGGAACTGACGCTGATTGATTGCCGGAATGGCCGGACGCTGTTCACCAAGACCTACACGGCCGCGCCGCGGGAAGGCTATTTTTGGGTCTATCTTGCGAAGAGCGATCTCAACTATGCGGAAATGCTGGCGGAATTAAACCAGCAATTCTGCAGCGACATCCGGCCTGTGCTGCTGGCGGGCACCAAAGCGCCGTAAGCGGGTCAACGCGTGAAGATCTGGCGGATGACGTCTTCGATGGGGATTTCCTGGATGTCAATGTCCTTGACGGGCAGGTCATCCAAGAGGGCTTGGCAGGCGGGAATGACGCGGTCGCGCTTGACCTTGAGGGTGATGGAGGTGGCGTTTCTTTCGGTGACATCGCCATAACGGGCGAGGTCCGCGGGGAGGCGCCCGTCGGCATTGTCGCATTGGATGGTGATGAGTTTGAAATCGGCGAAACGGTCCACGATTTCCTCCAACCGGCCGTCGAAGAACAGTTTTCCGTGGTCTATGATGATGACCCGTTCGCACAGGGCTTGGATGTCGGCCATGTAATGGCTGGTGAGGATGATGGTGGTTTTTTGCGCGGCGTTGTGGCTGCGGATGAATTCGCGGACGGTTTTCTGGGAAATCACATCCAGGCCGATGGTGGGTTCATCGAGGAACAGAACCTTGGGCTGGTGGAGGAGGGAGGCGATTAATTCCAACTTCATGCGTTCGCCGAGGGACAGCTCGCGGACATTCACGTCCAGCTTGTCTTTCACGGCGAGCAGTTCAGACAGTTCGCCGACGGTGCGGCGGAAACGGTCGGCGGGGATGCCGTAGATTTTGGCGTTGAGTTCGAGGGATTCGCGGGCGGGGAGGTCCCACCAGAGCTGATTTTTCTGGCCCAGGACGAGGGCGAACTGGCGGCGGTAGGCGTCGTGGCGTTCCCAGGGCGTGTGGCCGAGGACGCGGGCGGAGCCGCCGGTGGGGTAGAGGAGGCCTGCGAGCATCTTGAGGGTGGTGGTTTTGCCGGCGCCGTTAGGGCCGAGAAAGCCCACCAGCTCGCCGGGCTCGATGTGAAAACTGACATCGTTGACGGCCAGGGTTTGCTCGTAGTGGCGATGGAAGAGGCCTTTGATGGCGCCGGAGAAGCCGGGACGCTTTTTGTACGTGCGGAAGGCTTTGGTGAGATGGCTGACCTCGATTACTGGCATAACTGGCTGTCAAAATGCACAGAAGAGACAAGAGGAGTAAACCTATTTTGAGCAGCCGGCAACGCCCCGCCGAATCGGGGATCTTGAAAGGCCGGCATTTTGCCGGCGCAGGCCGATCCAACCGGGCGCCGGGGATTGCCCGGCGCGGCCGTGTCTTAGCGGATCAACTGTTTTTCCAGATAATGCACCACTTGGCGGACGTTGGGATCCACTTCCATGCGGTCCTTGACGAGGCGGCAGGCGTGGAGGACGGTGCCGTGGTCGCGTCCGCCGAAGGCTTCGCCGATATTATTGAGCGAGCTCTCGGTCATCTGGCGCGACAGATACATGGCGATCTGGCGCGGGAAAGCGATGTTTTCGGGCCGGCGTTTGCTGGTCATGTCAGCCAGGCGGATGTCGAAATGTTCGGCCACGCGTTTCTGGATGACCTCGATGCTGATGGTCTGGCGGCCTTCCTCGTGAAGGATTTCGCGAAGGAGGTTTTCCACGACCTCAATGGTCAGCTTTTTGCCGGTCAGAGAGGCGTAGGAGGCGACGCGGATGAGGGCGCCTTCGAGGCGGCGGATGTTGGTGCGGATGCGCGTGGCGAGGAAATTCACGATGTCCTCGGGGAGGACCACGTTCATGAGCTCCGCCTTCTTCTTGAGAATGGCCAGGCGCATTTCAATATCCGGCGGCTGGAGATCGGTGACCAAGCCCCATTCGAAGCGGGAAACGAGGCGGTTTTCGAGGCCCTGGATTTCGCTGGCCGGGCGGTCGCAAGTGAGGACGATCTGCTTGTGCGACTCGTGGAGCGCGTTGAAGGTATGGAAAAACTCCTCCTGGATGCGCTCCTTGCCGGCGAGGAACTGGATATCGTCAATCAGGAGCACGTCGGTCTGACGGTATTTTTTGCGGAAGCCGACAAGCTTGTTGTTCTGGATGGCGTCAATGTACTCGTTGGTGAATTTCTCGGAGGAGACATAAGCCACGCGGGCGCCTTTTTTGCTGCCGGTGACGTGCTGGCCGATGGCGTGGAGAAGGTGGGTTTTGCCCAAGCCGACGCCGCCATACAGGAACAGGGGATTATAGGATTTGCCGGGCGCTTCGGCGACGGCCTTGGCGGCGGCAAAGGAGAAATTATTGTTGGTGCCCACCACAAACGAGTCGAAGGTGTTCTTGGGATTGAACAGGAGCTCGCCGTGATTGTTGTTCCGTTCGAGCGCGGATTCGGTCATCCGGGGCTTGACCGGGAGGGCGGGGGCGGTGGCCAAGCGATTGGCGGCCGCGGTATGATTGGCCTGGGTGTGCTGGGCGGGCGATAAAGTGGTGGCCTGGGCAGCCTCGGGTACCTTGAATTTGACTTGCAGGCGGCAACCGGCGGCGACGGCGACGGCGTCTTGCAAGAGGCTGAGGTAGTTGTCTTTGAGCCAGACTTCGCAGAACTCATTGGGCGCCTCCATGGTGATTTGCTGTCCATCCACCACACAGGGTCGCAGAGGCGCAAACCACATGTTGAAGGTGTCCCGGCTTAACTTTACACGGAGATGCTCCTGTGCCGTGCTCCAAATTTTTTCTGCCGAAATTTGCATTGTGTCCATCAATTCCCAAACTTTCTTTCGTTTTATTCACCCAACGCCGCGGACGGCGTTTTATTCAAAATTCACCCCAAGTCAAGCGTGCCTTGCAACGATATTCAAGCCAAAACATAAAGTGTTTCCAAACGGCCAGCATTTCGTGTTTGAAACATGAAATGTTAACTATTTGACTGTCAACACATTGCGGTTTGGTTGCTCGCTATTTCGGCCGAATTCTATCGAAATCCAGTCGCGGTTCCATTCTGACTTCAATCGGTGCCCACGTTTTTATTGCATTGGGCCGAAAGATACGAGGACAACATATTAACTTTTGTTCCCAAGTTATTCACAAGCGAAAAAAAGGCCGAAAAATGGCCCGATTTGGCCGGTTGCGGACGTGAGGTTCGGTTCCCGCCGGAGTGGCCGGGGAGCGCGTGGGCCGGATAATTTTCGGAACCCGGTTTAAACCCGGCGGCGGCCGGGCCGGTCGGCTTATGGCGGATTAAAAAGTCATTATAGTTGCTTATACTTTGCTAAGTGAGTTGACAACAATAAGCGACTATGATTAACTATACGCAGTTGCAGGGACTGAGAGAGTCAGCCCGGACGTAATGATCTTTGAATTTTGTGGTTTTAAAATTTCGGCTCCGGATCGAGTGCAGACGGAGCGCGAGTTCTCCGTAATCTTACGTTGTGCTCATTCTGAATTCCCCGGCTTCTTCGGCCATCCCCTGGCTGACTAAGCCGGTTTTTTTTGCCCACAGGGGACGCAAATTCCGGTGGCGTTCGTTGACAGGGTTTTTGCCCGCTGCTACCGTCTCGGCTTCAATTTGCAATGGAATACAAAGAAACATTGAATTTGCCGCGGACGGATTTTGCCATGAAGGCGGACCTGGTGACCCGCGAGCCCGGACGGTTGAAACAGTGGGAAGCGGCGGGGCTGTACGCGCAGATCCAGCGCCAGCGCGCGGGGGCGGAAAAGTTTGTGCTGCACGACGGCCCGCCCTTTGCCAACGGCGACGTGCACATCGGCACGGCGCTGAACAAGATTCTCAAGGACATCGTCATCAAATACAAGCGGCTGCGGGGCTTCAGCGCCCCGTACGTTCCGGGCTGGGATTGCCACGGGCTGCCGATTGAATTCAAGGTTTCGCAGGAGCTCCGCAAGGCGGGCGACACCCATGCCGACGCGGTGACCATCCGCAAGGCGTGCGAGGCCTACGCGCGCAAATACATTGACCTCCAGCGGCAGCAATTCAAGCGTCTGGGCGTGCTGGGGGACTGGGAGAATCCCTATTTGACGTTGAACAAGGAATACGAGGCGGACGAACTGCGGCTGTTTGCGGACATCGTGGAAAAGGGCTTTGTTTACCGGGGCAAGAAGCCGGTGTACTGGAGCATTCCGTGCCGGACGGCGCTGGCGGAGGCGGAAGTGGAATACAAGGACCACGTGAGCCAGAGTGTGTTCGTGAAGTTTCCGGTGGTGGGCCGCGAAAAGACCTACGTGGTGATCTGGACCACGACGCCGTGGACGCTGCCGGCAAACCTGGCGGTGGCGTACAACAAGGATTTTCAATATGTCCTGTCCCGGGTGGGCGGGGAGAATTACCTCGTTTATAGCGGGCTTTTGCCGGCCGTGGCCGAGAAGTGCGGCTGGACCAGCCATACGGAGACGCCGTTTCCCACGGAAGCGCTCGCCACCTTGGAATACCAGCATCCGTTCATCCCGGCGCGCAAGGGCCGGGCGTTTGCGGCGGAGTTTGTGACGGCGGAGACGGGATCGGGGTTCGTCCACATCGCGCCGGGGCATGGCCAGGACGACTATAACCTGGGCCGGGCGCACGGGCTGCCGATCTATTCGCCGGTGGACGACGACGGCCGGCTCGCGCACACGACGGATTTGCCGGCGGAGCAACAGATGCCGCCGGGGATGGTCGGCAAGGCGATTTTGGAGCGGCAGGGCAAGAGCGAGGCCAACGAGGCGGTGCTCGCGGAATTGCGGGCGCGCCAGGCCCTGTTGCACGTGGAGGATTATCATCACAGCTATCCGCATTGCTGGCGCAGCAAGACGCCGATCATTTTCCGCGCGATGGACCAGTGGTTCATCAAGATTGACCATGTGGCGGCGAAGGGCGGGACGCAGACGTTTCGCGAGGCGGCGCTGGCCGAGATTGACCGGGTGAACTGGATTCCGGACTGGGGGGTGAACCGCATCAAGGGCGCGGTGCAATCGCGGCCGGACTGGTGCATTAGCCGGCAGCGCTCGTGGGGTGTGCCGTTGCCGGCGTTTTACGACGCGAAAGGCGGGGCCATCTTGGACGCGCAGGTGGTGCGCAACGTGGCGGGTTTGATTGAACAGCACGGTTCCAATGTGTGGTTTGAGCAATCGGCGGCGGAAATCTGGTCGCGCGTGCGGCCGGCCGGCTGGCAGGGGGCGGAGGCGGCGGCCAAATCGAACGACACGCTCGATGTGTGGATTGATTCCGGCTCGTCCTCGCGCGCGGTGATTGCGCGGCGGGCGGAGATTGCGGGGCGCGACAAGGCCTTTCAGGCGGACATATATCTGGAGGGGAGCGACCAGCATCGCGGGTGGTTCCAATCGTCGTTGCTTCTGTCGCTGGCGGGCAACGGGGCGGCGCCGTTCAAGACGGTGCTGACGCACGGGTTCATGGTGGACGCGGACCGGGAAAAGATTTCCAAGAGCAAGCAGGGCGGCTACGAGAAGCCGCAGACGGCGGAGGCGTACGTCAAGAAATGGGGCGCCGACGTGGTGCGGCTGTGGGTGGCGTCGCAGGATTTCCGGAACGACATCGTGGTGAGCGAGGAGCGTGTGAACAAGGTGGGCGAGGCGTATCGCGCCTTCCGCAACGCGCTGCGTTACCAGCTCTCGAACCTGTATGATTTCGACCCAGCCAAGCACTCCGTGGCCGACGATCAATTGACGGGCCTGGACCGATGGATCCTGGGCGAATTCGCCACGCTGGAGAGCGAAGTCATGGCGGCCTACGACCGCCACGAGTTCCATGTGGTTTACCAGAAGGTCACGCAATTTGTGGCGGTGGAGCTGTCGTCGGTTTACCACGACATCATCAAGGACCGGTTGTACACCGATCCGGCGAATTCGCGACGCCGGCGTTCCACGCAGACGGCGCTGTACCGGCTGGTGGGCGGCCTGTGCCAGATGCTGGCGCCGATTCTGGCCTTTACGGCGGATGAGGCCTGGGAATTTGTGCCGGGCAAGGAAAAGTCGTCGGTTCACGGCACGATTTGGCAGCCGGTGGGGGTTGCCCGGCCGGAAACGGAGGCGAACGAATGGAAAAGCCTGTTCGCGTTGCGCGAGGGGGCGCTGCCGGCGCTGGAAAAAGCGCGGCAGGCCAAGCTCATCGGCAAATCGCTCGAAGCCAGGCTGACGGTGAAGGCCGACGGCCAATTGCTGGCGGAAGCCCGGCGGCATGTGGATGCGCTGCGGGAATTGCTGAACGTCTCGCAGGTGAACCTGGCCGAAGGCGGGAAGGACGGCGTGGCGGCGGTGGTTTCCAAAGCCGAGGGACAGAAATGCGAGCGCTGCTGGCATTGGGAGACGGACATCGGCACGGACGCCGCGCACCCGACGATTTGCGGCCGTTGCGCCGAGGCGGTGAAGCAATTTCACGCAATTGCTGGTGAAGCCAAGCAGGCGCACTGACCGGAACGATTCAGTTCAACCACAGATGAACACAGACGGACACAGATAAAAGCCGGGGATGGGGCAGATTGGCGATTCGGCAGACCTTGGTTTGCCATGGTCTCTTCCCCCTCATCCGTCCTTCGGACACCTTCTCCCCCGGGGAGAAGGGGGCGAAGCGGTGCTCCATGAAAGTTCCGTGCGCATCGGCCTGCTCCAGCTGGTTTTGTAAATCGCACTAATTCTGCATTTGGTGGCGTCATTTCGGCGGGTATTGCCAGACCCAATCCCCTTGTTCGCGGTCCACAGAGCCGCTTTTTTTCAGGATGACAGCGCCGCCATCGTCTTTTTCATTCCAGCCGACGGAGTAGAGGATGAATCGGCCGTCGTCGGTGCGACGATAATGCAGGGGTTGGCCAGTGATGACGTCGTGCGGCAGTTTATCGAGGTATTGCGGGACCAGGGCATCCAATGTGGGAGGATACTCACCGTGAGCGAGGCGATAACGCTCCAAGGCGCAGGCGACGCGGGCAAGGTCCACGCCGGTCTGGGCCACGGCGAATAGTTCCACGCTTTTGCCGACGCCCGGAAAAGTCATCAGTGCCAACGTGCCGTAAAGTGAGATGTGATTGGTCCGTCCGTGAAAATCCTGCTGGCCGGCGCGATAAGCGGCAAGGGATACGGTGCGGTTGGTGGGGTCGGCCAGCGGCAGGATGAACTGTTGGTAGATGCGGGCGAAGGCGAGTTCATTTTGGTAAAACCAACCGCTGGGCACCCAGTACAGGCTGTTGGTGACGTACACGGGGACTCCGCCGCTTACCTCGGAAAACGATTTTTGCTGGCGGGTGAGCCGCATGTTTTCGAGACTGGCGAAAGCGCAGGTTCGTTCGCCGCGCATGGCCACCCGGTAGTCCGCCAGGAAATTCTCGTTGGTGAGGATCGAGCCGAGGTCGGCGAGCTGGGCGTCGTTCCAGCGATGTTGGGCGAGACCTTCGTAAACGGGTTGCAGCGTAACCGACATCATGGCGAGGCGGACCAGTTGGGAGATCAGATAGGGCTGGTCGCGGAGGCCATCCGCCAGGCGCAAGGAGAGTTTGAAATCATCCAAAGCCGCCTGACTTTGGCCGTTGGCAAGTTCGGCCAGCGTCCGCAGTCCCAACGCTTGGTTGCATCGCTTTTCCATGGTGAACCATGGCAATGCGCCTTGCACCGCATCGAATCCCTGGTCGTAATCGAGCGGCAGGCGAGCCTGGGGCCGGCGGGCGGCCTGGCGCAACTCTTCGATGGCCGGGTCCCAGGGGCTTAAGGCCAGCAGGACGTCGGCGGCCGGGGTTTGCGGTTGCGCGGCGATGGGAAAGCCGTTGGTTTTGCCCCCGGGCGTGGCGTTGCAGGCCCGGAAATAGGTCTGCCATTCCGTCAAATCGGTCAGCCGGGTCTCTTGCCAACTGCCGGTGTGCTCGGGCCAGATTTTGGAGTCACCGCGATAGAGGTTGAAATTCATGCCAGGCGAATCCGAAGCCAGAAGATGGGCGAAAACCGGGGCGGCGAAGAAATTTTGGTCGTCCGGCACGGACGGGGGAATCGCATAGGCCAGGTCCAGATGGTCGCCGCGGGCTTCGGCGGCGTGTCGGAAAGCCTCCCAGTCGTGGCGTCCACGCCAGTTTTCTTCGGTGACCAAGGCCGCCGCGAGGGTGGCGAGCACGAGGAGGCCTAGGAGGCCCCAGCGTAGCGCGCGCCAGTACCATTTGGATTTCTGCTGTTCATTCATAATTAAACGAGGGCGGTTTCGCCGTTTTCAGTGCGCGGCCTGGGCGCCGTGTTGCGGGGGCGATCGGTGTCCGCCGGCGCGGCGCGGTCGGTGAGCAATTCATTCAGCCAGCGCTGCTGGGCCTGCCAGCTCATCATGACCGGCTGGGGGCGCGCCAGCCGGCCGGTGACGCTGCTGACGGGGTCGCGCTGGGAAAGGTTGATGACAAGGAGCAACACCCAGACGGCGGCCAGAGCCGTCCAGGTGCGGCGGGCGGGCAGGACCAATTCGCGCCAGGGAGCGGTGAGCAGGCGGAGGCACGCGGCGACGAGGTTTGCCAGCCAAGCCCCGCCTGGGGTTGGGCGGCTCAAATCATTCACCACGGCGTGGCGGATGGCGTCGAGTTGGGGAGCGGCGGCGCGATGGCGGGCCAGCAGAATTTCACGCGGCGTTTTCATTGTCAGCCTCCAGTAATTTGCGCAGAGCCTTCTTGGCGTAATAGAGCCGGGATTTGACGGTGCCCAGGCGGGTCTCGGTGACGCGGGCGATGTCCGCGAGTGAAAAGTCCTCAAGGAAATGCAGCAGGAGGACGGCGCGGTGGGACGGCGGCAATTGGGCGAGCCGGTTCATAAATGCAGCCTCCTGTTCGCGGCGGATGAGCAATTCGTCCGGGCCGTCATCCAAGGCGTCCGGTGCTTCGGGGACCTCGTCGAAGAGGATTTCGGCGGGTTTGCGGGCGTGCTGGACGCATTTTTGGTGGGCGATGGCAAAGAGCCAGCTCCCAAATTTGTCGTCCTCGCGCAGACTGGCGAGATGGCGGACGGCCGCGAGGAAGGTATCCTGGACGACGTCGCGGCCAGCCTGCTCGTCACGGAGAAGTTCAAAGGCAAAGACATAAATTGGCAATTGGTATCGCCGGAAGAGGGCGTTCCAAGCCGCTGGGTCACCGGCGCGGGCCTGGGCCACTGGCAATTGTTCAAGTGCGGACACTTCCGGCATGTTCAAGGAGAGGAATGCGCAAGGCGAGAAAAGGTTCAATGAGAAATCGGCGCCGGGAGCATTTCGCCCCATTCCATATCTATTGAGTGCGGAGGCCGCCCCGCTATACTGGAGGCTTGAACGCATACGAATTATTGGAACGGGTGCGGCAGCGCGGCCCCGTGGTGCAGCATCTGACGAACTGGGTGACGGTCTATGATTGTGCCCAGATTGTGAAAACCCTGGGCGCGTCACCGGTCATGGCGCATGCGCCGGAAGAGGCGGAGGACATGGCACGGATCGCCTCCGCCTTGGTGCTGAATATCGGGACGCTGACGGTGGACTTTGTGGCGGCGATGAAGGTGGCCGCGCGGGCGGCCAACGAAAGAGGCATCCCGGTGGTGCTGGACGTTTGCGGCGCGGGCGCCTCGTCCCTGCGCGACGCCAAGGTGTGCGAGTTGCTGGAGCAAACGCGGATCGCGGTTATCAAGGGCAACGCGTCGGAAATCGCGCGGGTCAGCGGCGAGAACGTGCGCACGCAGGGCGTGGACAGCACGCCGGTGGCCGCCGATCTGCGGAAGTTGGCGCAAGGGCTGGCGGCGCGGCGCCAGGCCACGGTGGTCGTCACCGGCCCGGTGGATGTGGTGGCGGATGCCACCGGCGTGACGCTGGTGAAAAACGGCGACCCCATGATGGCGCGCGTGGTGGGCACGGGTTGCATGGCCGCGTCGGTCATCGGTGCTTTTGTGGCTGTGGAACCGGATCACCGCCGCGCGGCGGCGGCCGGTCTGGCGTGCTACGAGGTGGCGGCGGAACTGGCCGTGCCAAAATCGTCCGGACCGGCTTCGTTCAAGCAGGCGCTGGTGGATTGTCTTTATCAACTGGACCGGCCGACGGTCGAACGGTTGCAACGCATCGAATGAAAAACTTTCAGGGCTATTATTTCATCACCGACGCGTCGTTGAGCTGCGCCGGCAATTTCAGCGATGTCCAAAGCGCGGTCGGGGCCGGCGTCGCCGCCGTGCAATACCGATGCAAGGCGGCCGCTTCCGCGGCGCTGTATGCCGAGGCGGCGGCGTTAAAGGCGGTCTGTTGCGGACCGCTGTTCATCGTCAACGACCGGGTGGACATTGCCCTGGCGGTGAACGCCGACGGGGTTCATCTGGGGCAGGATGACCTGCCGCCGCAGGTGGCGCGCAGTTTGTTGGGGCCGCGCAAGATCATCGGCCTGACGGTGCATTCGGTGGCGGAAGCGCGGCGGGCCGGGGCGCTGGGGGCGGATTATTTGGGCGTCTCGCCGATTTTCGCAACGCAGACGAAACCGGACGCGGGACCGGCGGCGGGCATCGAGCTGATCCGGCAGATCAAGGCGGCGGTCAAGTTGCCGGTCGTGGCCATCGGCGGGATTCACCTGGGCAACGCGCCGGAAGTGGTGCGCGCGGGAGCGGATTGCCTGTGCGCCATATCGGCGGTCATCACCCGGCCGGACGTGGCTGGGGAGATCGGGAAGTTTCAGAGCTTATTCCGGTGACCGCCAAGCGGTGCGTGGTGATTGCGCGGGGCGTCAGGGAGCGCGTCTCCCTATTTACACGGTGCCGAGGCAGCCTTCAGCGGCGGCGGCGGCCAGGAAGGTTTTGAGCGCCAGCACCCGCGGTTCGGCGAGCCGGCGGGCGGCGGGCAGACGCAACTGGCCGGGGAGGACGGCCAGATTTTTCCGCAAGGCGCGCAAGGCGTCGGGAAAGACCTGGAAGCGCGTGTCGCGGCCCACCTTGCTGACCGTGCGCAAGATGCCGGCGGCCCCGAGTTGCTCCAGAATGTCGGCGTCGCGCACGAGGAGGCCTTCCAGCGTGGCGGGGTTGCCGGCGGGCAGGTGGGTGCGGATGACTTCTACGACGGCGGGGATTTTCGCGGGGGGAAAGCCGAGATCCGGCAGCAACGCGGGAACGCGCTCGATGGCGTAGGCCACCGAGTCCCAGCGGGCGAGGGCGGTCAAATCCTCGGGGCGATGGCCGATGAAGACGCCGAGGTCGTGCATCCAGGCGGCGGCGAAGACGACATCGTCGTCGTAGATTTGGCCGGCGCCGAGCTGGCGGGTGAGGGCGTGGAGGCGGGCTTGGTGGCTGAACTTGTCCACGGGCCGGGCCTGCTGGCGGAGATAATCCACAATGGCGGAGCGGAAATCCGTTGTTGTCATCGTTTGAGTTTGGGGGGCGGCGGGGCAAATGCCAACCGGAGAATGCCGGGGGGTGCGAAACCGGCTGTGGCCGGAAATGGCCACAGGCGGCGGGGCGCGGGAGGGCTAGACAAGCGGGCCGGACAATTTTAGATTCTCCAGATGACGAAACCGACTTTGCTCGTTCTCGCCGCCGGCATGGGCAGCCGTTACGGCGGATTGAAACAGATTGACCCCGTGGGCCCGGCGGGAGAGACAATTATTGATTATTCGATTTACGACGCCATGCGCGCCGGCTTTGGCAAGCTGGTGTTTGTGATCCGGCACGACATCGAACAGCAGTTCCGCGAAATCGTGGGCTCGCGCTTCGAGAAGCGGATTGCGGTGGAATACGTGTTCCAGGAACTGGACAAGCTGCCGGCGGGGCATTCGCTGCCGGCGGGGCGCACCAAGCCGTGGGGCACCACGCACGCCATCCTGATGGCCGAGCCGGTCATCAAGGAGCCGTTCGCGGCGATCAACGCCGATGATTTTTACGGCAAGAGCGCGTACTCGGTGCTGGCCAAGCATCTGACTTCCGGCACGCCGGATTATGCGATGGTGGGATTTGTGCTCAAGAACACTCTGTCGGCCAACGGTTCGGTGGCCCGGGGTGTGTCCCAGACCGATGCAAACCATTACCTGACGTCCATCGTGGAGATGATGAAGATCGAGCGGGACGGCAAGGGGGCCAAGAACACGGACGCCGAGGGCAAGGTGACCAAGCTGACGGGCAAGGAAGCGGTCTCGATGAACTTCTGGGGTTTCACGCCGGCATTGTTCCCGCAGATCAATGTAATATTCGAGAACTTCCTGAAGAAGAGCGGTGGCGAGCAAAAGTCGGAGTGCTACATTCCCCTTACGGTGGGGGAACTGGTGACGAGCGGCCAGGCCAAGGTGAAGGTGCTGCGCTCGCCGGACTCGTGGTTTGGCGTGACCTACCGGGAAGATCGTCCCCAAGTGGTCGAGAGCATCCGCAAGCTGATTGCCAAGGGCGAATACCCGGAGAAGCTCTGGGCGTAAGCCCTTGCAAAATCCGCCGCCTTCGGGCGGCGGCTTGGCATTGTGGCGAACCCAGTTTCATTTTACGCGGCGAAAATCGCTTCCGGGGACGAGCCGTCCCCGCCCCAACGCCAGACCAAGGGCGAAGCGCCGCGAGGGGTTCAATTGCCGCGGCGGATGATGCTGTCGCGCTGGGCCCAGTCGGGATTTTTGTCAGGGAAATCGAGGTTGTAGTTGAGACCGCGGCTTTCCGGGCGCATGAGGGCGCAGCGGACGATGAGTTCGGCGACGGTGGCGATGTTGCGAAGTTCGAGGAGGTCGGCGGTGACGGTGAAATTCCAGTAATAATCGCGGATTTCCTCCTGGAGGTTGGCAAGGCGTTTCTGGGCGCGCTGCAGGCGCTTGTTGGTGCGCACGATGCCCACGTAATCCCACATGAGGCGGCGGATCTCATCCCAATTGTGGGAGACCACGACCAGTTCGTCGGCGTTGGTGGCGTTGCCGGACTGCCAGAGGGGGATGGCGATGTTATCAATGTCGGCGGGGTGGGTGGCGATGGCTTTTTGGGCGGCGCGGTGGGCGCAGACCAGGGCTTCGAGGAGCGAATTGCTGGCGAGGCGGTTGGCGCCGTGCAGGCCGGTGCAGGCGGCCTCGCCCACGGCGTAAAGGCCGGCGATGTCGGTCTGGCCGTCCACGTCGGTGAGCACGCCGCCGCACTGGTAGTGGGCGGCGGGCACGACGGGGATGGATTCCTTGGTGATGTCAATGCCGTAGCTGAGGCAGGTCTGGTAGATGTTGGGAAAGCGGTTGATGATGAAGCGGGCGGGCCGGTGGGTGATGTCCAGCCAGACGTGTCCGGCGCCGGACTTTTTCATCTCGGTGTCAATGGCGCGGGCCACGATGTCGCGCGGCGCGAGTGATTTCAGCGGGTGGTAGGCGTCCATGAATTCCTGGCCGTCGATCGTTTTGAGCACGGCGCCTTCACCCCGCACGGCTTCGCTGATGAGGAAGGATTTGGCCTTGGGATGATAGAGGCAGGTGGGGTGGAACTGGACGAATTCCATGTTGGCGATGGTGGCGCCGGCGCGATAAGCCATGGCGATGCCGTCGCCGGTGGCGATGTCGGGGTTGGTGGAGTAGAGGTAAACCTTGCCGCAGCCGCCGGTGGCCAGGAGCGTGGCCGGGGCGGTAAAAGTCCAGACCCGGTTGGCGTTTTTATCGAAGACATAGGCGCCCAGGCAACGGTTGGGGCCCACGTAGCCGAGCTTCTGGCTGGTGATGAGGTCAATGGCGATGTGGTTCTCGAAGATCTCGATGTTGGGCCGGCGGGAAACGGCGTCCAGCAGGGCGCGCTCGATTTCGCGGCCGGTGATGTCCTTGGCGTGGAGAATGCGACGCTTGGAATGGCCGCCTTCGCGGCCAAGATCCAGCTCGCGTCCGCCGTCCTCGCCGGGCGTTTCCCGTTCGGTGAACTGCATGCCGAGCTGGATCAATTCAGCGATGCGGGCGGGGCCTTCCTCGACGATGGTGCGGACGACGCTTTCCTTGCAGAGGCCGGCGCCGGCGGTGAGGGTGTCGCGGACGTGGAGCTCAAAGGAATCTTCCTTGCTGGTGACGGAGGCGATGCCGCCTTGGGCGTAATTGGTGTTGGATTCGGCGCGGTCTTTCTTGGTGACGATGGCGACGCGCTGGGAGGGCGCAACCTTGAGGGCAAAAGTCAGTCCAGCGATGCCGCTGCCGAGGATCAAGTAATCGAATTGTTTCACTCGTGGAAGAAATTAGCGCAAAGCAGCCGGGAGGCAAAGGGCCAAAGGGAAGCCGGGCCTGAAACCACCCGCGCGGTCGGCAAAAAGGGAGAAGAATTGCGCAAAATGTGATTCAAGCGGGGAGCGGTTTGCGCCGATACACGAATCATGGTGTCGCTAGCTAAGAAACTTCCCTTTGTAGTGTTTCAAATCCGCGAGGGACTTTACGCGGTGGGCTCGGAATATGTGCGGGAGATCGTGTCCCTGCCGCGGGTGACGGAGGTGCCGGGGGTGCCGCCGGAGGTGCGCGGCGTGATTAATCTGCGGGGAAACGTGATGCAATTAATTGATCTGCGGATGAAGCTGGGGCTGCCTTCCGCCAAGGCGGAGCTGGACGGGCTGGTTCAACTGCTGCGCGACCGGGAGAAGGACCACAAGAACTGGCTGACGGAACTGGAGTCGTGCGTGCGGGAACACCGGCCGTTCAAGCTGGCGCGGGACCCGCACGCGTGCAAGTTCGGCCAGTGGTATGATGGGTTTCAGACGGATCACAGCTTGTTGCGGATGGCGCTCAAGAAGATGGACGAGCCGCACCGGATGATCCACGCCACGGCTGACGAAGCGCTGCAACAGGCGGAAAAGGGCGACGAGGCGGGCGCCCTGGCGTTGCTGAGTGCGCGCCGGCAAGGGGAGCTGGCGAAGCTGGCGAAGCTGTTTGAGGAAACGCGGCAGTTGATTTGTGAGCACCAGCGGGAGCTGGCGGTGGTGCTGGGCGCGGGGGACGAGCGGCTGGCCATCAGCATTGATCGCATCGAATCGGTGGAGCGTATCCCGGAGGAAAATATTGAATCGCTGCCGGCCGCGATGGCCGGGGGCAGTGACCGCCGCTGGCGGATCGCCAAACGGAACAAGACCAACCAGACGATTCTGCTTTTGAATGAGGCGGAGTGGTTTGATGGCAAGAGTCCCCTGCCCCAGGGCCGGCAATAACGCCGGGCTGGTCGGGCCAGCGCGGGACTTTTCCTAATGGCGTTCCGGCGGCAGCTTCCGGGCGATCCCGGTTGGCTTCGGGCACGCGCCGGACTAAGCTGGGCCGACACGATGAAATCCGCCGCCAAATTTTCCGTGGTGCTCGTCACCGCGCCCGATTTAAAAACGGCGCGGGCGCTGGCGCGGGCCGCTTTGCGGGCCCGGCTCATCGCCTGCGCGAACCTGGTCCCGCGGCTGGAATCGCATTACTGGTGGCAGGGCAAGGTGGAATCATCGGCGGAGGTGTTGCTGATCCTGAAAACGCCGCGCGCGCGGGTGGCGGCGCTGGAAAAGCTGATTCTGGCGCAGCATCCCTATGACACGCCGGAGTTTCTGGCGCTGCCCTTGAGCGCGGGCAGCGGAAAATACCTGGACTGGCTGACCGCCAGTGCACGGGATTGAGCCTATGCGAACTGTAGCGCCGCTTGCATTAAAAATTAGATGAGCTATAGTGCGCCCGATGAAATTTGCGGCTGCCATCCTGGTTTTTGCGCTATTCGCCTTCTTTATCAGTTGGGGGGTCATCGAACTGCTCAAGGGCAGCCCGTGGCTCTTGCTGGCGTCGCTGGCCGTTTTTTTGGGCTCCTTCGTCAAGTACGGATGTCTTTCGCATTGAGCCGAGGTGAGGGGGGCGCGCCGATTCATCGCTTGTCACGCCCCTTTCCGGCGCTTTAACCTGTCGTTATGGCTTGGTTTACTGACCGACACTGTTTTTTGCTGGCCGTGACGTTTTATGGGTTGAGCACCATCTACTCGGTTTTCCTGTGGCGCAAGGGCTTTCGGCGCGATGATTGGGTGGTGTACGGCCTGCTCGCCATCGGCGTGGCCCTGCATACACTGGCCATGACCAAGCGCGGGCTTACGTTTCATAGCTGCCCGGTCAACAATCTCTACGAGGCGACAACCTTTCTGCTCTGGGCGCTGGGGCTGGCCAGCCTGGTTTATTCGCTGTTGCCGCGGTTAAAGTTTCTGGGCGCCTTCACGTCGCCGCTGCTGTTTGCGGTGGGAGTGTTTGCGCTGATGCCGGCGCTGGATCCGCCGCCGGGGCCGCGGCCGGAGTTCTCCGGCGCTCTGCGCAGCCTGCACGCGGCCACGATTTTGCAGGCCTACGGCGCGTTCGGCCTGGGGGCGGTGGCGGCGGCGATGTTCCTGATGCAGCAGCATGATTTGAAGATGCACAAGCTGCGCGCGCTGCTGTCGCTTCTGCCGTCCATGCAGCGGCTCGAACTGGTCACCACGCGGCTGGTCATGGTGGGATTCGCCCTGTTGACCGTGGGGCTGGCCGTGGGGAGCCAGTTGCCGCGCAAGGAAGGCGTCTCCTTTTTTGCGGACACCAAGGTGCTCTGGTCCGCGCTGCTGTGGCTGGTTTATCTCGAGGCGCTGGTGGCGCATAAATTCTTCGGGCGCTCGGCCCGGCGTTTCGCCGTGGTGGTCATCATCGCCTTTGTGTTCCTGCTGCTGACGTTCGGATTGACGAACCGGTTTTCCCCGCTGCACCAGAATCCCCCGACCACGACCAACGGCCTGGTGACGACGTCGTGGACGTGCCGCGTGCCGGCCGCACCTTTTTCCCGATGAGCATCGTCGTTGTCGGCCTGAGCCACCATACGGCGCCCGTGGAATTGCGGGAGCGCTTCGCCTTTGCCGAGGCGCAGGTGCCGGCCGCGCTGCAGCAGTTGCGCGCGGCGGGCATCGCCACCGAAGGCGTGGTGCTCTCCACCTGCAACCGCGTGGAGATCTACGCGGCCACGCCGCTCGCCGCGGAAAACGCCTGCGCGGAGCTGAGAAAGTTCCTGGTGGCGCGCAACGGATACGCGGGCGCGCTTGGCGATGAGCTGTATGCCCTGGCAGAGCCGCAGAGCCTCCAGCACTTGTTCAAGGTGGCCTCCGGGCTGGATTCCATGGTCATCGGCGAGACGGAGATTTTCGGGCAGCTCAAGAAGGCCTACGAGCTGGCCTTCACGCACCAGCAGACGGGGGCGCTGTTGAACCGGGCGTTCCAGCGGGCGTTCAACGTGGCCAAGCACCTTCGCACCGAAACCCGGATCCAGCGCGGGAGCGTGTCGGTGATGTCGGCCGCGGTGGAACTGGCGGAAAAGATCTTCACGGCGCTGACGGAGCACGAGGTGCTGGTGATTGGCGCCGGGGAAACCAGCGAGAAGACGGCGCGGGCGCTGCAATCGCGCGGCGTCCAGCGGATCACCGTCACCAACCGTTCGCCGGAGCGGGCCGAGGCGCTGGCGGCGGCCCTGGGGGCGCGCACCGTGCCGTTTGCGGAATGGCCGGAGGCGTTCGAGCACATAGACATCGCCATCAGCAGCACCGCCGCGCCGCAGCCCATCCTGGACCGCGCGCGGCTGGAGCCCCTGATGAAGCGCCGCAAGCACCGGCCGCTGCTGCTGATTGATATTGCCGTCCCCCGGGACATTGATCCCGCCGTGACCACGCTGGCCAACGTCTATCTCTACAACGTGGACGACCTGCAGGGAATTGCCGACGAGTATCTCAGACTGCGCCTGGAGGAAGTGGCTCGCTGCGAAAAAATCATCGCCGAGAAGGTGGCGGCGCTGCTGGAGGCGGCTAAATACCGAACGGCGGACCGGAACCCTTCAAGCCTTTAACCGCAGAGGGCGGAGACGCGGAGCCAGGGTTGACCGGCGGAACGCGGAAGATTTCCTACGTAGCGGCGAACTGGCGTTCGCCGCCATCTGAAAAAATGAGCCAGCCGCCTGGATTGTTTTTGGCGCAGGCATGGCTCAAGGCGGTGTGGAACGACCGTTATCTCTCGATTGGGACGGGGTGAAATTCGCATTGATCCAACCCCGTTGGGCCGTCTCCCATCAGGCAGAAACGACAAAATACCGCAATACCACGCCCCCGGTCATGAGGGTATTGTAATGATGGGATTTGGGTGTATTATAATACATTGGATGATGCCACCTGCTCGTAATCAATCAACAGGAACATTTATGAAAAAATACCTGCCTGCACTGGCGGCCGCACTTTTGCTCATTGCCATCTCCCCAGCCGGGGCGATTCCCATATACGGGGCTTTTAGCGGGGAAGTGACGGGAACGGGCGGAGGGCTGGTATCCTATCCCGTTGGCACCCCGGTGACTGGCAATTATGGATATGACACCGCAGTGCCGTGGTACAACTTCGTGGTTGATATTGCAGGACAACCTTTTGCCGGCTGGGATTACAGTCCTTCTGGCTTGAGTTTCTCGGTGGATGCAAACGGATTTCCAGTGTCGGGGAGCGCCGGGGGCACATGGGACCTTTACATTAACAGCGGCGGGGTTTTGGGCTTGAGCACTTTCGGAAATAATTATATTTCGGCCCAAGTCACTTACAGTACGACATCGGTTCCGGACGCGAGCGCGACCTGGTTCTTAATGTGCGTTGCGCTGTCTGGGCTTGTTTATGCCAAGCGGCACAACATGCCGGGTGCTGGTTGCAAAAATGAGACCGTCCTGACGGGACGGCGGAATCCGGCGCCCTCTTCAGGACGAATAAACGCTGAAATGGGGAACCGGCGCGCGATGTTTTGCTGATTTTTTTAGACTTTAGCATTCAGCCTTTAGCATTTCCTTTAAGCTCTCCCGTTGGCGGAAAACCCGGGAATCCTTGGATAATGCGGCCCAAACTATGGCCGGCCTCCTCGCATGGTAGGCAGGCTAAAACTCTGTTGACACCACTTCTGGCTCTGCTCATGCTTTTAGATTATGGGGAATCTAAATTCCACGTCCGAACCGTCGTCAACGCAGTTCGCCCCCTATACTGTTGAGATGCTCATCATTCGGGAGCCCAATCCGCCAATTCGCCATTACGTTTACGTTTACATTAACAACGGGGCTTACGTGATTGAACTACATAAGGAGCACCCACCGACACGCACAAGCAGCGCGGGATTTTATGGGCAGCATTGGATTATTACTAAGGCCCGAGAAAACGAAAACGTAACGGAATGTGTTGTTACGACACCGGGCGGATGGATTACGCGCTACCTCGTTTTAACGCGAATGGCACGCAAGCTACGCAGCGATATTGCGGTTTATGAGGCACAGCAGCAATTAATTTCAAAGCCAGTTACCCAGTCCTTGAACTCGAATCAGCACTATATATCGCAAGCCTTGATAAGGCGGTTTTCTAACAATGGAACAATACAAAAATATACGCTTAAATACGGTAAATGGAAAACTTCCTCCCCGAAGTCAGTGTTTTCTGGGTTTGGATACAATCAACTTGTAGCCTTCGGACAATCCAACAATGAGGTCGAAGAAATGCTTAAGCCGTTAGAGGACACATTGCCCGAAACCTTATCTGCGTTGGATGATGCAGCCAAGGCCAAAGAAACGGTGTTAGACTCCGAAATCTACAAACGCATGTGCTCGTATTGCGCCTTTCTATGGGAAATGTCGCCCTTTATCAAACTCGCTGCACCATTCCATTTCGTTCAACAGTTGATGTTCGACTTGAATGTGGGGAACATAGATTTCCTCGATGCCCTTGGATACAGGGACGAGGACATCGAGAAAATAATACAACACCATGCAAAAGGCGGAAAGTTTATCATAACGGGTAAGAACTACAGGCAACTAGCCTATCGCCTGCAATTTCCCAAGCAGCTCGCATCATTGTACAACGCATACAGATACAGCACTAAGTGGACTGTGGCCCGCTCGCCAATTGAATTGCCGATTGGCGATATGGCTTTAATTAAATATGATTTACCAGACCTTAAAATCATCCGCAGCATATTGCCCATATCATCGAATGCCACCTTAATAGGAGAATGTCCAACTGGAAAGCTTATCCAGCCGTCGACAAATACCATTGTTTATGGCACCAAACTTACAAAAGAAGGTGCAGAATATGTGCGTAATGTAATCTGTCAGGGTGCTGTTTTAACAGTTTCTAGTAATACCCGCATCGGCAACATAAACGAATGGCGAAAAAGACCTGTAGTAAATATTATGCAGCCACAAAATGTCGAGGAAGTCATTAAATCAGGTTTCAGCGAGATAGTTTTGCCCCAAGAATTTTTACTTACACCTGCGAGCTCCGATGATTACGTTAAATGGGCGCATTCTTTTATTAAACCCCCTTCAAAGGAAACAACATGACATTCCAGAAAAGGGGGCAGCCCGTAGCATGGTTTATTATTGGCCTCAAAACGCACCGGGCTATGGGTTGACCCTTTTCCGGTCCACGAGGACGTCTGATTAAGACGGCGACGCAATGTCCGGGAGCTCTGCCGTTCATGTTAGGTTCCTGGTGCGCTTTCAGTTTCATCATCGTCACCCAGAGTTTCGCATATGGCCTCGTATCCAAATACGTAGGAACCAACTGGAAGACTTACACCTGGCTCTCTGCAAATGATATGAATATTGAAGTCGTGAGTTGTGCCAGTGCCGACGTTGACCGTATGCCTTGGAAGTGATTCCGGCCCCTTTACCAAATGTGCCGTTAGTTGCGGCACAATGTGCATGCGGGGATCCAAATGACCACTAACAGTAAAGTTTCTCACTGGACGTGTAAGTTCCACATTCAAAGTGCCGAAATTTTTGTCCTCTGTAGCTTCAGTTGTGGACTGCTCCTTCAAATTTACGGCAATTTCAAATTCAGTCCTCCATCTACTTACCGCGCGAATTTCGTCGATTGCCATTTTGTTGACGGGTTGCTCAAAGCGCCGTAGTGCGTACTCTAAGAACAGTTCTGTTTGGTAAATTAATATTCTCTGCCCTGAAAGCTCTTTCGCTTCTCTCAGGAGTTCTGGCCTTGGCCCAGTTGTTTTCCTGGATATTTCTTCCCACCAGTCTTCCTTGCGTTCAGAGGTAACTAGCACAACAGGGCAGCTCGCCGTTTTTGCATGCTCGAGTATTTGAAGCCAAAGGTAATAATCCCCATATGGCCGATCCTCATCTTTTCCGTCATCCATGTACCCAGGTGGTATTTTATTTTTTTTCGTTCCTCTGCTTGCTCCTCGATTTTCTTCTTGTCTTCCTTTTTGAAGTCGTCACCAACCGCATCTTTGAATAAGGCTGAAAGCTGATCCAGGATGGGGTCTTCCTTAATAAACCTCGGGTAAGTCTCCTTAGCTTGAACTATTTTTGCTTGCGCCTGTGATATCGAATCTTTCACAGTCTCATGGAGTTTGCTTGCAACGTCTGCTGGGATTATGTGATTCCCCTTCAATTGAGCCACGGCAGTCTCCAAACTCCCGCTCAATTTCTCCGTATCCTCTTGGGCCCTTTTAAAAGCTTTCTCGGAAGCAACTATGACTTTGGTTCTGTTCCGGAAAAACTCTGTCGCAGCTTGATGCGAGAGCCATTTTTTTCCTTCGAACTTTTGGAGGCTCTGAAGCAGGCTGTTCCTCGTTCCCTCATTGTAGCGGTACAGGTCAAGGAGCACATTCGTGTCGACCGTTAAGATCCCTTTTTTCCAAGCATTATCGATTTCGTCTTTGGATGGATTGAAATACCAGTCGAATTTTTTTCTCATATTTGAAATCTATAAAATGTTCGCAAAGAAAACCAATAGGTATTATCTGGCTGTGGACCGGATATTCGGTTTGAATATCGAGTCGTCGCGGGGATAGCCCGAGAATAATGCCACCTTCTGCTTTTACACGCCGGGCGGTCCTGGTTCCCACGCGCCATCACGTGGTAAACTGCGCCAGCATAATCAATTCCAAAGGGCCAGACCTTCATCTGATATTAAGCGACCGTGACAAACCACCAGTGTTTTGTCAATCCCATTATGTCCTTTTTTTTGGAAAAGATCTGTTGCGATTCTTACATTTTTACGGGTGGGGAACTCTCATTAATAAAGGGTCAGGGTAGATCATGTTTGTTTGCGCTTACCCGGTGTAGGCCGACAAGGTCGGCCAACACCGGGCTGGATGATTGCCAGCCCTCCGGGCGGGCCAGAGGCGCGTGGCGCGCGCGGTGGGTGGCATTGATGACGTGGCAAAATCATGTAGCGCAGGCGTCCTCGCCTGCGAGTTTTGGCGGCGTCTCGCCGCCAGTTCCTTGGGCGGGAAGTTTTTTTGGAACTAAATTCACTTCTCCCCCAACCATTTACGCATTTCCCGTTAGCGGCTAACTAACACCCCCGCCCCAATCTGTGTCATGCTGGTCAGGTGAAAGCTGCCAGCCAGCAGCCGCGGGAGTTGGTGGCCGCGTTCAGCCGGACGCGATCCGCTTCCCCATCGCGTCACGATCTCCCCAATTCTGCAATCTTCCTGCTCCATTTTCCCGTCCAACAGCGCTCCGCGCTCCGGCCTTGAATCATGAAAATTACGAAACGAACCCAAAGCAATATCTGCGGATCTTATTCAAATGCAATGACTTCGCGCGGTTTTGGTGTTTTTTTTGCCCGCGAAACGAACCCAAAACTCCCCCCCTGCGTCCCCCGCCCGCAGCGATCCTCAATCCTCAATCCCGTCTCACGCGGGGCGAGTGGTTTGGCTTTTCATTCGCATTAATTCATGTTAAGTGATGCTTTAACAAATGGCTGCTGAACGTCCCATCATCATCTGCACCCGCGGCAGCGCGCTGGCACTGGCGCAGTCGAACCTGATTGCCGCGCAATGCCGCGCGGCGTTTCCGCGGCTGGGCTTTGAGTTGAAAATCATCAAGACCACCGGCGACAAGCTGCAGCGGGCTTCGATGGCCAAGGCGGAGGGCGGTTTGCCCAAGGGACTGTTCACCAAGGAGCTGGAGGTGGCGCTGATGAAGGGGCAGGCGGACATTGCCGTGCACAGTCTCAAGGATCTGCCCACGGATTTGCCGGCCGGCCTGCTGCTCGCCGCCACGCCCAAGCGCGAGGACGTGCGCGATGTGCTGATTTACCGGTCCGCGGATTTTCTGAAACGGCAGTCGGGCCGGACGCCGGGTGAGCCGGCACTGCGCGGATTCCAGCCGCGCCTCACGGTTAAGGATCTGCCCAAGGGGGCGACGATTGCCACCAGCAGCACGCGGCGCAAAATGTCGCTGTTGGCGGCGCGGCCGGATTTGAAGATCGTGGAAATCCGCGGCAATGTGTCCACCCGCATGCAGAAGGTGGCCGACCAGTGCGAGCTGGATGGCACCATCCTGGCGCTGGCGGGCCTGACGCGGCTTAATTTCAAAATCAATGCCAATGGCACGATCAGCGGCAGTGCCGTGCCCGGCGGGTTGCTGGCCACGGTGCTGACGCTGGAGGAGATCCTGCCCTGCGTGGGGCAGGGGGCCATTGGCGTGGAAATCCGCGCCGACGACGAGCGCATCGCGAAGATTTGCGAGCGGCTGAACCATGGCAACACGTTCCACGCCGTGACCGCTGAACGCGCATTTTTGCACGGGATGGGTGGCGGCTGCCAGAGCCCGGTCGGCGCTTACGCGGAGATTATAGACGACACGGTTTCGCTCCAGGCCGTCTCCTTTCGCGACGGCCAGGTGAAGCGCGGTGCGGCCAGGCGGCCGATTGCCGAGGCGGCGCTGCTGGGCGAGCAGATTGCGACGGAATTGAAATAGC
>Ga0181520_10002621_pt1 | contig 33074 bp, 30 predicted proteins | sample PEATcosm2014_Bin_29_FD_132451 | JGI IMG/M metagenome (GOLD analysis project Ga0181520, IMG submission 132451) | Peatland microbial communities from MTU Mesocosm Facility, Houghton, MI, USA - PEATcosm2014_Bin02_30_metaG | ecosystem: Environmental > Terrestrial > Soil > Wetlands > Peat | place...
CGCGTACCGCCATCGGAGCACTGCGCAGCATCCAGAAACAGCCACCAAGGGTGGAGAAATACTTTGAACAGGACGATGTGTGTTACGCCGCTGCGTAGCAATGACTCAGGGCCGGATCAATAACCTCAAGACGGCTCATCAGTCCGCGCAATTGATCCGCTGAGTCATCCTCTCCGTAAAGGCGAAGATACGCATAGACGAGCATATTCACATACAGCCCGTAGCCCATTACGTATTGCTCATCGCGCCAGTCACTGGTAGGCAATTGCGAAATCATCACCCTGTCATCGGGGCTCTGATACTGCATCCAACGCAGTGCCTTGTTCGCTTCTTCCATTAGAAACTCAGGTTGATTGCGGGAGATTCTGTATAGAGCCAGGCCGAAGAGAAAGAGGGGCGTCGAATCGCTTGAGCCACGATTGGCTGGATCGTGAGCGAGAGATGGGATGTGGCCATGCGGCGACTGATTGTTGGCCAATGCTACGAGCGTGCGCTCCAGAGCGTCCGCCAGCGTCTCATTGCCAGAAGCCAGAAATCCGAGAGAGGAGATCATCAGGTCCCGCGTATACGGTTCCGGGTATCCCCACCCGGCGGTTCGAGGCAGTCCTTGAAATGGTCCCTGTGCGTTATGCAGCAGAATGTTGAGAGCTGCATCTTTCGCTTGCTCGATAGAGATTCGTGACTTATCGTCGAAAGACATGGACGCCTCGTTGTCATGCTGGGTTGAAAAGACGAGCACACGCGCCTTCAAGCTTTCTACTGGATTCCCATTCGGTCGGAAACTATCTTGACAAATTGCTTGGCAACCTGACGATAATCGAATAGTTCGACCACTCGTTTGCGACCTGCTTTCCCCATGCGCTTTCGCAGTGCGCTGTCCTGCATGAGTTGCAAAAGATACTTTGCGATGTCGGGCACACTGGCACGGTATTCAACTGTGCGCGGATTGGGAAATACAATACGATGACTGGTCTGGTAGTCGTGACCTTCCCCATAAAGCGCCTCGGTGATTGTTCTCTCCTCTGCCACACCCGCGAGGAATGCCGTTTCACCGTGGACCATGGTGTCGCGAAATGCCATGGCATCGATTGCACTTACCGGCTTTTCACAGGCGTTCGCCTCGACCTGAATCATGCCAAAACCTTCCAACCGCGAAGGCGCAGCGTAGATGTCGCAAGCAGAAAGCAAGTAAGGCATGAAGTTTTGCGAAACAACATTGGTCAAGTAGATGACCTTCTCGCCAATGCCTAGATCTGCCGCCAGTTTGAGATCGATGAGGTTCTGTTGTTCTGTGCGGGGTTGAGGCCAGACCTTGCAGACATATCTCCAGTCAGGTGCTTCGTCATCAATCATGGCCAGCGCCTTCATTACTTCCTGCGCGCCTTTGGATGCTCCGTCGCCGCCAGCGGTCAGGATCATCAACTGATCCTTCGATATTCCAAACTCCTTTCGGATCGATTGGACCTTCAGGTCATCCTGGCTATGCGGCGTATATCGATCCGTGCCGCAACCCACTGGTAACACCACAATGTTGTCTCCGCGGATGCCGTCTCTGATATAGACCTCCTTTACCCAGTTGGAAGTCACAAGGATCAACGGCAGAGCATTCAGCACATCACGGTGTTCAGCAACATAACCATCGGCCACAAGCCATGGCACAGCCTTCATTCCAAACTTGTGCGGATGCAAAACCAGATTGGGAAGATGACCCCAGAATCCTACGCCCACCACGACGTCCGGCTTGAACCAACGATAGTACCATTCCTTTTCCAAAGTCGATTCCAGATGTACCGGGTGGACATCCACGCCCATTTCGTACAGACCTTTGCATAGCAGCTCGCCTTGCAGGGCCAAGCCTGCCGCCGGTGCCGGATATTCGCTCAATACAAGTACTTTCACGATTTGTTCTCCAATATTGCTGTGCGATTGAGCGCTGCTTGCGGTGAATCAAAACACCAGAAGCCTTCTTCTCGGGGTGTTGCCTGCGCTTCCCAACTGTCGGCTCTATAGCCGTAAACATCGGTGATCAGCCTGTGTTTTTCCATCCAGACGCTTTCAGCCAAGATGTCCCGCCGATCTGCATCTGTGCGGACCCGTGGCAAATACGCACGTTTACCATCTTCGTATGCAAAGAGCCATAGTCGCTTTGCGACGATATGACCTGCGTGCCAAAGGTCGACGACGTTCTGGCTGCATTCTTCATGACGGCGATGCCGCGTGTACTCGCCCCTCGGGCCATGAGTCAAAAGCAAGTCATAACTGTTGTCGCTAAGTAGGCTGGTGATGGCCGCCTGTACTAGATCGTGCGGAAGAGGCGTCTGCTCGGGACCATCATCCAGATTTGCAATCTCACCCTCAGCACCCAATTGCTGCAAGACTCGGCGAAACTTTGGAGCGCGATCTAAATCGTATTCCCTGCATAGAGTCACGATTCGCCAATCGAATTCCGGGTGTGTGAGTATATAGCCACCACACCAAAGAACCTCGTCATCTGGGTGGGCAACAACGACAGCGGCAAGAGGCCTGCGGGCTGACCTTGCTTGATCGGACGGAACGGAGGTCATGGGCTTCCTCAATGATGAAAGAGCGTGAATGCTCAGGCGCTCACAATTTGTTGTGTATAGCTGACATCGAAAGGTTGTACAGAAAACCCCAGGCGAGCAGGTTGAATGCAATTGGCGCGAGCACTGAAAAGGGTCCTCATATAGGACTGTGCAACTCGATTCCAAACCATACGCCGTGAATAATAGTAAGCGCGTCTGCTCATAGCCTCCCGAGCGATATCGTCGTTTAGAAGTCCGATTGTCGCGCCTGCCAAAGCGCCCGAGTCGTCAAAGGGAACCAGTGTTCCACGCCCATCAGCCAGAAGTTCAGTGGCGTACCAGTACGGAGTCGAGATGATTGCCTTCCCGGCACCCATGGCGTATGCGAGTGTTCCTGACACAGCCTGTGCTTCGTATCGATAGGGCGTAATGTAAATGTCGGCCGAGGTCACCAGCGAAGCCATCTCTTGAGAACTAACGAAACGGTTATAGAAGATCACGTTCTTTTCGACTCCAAGTTACTTTGCCAGATCTTGCAACTGAAACCTGTATTGATCGCCTTCGCAAAGCCGGACATGAGGATGAGTGGCACCTGCGATGATGTAGACGACATCGCGATGCTGCGACAATATTCTCGGCATTGCATGAATCATACTTTCAAACCCCTTATTGGGAGACAACAGGCCAAATGTAAGCAACACAGTTTTCTTTGTGTCCTCATGGACGACCATGTGATTGTTCTGTGTTGCAGTGGGCAAGTCCGGAATGCCATGGGGAATCAGGTCGATCTTGCCTTCAGAAACTCCAAAGATGTCCTGAAGAAACCGAGAAGAATGCTCGCTCATCACAACAAGCCGCTCGGATCGTGCGGCGATTTCCTGGAGAACGCTTCGTTGATTTGCATCCGGCTCACGAAGAACCGTATGCAGTGTTGTCACAACGGGCATTTTGAGATGCTTGAGCAGTTCCAGAATATGGCTGCCTGCCTTCCCTCCATAAATTCCGTACTCATGCTGCAAACAAACAACATCAACATCTTTAGAGTTAAGAAAGCTGGCAGCTGCGCGATAGGATGAAATGTCGCCTTCTGTGATCTCAAATCGCACTCTGGAAGGGTATGCATATGGCGATAAAGGGTCGTTGACGGCCACAACCGATAATTCAGAGGATTTATACTCAGCGGCAATCGCATTACACAAGTCATTCGTGAAGGTTGCAATCCCACACTGACGAGGGAGATGGTTTCCTATTACTGCTATTTTTTGGGGATTCGACCGATTGGAACTTCTTTCCATGGACAATGCAGAATCCCTTCCGAATACTGGAAGTCGCGCTTCGCGTTGCAACAGAGTGCTTGGTGCAGAGCTAGCAAACATATTTGACGCGGCCATTGCTGCCTCCTTACGTTATGTCCTGGGTCAAACAAGACCCATGAGTGTGGAAGAGAACAAAAAAGTTCACATCGGAGCCGAATGAAAGCAACTACTCATATACCCGGCAACTGATGACCCAATTTGATCTCTTCAACCAGTTGAGCCAGGAATTTTTCTCCATCGAAAGAACGAAAGACAATTGCCCCAAGTGCTTCTATCTCGTTAGCCGATCCAGAGCAATGTTCGGTGTGGCTCACATCGAACGCCCACAAAGTGTCGGCATCCTACTCAGATACCTGCCTCTTTACAGTTGAGATCATCAAGCAGCACGCATATTAAAGAATGGTCACAATCGCACAATGACGCGGTATATCTGACTTGACTGTTGCCGTTTCCAGGAGAGAATCTGCACTATCAGCCCTTCGCGTAGATAACGCACTCGTCCATTCTCAATTCAAATGCGGAGAGCCTTGCACGTGTCGATCTCAAGTCCGAATGACAAATGCTTTGAATTCCAAGGCATTGAGCGATCTAAACGAACATCGGCAGGTTGCCGATAAACACTGCCTGCGAGGCCTCACTCTAAGCAAATTCTAGAGCAAGATCGAAGATGTCCGCGTCGAATTTGCTGAGGCGTGCAAAGCGGGATTAGATAAAACAGTCGCCAAGACAATCCAGTTTGAACTTCTGTATTCGGTGAAATGCAAATTTGCAATTCCCACAGCTCGGCTCAGCCAAACCTTCTGGTCATAATTGACCGGACTCTTCGTTGCGTTCTCTTGGATAGTACAGATGGTGGCCTCGCGATATCCTGCCGAAGCTGCGCGTAACAATTCCGCCATAATATTTCTTGCTGATGAAATGCTTTTTAGGGGTATGCCCAAAAAACGCGAAATGGAACGAGAAACGAGCAGGTACGAATGAATACGCAAACTCTGAGAGACACCGCAAATATTCTTTTTGCTGACAGCAAGGGGTTGCTTGCCATGGATGAGAGCAACGGAACCTGCAACAAGCGATTTGCCAAGCTTGGGATTCCGCAGACCGTTGCAATGCGGCGCGATTATCGGGAGATGATTATCCGCACTCCTGGACTGAGTGAGTGCATCAGTGGAGCAATCCTATACGACGAAACGATCCGGCAAGAGCAGAGCGACGGCACGCCCTTTATCAAAGTCCTGATCGATGCGGGAATCATTCCTGGGATCAAGGTCGATATAGGAGCAAAAGAGTTGGCTGGGCATCCAGGAGAAACAGTCACAGAGGGACTGGATGGATTGCGAGAACGTCTGGCGGAATACTCTCAGATGGGCGCGCGCTTTGCTAAATGGCGTGCGGTCATCGCGATTGGCCGAGGAATTCCCAGCTTGGGTTGCGTGGATGCCAATGCTCATGCGCTCGCCCGCTATGCAGCGCTTTGTCAGGAGGCGGGTCTGGTTCCTATTGTTGAGCCGGAGGTTCTGATGGATGGCGATCATACGCTGGAGCATTGCCGCAAGGTCACAGAGGAAGTACTGCGAACAGTCTTTAATGCACTGGTTGCGCAGAGGGTTTTGCTGGAAGGAATCATTCTAAAGCCAAACATGGTTTTGCCGGGGGCGGACTGCAGCAAGCAAGCGGAGATAGAGGAAGTTGCCGAGGCAACAGTCTCATGCCTGCTGCGAGCAGTCCCTGCGGCTGTTCCTGCCGTCGCATTTCTTTCCAGCGGACAATCCGCAGAGTTGGCATCTGCTCATTTAAACGCAATGAATGTGAGATTCAAATCGCGGCTTCCCTGGGCGCTGGCATTTTCGTTTGCCCGCGCCATACAGCAGCCGGCATTGGAGATATGGCACGGAGAGGAAACAAACGTGTGGGCGGCACAGAAGGCTTTGTATCATCGCGCCCACTGCAACATGGCCGCACGCAATGGTGAATATTCATCGGATATGGAGAAGCAATGACCGGAAGCAAGCACAATCCTGAAGGAAACAGCAGCGACAATGGTGAACCGGATCCTGGCCCGTATTGGCGGCGTATGCATCGCGACTGGAAGTTCTGGGTAGGTGCCGTCTTTATGGCTGGCGCGCTCGCTATCTATGTTCTGAGTGGCGATCTCGCGTGGGTTCCAAATGGTCATCGGCAGCCTGCAATACCAGCAAGTGCCGCGAATTGAGAGTTCTATGAAGAAAGACGGACGGCGGCACAAATGCCTCTGAGACAGTTGTATCCTCTTCGCTTCGACCCGATCTATCAATATCGGTTATGGGGTGGTCGGCGCCTGGGACAATTACTCTCCACGCCGCTTCCAGGCGATGGACCCATCGGTGAAGCGTGGGTGCTGAGCGATCGCACCGACCATCAAAGTGTGGTTGCGAATGGATCACTAAAAGGCCAGACACTTGGACGAGTCATAGAGCAGTATCAGGAGCAGATGATGGGCAAACTGTCTTCACGCTTCAGGCGCTTCCCACTTCTGCTCAAGTTTCTGGATGCGCACGAGATGCTCTCTGTGCAAGTGCATCCCAGCGATCATCGCTCTGAACTGACTCCGGGTGGCGATACGGCAAAGACCGAAGCGTGGGTGGTTATCGAAGCTGAAAAGGCAAGCCATATCTATGCTGGCCTGAAACCGGGAACAACTGCCAGTAATCTGCGGCATTCTCTCAAAGATGACTCCATTGCGGATTGCCTCGTGAGCATTGTTCCGGAGCCCGGAGATGCAGTATTCATCCCTGCAGGAACCGTTCACACGCTGGGCAATGATGTCGTGATTTTTGAGGTGCAACAAAATAGCGATGTGACATTTCGACTTTACGATTGGGGCCATATTGACCCGAAGACCAAAGAACCGCGGCCGCTACAAGTTGATCAGGCATTTACCTGCATCATTTTCGACGCAAGCGATAGTTGTCTGGTCGCGGCCCGCGTAGAGACCACCGTCCCTGTTGAGCGCGAGAGACTCTTCGATTGTGATGCATTCCAATTATGGAGATTGCTTGGCCATGATCCGTTCCCAGTTGGAGTAACGGCGGAGCCGCACGTGTTGGTTTGCATTGCGGGTTCAGGCCAGATCGTGTGCGATGGCAATCCTTACGCGGTTGGGAAGGGAGATGTTTGGCTCTTGCCGGCGGAGATTGGAAGGTGCGTCTTTCAACCCCAAGGAGAGATAACTCTGCTGGACATCGCGATCCCTTGATGGTGCTGAGAATCATTATGCAACTGAATCGCAGACTGGGAGACGGATGAAAAAGCTCATTGTGTTTGATCTGGACGGAACCCTCGCACCTAGCAAGTCATCGCTCGCCCCAGAAACTGCAGAACTGTTGCGTGACCTCCTTGGGATCATCAAAGTGGCAGTTATCTCTGGAGGAGCTTGGGCGCAGTTTGAAAAGCAGCTTCTTGCCGATTTGCCCAAAGATAGTCTCTGTGCAAATCTGTCTCTGCTACCAACCTGCGGAACAAAATTCTTTCAATTCGACGGCAAGTGGACAGAACTTTACTCAGAGGATCTTACAGCTGAGCAGAAAAAGAAGATTTTCGATTCTCTGGATAAGGCAGCGAAAGAGGCAGGTTATTGTCCTAGACAGTTGTGGGGAGATGTGATCGAGGACCGGGGAAGCCAGGTGACGTATTCCGCACTGGGTCAGCAAGCACCTTTGGCAGAGAAAGAAAAGTGGGATACTGACTTTTCCAAGCGCAAGAAGATTGCAGCCATCCTGGAGACTCTTATCCCAGAGTTTTCAATTCGTCTGGGCGGTGCAACCTCAATTGATGTAACCAAACCGGGCATTGACAAAGCTTATGGCATAGGTAAGTTACGAGACACTCTCCAGCTTTCATTGAAAGAGATGGTTTATGTCGGGGATGCATTGTTTCCAGGCGGGAACGATTATCCGGCTGAACAAGCCGGTGTCGTGTCGATCCCTGTAAATGGGCCTGACGATACCAACGTGGTCATCAAGACGATCCTTGCTTGCCTTGGCAACAAGTGACTCTGGCAATGGAGAAATCGGGCGAGGAGATTCGATGAGCAGCTTCAAGTTGCAACGCCTGGGCATGATCATGGAGCCAGAATTTGGTAATCCGCATGAAGTGGAAGGGGTCCTCAACCCTGGGGCCGTACGCGGAACTGATGGCGAACTATATCTCTTTCCGCGGCTGGTTGCGAAGGGAAACTATTCGCGCATCGGGATAGTTCGTGTGCGTTTTAATGAAGTCGGCAATCCGTCTGGCGTGGAGCGACTTGGTGTCGCATTAGAGCCTGAAGCTGATTATGAGCATCGGCCCGATGGCAGCGGTGGTTGCGAGGATCCCCGCGTCACCTTTGTTGAACCGCTCAATCGCTACATCATGACGTACACGGCGTTCTCGCCGCTGGGGCCGAGAATTGCGATGGCTGAATCCAAGGATCTCTTCCACTGGACGCGGTTGGGACTCGCAACTTATGCTCATTGGCACGGCGTTGATTTGGCGAACGTGGACGATAAGGATGCAAGCCTATTTCCCGTTGCAATTCCTAACTCGACGGGAAGACTGGAATTGGGTATGCTCCACAGGCCTCTATTTGCAGGCACAAAGCCAAAGGAGACCGCGCGCCACGTTGGAGTGCGTGATGTGGATCTTGACCGGGAGAGTATCTGGATTTCATATTGCACATCGGCCTTGAAGGGCGGTGTTGCGGACCACCCGGGTAGGTTTACTTCTCATCACAGGCTTGCGACTCCGGTGTCACCCTGGGAGCGGCTTAAGATCGGCGCGGGGACACCGCCCATTCTGACCAGGCATGGTTGGCTAATTGTGTACCACGGCGTGTGCGAGGTGCCGAGAGTCGGTAGTGGTCATCCGTTGTGCTATTCGGCGGGAGTGATGGTGCTTTCAAAGCAGCATCCGCGAGTCATTCGTTATCGCTCGGTTCAGCCGGTATTGACGCCACTGCTTCCCGAGGAACGCGACGGGACCGTCGCCAATGTTGTCTTTCCAACAGGCATCGACCGGCGCGACGATCTTGGAGCTCCAGATCGCTTCGACGTCTACTACGGAATGGCGGACAACCGGATTGGTGTTGCGCGCCTTGACTTGCCTGAGACAATTCCGTCAGAATCTTTCGCTGATGCGCCTGAGGCAAAGGTGTAGACCTCTGGTGGCTGCGGAATGAATTTCCAGAATCACACCCGCCTGATTGAACGACGAAAGGAAAGTTGATGAAGAAAGCAACTAATATTACCTGCGCATTTATGGATGTTGGTGATGTTCTTCTCACAGATGGCTGGGATCATCTGGCTCGCAAGCGGGCTGTGAAACACTTCAGACTAGAGTGGGCTGAGATGGAGGATCGTCATCACCTGACCTTTGAGGTCTTCGAAACAGGGAGACTAACTCTCGAAGAATATATGAATCTGGTTGTCTTCCATAAAAAGCGATGTTTCACTCACGATCAGTTTCGGCAGTTCATGTTTGCGCAGTCAAAGCCCTTCCCGAAGATGATTGAATTAGTTACGATACTCAAGCAGAATCTTGGGTTGAAGATTGTGTTTGTAAGCAATGAATCTCGTGAACTGAATGCATTTCGAAGCAACAAGTTCGGCTTGGACAAACTGTCGGATTGCTTTGTATCTTCAAGCTTCGTTCGCCTGCGCAAACCCGACGTGGCAATTTTCAAGCTTGCTCTGGACTTGGCTCAGGTGCGGCCTGAGAACTCGATCTATATCGACAATACACCGATGTTTGTTCAGATCGCAGAAAGCCTTGGTATTCAGGGTATTCTCCATAGGGACTACAAAACTACGTGCACAAAGCTATCCGCAATCGGTCTGAATGCGAGATGAGTGATTCATAATTCTTCTGGCTCGCTTCATGAATTCGAGTTTGGTCGTCAACGTTGCCAACTGATCTGACCTGCCTCAAGCGGCACAAAAGCATTGGGATGGTGGGGAATGATGCGCACGGTATAGTCGCTCGCTGGGCGCGCTGCTGACACATGGGCCGAATAGACGATCGTATCTTGTGAATCCGCGTGGGCTGTGGCGGCGACCATCACTTCGCGAGCAGGTTTACCTCCCTGAACGGAGTCTGCGTAGAGTTCTACTTGCAGTTGATTCTGTGTGAGGGGTCCCAGGAAAACTCCGACTTGAATATAATGCTGGCCGTCATGCGTCTTTATTTCCACTGAGCCAAATCGCACGGTGCTCCAATGCCGATCGATCTCCTGCTGCCAATGAAGCAAATTTGCGCCAAGCGCGTTATCATCCGCAGCACGCTCACAATAGCCAGACGCGGCTGGAAGATAGTAATCTTCCGTATACTCGCGAATTGAGCGTGTTGCTGAGAATTCTGGGGTCAGACGCGCCATACTCTCGCGAACTCGCGCTAACCATTTCAGTGGAAGGCAGTTATCATTCCGCTCATAAAACTCTGGAATGACTTCGTTCTCCAGTGCAGCATACGCGGCTTCAGCCTCGGCGCGATCCCAGGCAGGATCGTCTCCATGTTCTTTGCCGTCGCCGATGGCCCATCCCACTTCGGGGGAGTACGCCTCAGCCCACCATCCATCTAACTCAGATAAGTTCAAACCGCCATTTACCAGAACCTTCATGCCACTGGTTCCGCAAGCCTCCCAAGGGCGTCGCGGTGTATTGATCCATAAATCGACACCGTGAACCATGTGCTGCGCCAGCATCATGTCATAGTCGGTTAGAAAGATGACTCTCGAACGAACTTCCGGACGCCTGATAAAATTCTTCCACTTTTTAATCAATGCCTGTCCGGGTAAATCCTGAGGGTGTGCTTTGCCGGCCAGAATCAGTTGAACTGGCCTTTGAGGGTCTGTGAGTACGCGAACCAGCCGCTCTGAATCCAGCAGGAGAAGATCAGGACGCTTATAGGTGGCAAAGCGCCGTGCAAAACCAAGAGTCAGTGTATTTTCATCGAAGATATGAGTCGCATTTGATGGATCTCCGCCTTCTGAAGCGAGCTGGCGGGCGTAGCGTTTCCGCAACCGATCCATCAACGTCTTTCGCTCCGTGGATCGCATCTTCCAGATTTGTTCATCGGATAAGCGACGGATGTCATCTTCAACTGCGCGATCTTCGCACCAACGTTTTTTACCACAGGTTGTGGTCCATAGAGTATCGGCCTGAACCGAATCCCAGGTCGGCACATGGATGCCATTGGTTACTGAGCCAATCGGCACTTCTGCCTGAGGCCAGTTCGGAAAGAGCGGCTGGAATATATGTCGGCTCACTTCGCCGTGCAATTTGCTCACTCCATTCACACGACCGCTGCTTCGGAGAGCGAGATAAGCCATATTGAAAGGTTCTGTATTGTCAGCAGAATTCTGTCTGCCCATCTTCAGCAATTCATCCAGTGAAATATGCAGTTCATCCTGCGCATAGTGATCGAGATACTGCCGGATCAGTTGCGGTTCAAAGCGATCGAATCCTGCTGCAACTGCCGTATGTGTCGTGAAGACATTTCCAGCCCGCGTAACGGCCAGGGCAAGATCAAACGGCTTCTTGTGATCTTCCATATAGAAGCGCGCCCGTTCAAGCACCGCAAACGCTGCATGGCCTTCATTGAGATGGCAGACTTCAGGTTCCAGATCAAGCGCGCGCAGCAAGCGCCATCCCCCAATTCCGAGAATGATTTCCTGCTTCAACCGCATCTCCGCATCACCACCATAAAGTTCACTGGTGATTCCTCGATGTGCGGCCGTGTTTGCAAAGTCGTTTGTATCGAGCAAGTACAGCTTCGTTCTTCCAACCGAAACTTCCCAGCAGCGAAGCCAGATCATTGCTCCCGACAGGTGAATCTGTAATCGCAGCCACTCACCATTTGTTTGTCGCAGTGGTCGGATGGGTAACTGGCCCGGATCATTGACCGGATAAAGTGCCTGCTGGCGGCCCTCCGAATCGAAGTCCTGACGAAAATATCCCTGGCCATAGAGCAGCCCAACTCCAATGACTGGAACGCCCAGGTCGCTGGCGGCCTTCATCTGGTCGCCGGCAACGTTTCCCAAGCCGCCCGAATAGATTGGCAATGCTTCGGTTAGCATGAACTCCATGCTGAAGTAGGCGACTGTCGTGAGTTTTGTATTTGAATGCTTGTGCTGGAACCATGCGTCATCACGATAGGAATCACGATTGTGCTGAAGTAGATTGTCGAGCTTGCGGCGAAACTCCACATCGTCCAATGCAGCCTTGATCTTTTCATGGGAGACTGTTCGCAAAATGACCCACGGGTTTTGCGTAGTTTCCCAGAGATCCTTGTCAAGCTTTTCCCACAACTCATCGGCAGCGTGATTCCAGGACCAGTGGAGATTTAGCGCCAACTCCATCAGCGTGTCAACTCCATCAACCGCGAACCATTCAGATGGTGCCTTCGGATCGTTCAAATATTGTCTCCTGTACGCCGGATCAAATCAGTGGAGGCCACAATCGCAATTTATAGGCGACAGCGGCCTCCGCGTCGATTTTAACCAGGTGAAGTTTAACTATCCGTGAACATGGCCTTTTGTGGATGCCCCTTGGCGAGCGGAGCTGGGACGGTGGAATCACTGAAGTCCTTCGTCCACTGCCAGTTCCTGATCTCCGGCATATCTTCGAGATGTTCTCGAATATAGTCGAAGTGACGATGAAGTTCTTGATTGAAGAAGTTGATGGCATCCTCGGCCTGCAGACGCAGGCGTGGAATGTGCTTCAGCGCATCCAGAGCGAGGTGGAAGCGGCTCATCTCATTCAGGACGACCATATCGAACGGCGTCGTAGTTGTTCCCTGATCCATATAACCATGCACGTGGAAGCGAGCTTCATTGGAGCGCCCGTGAACCAACGTATGAATAAGCCAGCGATTGTTGTGGAAGGCGAAAATCACTGGCGCCGCTTCAGTGAACAACTCATTGAACGACATTTCGTCCATACCATGCGTGTGTTTGTCCGGAAACATCAGCGTCATCAGATCGACAACGTTGACCACGCGTACTTTAATGCCCGGGACGTGCTTCTGCAACAGCCACGAAGCCGCGCAGGTCTCAATAGTAGGCACATCGCCGGCGCAGGCCAGCACAACATCCGGCTCGCCACCTTCATCGTTGGTGGCAAACTTCCAAGTGGATGCGCCTTTTGAGCAGTGCTCTAAAGCTTCGTCCATGTTCAACCACTGAAGCTGTGGCTGTTTGCCGCAGGTGACAACATTCACGTAATCGCGACTGCGAAGGCAGTGGTCGAAAACGCTCAGCAGGCAGTTGGAGTCGGGTGGATAGTACACGCGAATGACTTCACTTCTCCGCGCCAGCGCATTGTCAACATACCCGGTCGCCTGATGGCTGAAGCCATTGTGGTCGTTGCGCCATGCGTGACTTGTAAGCAGGACATTGAGAGACGCGAGCGGCCTGCGCCAGGGGTACTCGCGGCATTGCTCCAGCCACTTTGCGTGTTGAGTGGTCATAGAGTCAACCACCTGCGCGAAGGCTTCATAAGAGGAACACATTCCATGACGGCCCGTAAGCAGATAGCCTTCAAGCCATCCCTGACAGAGATGCTCGCTCAACACTTCCATAACGCGGCCGTCTGGACCCAGTTCATCGTCGATTGAGACAATCTCTGCCATAGAACAGCGTTTGGTAGCCTCGAAGATGGAGTTCAACCGATTAGAGTTTGTTTCATCGGGGCAGAACATACGGAAGTTGGTCAGGTTCATTCTGAAGATGTCGCGGAAAAAATCACCTAGTTTACGCGGAGCTTCGGCAAGAACTTGTCCTGGTCCCGGTATTTCGAGCGCGTAATCGGTAAAGTCGGGCAGGGCCAGCGTGATCAGAGATCTTCCGCCATTTACGTGCGGATTGCCTCCCATACGTCGATTACCCGCGGGCGAGAGCGCAGCGAGTTCATCAAAGAACTTGCCGTCTTTGTCGAATAGTTCATCAGCCTTATAACTCTTCATCCAGGCTTCAAGAATCTTAAGGTGCTCGGGATTCTCACGCACTGTTGCGAGAGGCACCTGATGTGCGCGGAAGGTACCCTCGATGGGAATGCCATCCACTTCCTTGGGGCAGGTCCATCCCTTCGGCGTACGGAAAATAATCATAGGCCAGACGGGCTGCATTTTGAATCCGTTCTTGCGAGCCTCCTGCTGAATTCCACGAATCTCTGCATAACAATCCTCAAGCGTTTGAGCGAGGAGTTGATGCACAACTTCGGGATCGTCGCCTTCAACGAAATATGGCTTGTAACCACGTCCCACATAAAGGGCTGTCAAGTCTGCATCGCTGGTGCGTCCCTGAGCAGTTGGCCCCGATATTTTATATCCGTTGAGATGAAGAATCGGCAGTACCGCCCCGTCGCGTACGGGATTGACGAAGTTGACCGACTTCCAGCTTCCCTCCAGCGGGCAGGTCTCTGACTCGCCATCTCCGATGACGCAGGCGACAATCAGGTCCGGATTGTCAAAGGCCGCACCGAACGCGTGCACCAGCGAGTAGCCAAGTTCACCTCCCTCATGCAGAGAGTTGGGAACGTGCGGTCCGCAATGACTGGGCACGCCACCCGGTGTGGAGAACTTGCGAAACATGAGCCGTAAGCCGTCTTCATCGCGCGTGATCTCGGGATGAACCTCTGTGTAGGAGCCTTCCAGATACGAGCAGGCATTGAGCGAAGGGCCGCCGTGCCCTGGGCCAGAGATATAGATGATGTCCGCATCATGTTCTTTGATCAGCCGGTTCAAATGAATATAAATGAAGTTCTGTCCCGGCGAGGTACCCCAGTGACCGAGCAACCTTGGCTTGATATGTTCTGCCTTAAGCGGCGAGCGAAGCAGTGGGTTATCAAAGAGGTAGATCTGGCCAATGCAAAGATAATTTGCCGCACGCCAGTAGCGATTCATCTTGTCAAGCATCTCAAAAGAGAGCGGGCCCTTTGGAACCGGCGCTCTCGCTTCAAGTCTTCCATCTGCTGCAATCGCAGTAGACAAGGTTACGTCAAAGATGAATCCGGAGGAATTGCCAAACTGATCGAAGTTCTTGCTGAAAGGTTTCGGCGTATCGTCCTTTTCAATGTTAATGGGGAGTTCTGTGGTGGCCATCATAGCACTTCCTTTCTCGTTCTCCGCAACTGCTTCCAACTTGGCAACAGCTTTCGGACTTCAGACTGTTTAACTTCAACCGTGATAAGGCACGGCGTCACTTGGCAAGCATCTTGCGAATTGATTGCAACTCGGCCCGGTGCTTTTCAGTTGTTGCTGGATAAGAAGGTTTCAATCCATTCAGTGCGTCAAGGACAATTTGAGAGACAATCAGACGGGCGTCATTCTTATCGTCAGCAGGAACAACATACCAGGGAGCATGATGTGTGCTGGTCGCGCTGAGGCACTCTTCGTAAGCCTTCGCGTAGTCTTTCCAAAACTTTCTTTCATGAATATCTGCAAGACTCAATTTCCAGTTCTTCTCTGGATCATCGATGCGCTCCAGGAACCGCTTCCGCTGCGCATCTTTCGAGATGTGCAAGAATATCTTGACGACACGCGTGCTGTTTCGATCAAGGTGCTTCTCGAAGTCCACAATAGAGCGATACCGGTCATCCCATTTCGACTTATCATCGTGTAGCTGCTTTGAAAGCCCTTCGTTGCGGAGCTCCTCCGGATGAACTCGAACGACGAGTACTTCCTCATAATAAGAACGATTGAAGATGCCGATACGACCGCGCTGGGGTAGATGGCACACAGTGCGCCAGAGAAAATCATGTTCCAGTTCTTCGGCGCTCGGTTGCTTGAAGCTTGTAACTTCGCATCCCTGCGGATTGATCCCGGACATGACGTGCCGTATGGCACCATCCTTACCGGCAGCATCCATGCCCTGAAAGATAAGCAGAAGCGCGTGGCGGTTGGATGCATAGTGAAGATGCTGTAATGCGCTGAGATCCTTCGCATGCTCTTCAAGCAGCTTTTGATAGTGCTTCTTCGACTTGGTCAGTGCCGGAATCGCCGTGGGCCATTCGCTCAGGTTAAGCTTCTTGCCTGGCGGCACGTGGTAGATCTTCGAATCGATCATCATGTTGTTCACATTCCCTGCAATTCTGATTGGCTGCAGACAATTCATTTCGGGACCTGGCAGCGGGGCAAAGAGTCGCGCGAGCCGTTAAGACTCTCCGACTCAGTATCGACTTGGAATGACCATGAATCTGAGCAGTTGTGCTCAAGACCCGCTGAAACAACAGTGGTAACAATTTGTTCAAGGCTGTAACCGGTGGACAGCGGTCAAGGCCTCGTATCCCGATATAACATCAAAAAGTTCCTCGTCAATCGACTCTTGGCGGATGCGATGCAATTTGAGGTTCAAGTCTTCCAGGATACCGTCAATGTTCTTCTCTGCCCTCTGCATCGCTGATAGCCGGCTGGCATTTTCGCTGGCAAGCGATTCAGCGCAGGCTTGAAAGAGCAGGACAAAGAGGTATTCGCGAATGAACGCCCGTAGCGGCGACTTGGCTCCTTGGATAACTTCCGGAGGCAACTTGGTTGGCCATGGAGCAGCGGCAAGCTGTTTCTGCCAGGCGAGATCCAAAGGCAGTAGCCGCTTGCTTATGGGCTCGTAGACCGATCCAGATTTGGGGTGGTTGTGAAATAAATACACCTCTACTACCTCGCCTCGCTCTCGAGTCGCTTCGACATCGATCAGAATCTGTCCAACCAGTTCAGTAATGGCATTGACAGAACAAGGCACGGACAAAATTTCAGCAGTCGGCATTTCCGTATCGGCCAAAAGGGCGTGGATGCGTTCTCCGAGGGGCCATATCCTCGTGATTGTGCCGGGGAGAGCTTTGAGAGTATCAACGGCGTATTCAACGACGACCTCATTGAACCTTCCTACGAGACCCTGGTCCGAACCAAAAACGATGGCTCCGATTCCGTGCTTCTTCTGTGATCCTGCTTCTGCCGTGTCGTAACCAGGTCCGGCTTGACGCAGGCACGCTGTCAAGGCGAGTTCCACCGTGGTTGCATAGTCATCGAGCGAGTGGACTGCTTTTTGATACTGTCCAATGCTCGATGCGGCAATCGCCTTCATGGAACGAACGACGGCTTCCAGATCAGCCGCTCCGGAGATCTTCCGCGTCAGGCTTTCGATCGCTCCACTCATGGTGCAGGCTTCTTAGCAGGTTTGGCCACCGGAACTGGCTGGAGCGAAGCCAAAGCACGTTGAGCGATTGCAAGGATCGTCTTCCGATCGTCATCGGTGAACTTATCATCTGAGGTTAGCCGCTCCGCCACATCCGCTGGAATATCAGTTGCGGCTTTCTGAAGCGCACGCTCGGCGTCATTCACTTTGTCGATTGGCAGTATATCGAAGAGTCCCGCAGTCAAAGCCAATAGCACCACAATCTGCTCAATCATGGAAACGGGGTGAGATTCGGATTGCTTGAGGCAGGCGCGAATACGCTGTCCGTGGTCAATCGATTTTTGAGTCGCTTCATCAAGGCGGGTTCCAAATTTTGCGAAGGCTTCCAGTTCTTCAAACTGTGAGTAAGCAAGCTTGAGACTGCCGGCAACCGTGCGATATGCAGCCCTCTGCGCCGCTCCCCCGACGCGCGAAACCGACTTGCCAACGTCAACTGCTGGTAGGATTCCAAGTTGAAACAGAGTGGGCGAAAGATAGATCTGCCCGTCGGTGATGGAGATCAGGTTGGTTGGAATATAGGCAGAAATGTCCTGTGCCTCGGTTTCAATGATAGGCAGCGCCGTAAGAGACCCACCTCCTCGTTCCTTGATGAGATGGGTCGAGCGTTCCAGCATTCGCGAATGAATATAGAAGATGTCGCCGGGAAAAGCTTCACGTCCCGGAGGGCGGCGCAGCAACAGCGATAGTTCGCGATAGGCGCGGGCATGATGTGTGAGATCGTCGTAGACAATCAGGACATCGCGTCCCTTTTCCATGAAATACTCTGCAATGCTGGTTGCGGCATAAGGCGTGATATAAACGAGGCCGGGCGCATTGTTGTCTTCTACAACAACCACAACGGTATATTCCATCGCGCCTTTCTTGTCGAGGTTGGCCACTACTTTTGCAACAGCAGCAGCCCGTTGGCCAATCGCACAGTAAACGCACACTACATTCTGACCACGCTGGTTGAGGATTGTGTCGATGGCGATGGCTGTCTTGCCGGTCTGCCGATCACCGAGAATCAATTCACGTTGTCCACGACCGATGGGGACAAGCGCGTCAACCGCTTTCAGGCCAGTCTGCAAAGGCACACTGACCGCGGCGCGATCCATGATGGGTGCAGCGGGACGTTCAACGGAAAGACGTTTCTCTGCAGCGATTGAACCCTTGCCATCCAGCGGATTTCCCAACGGATCAATCACTCGGCCCAGAAGACCGTCACCCACAGGCACGTCCATCACGCGGCCGGTCCGCTGCACCTCGTCGCCAGTGTGCAGATTCTGGTAGTCGCCGAGCAGGATAACTCCGACCTCATCTTCATCCAGATTGAATGCAATGCCAAGCAGACCGTCGGGGAATTCCACGATCTCTTCGTAACCAACGCTGGGAAGACCTGAGAATGTCGCAATCCCCGTGGAGACTTTTGTAACGATGCCCACTTCATGAGGAGTCAGCTTGGCCGTGAACTCCTCGCGCCCCTGTTGCAGTCGTGCAAAGGCGCGCTCGATAACCGGCTGCAAAATATTGGCTGAAGTTGTCATTTGGCTCCAACAAGTGCAGCGGGTTCGGATTCGGCCACTTTCGCAATCTCTGGCTTTGGTGTGGCTTTGATGGTCGCTGGGGATTGTGTGTCTACAAGGTCATTGAGTTTCTTGCTCAACTCGGCGAGATAGTTCGAGATGCTCCACGCAACCTTTTGGCCGTTGGCGGTTAATTCGATGCCGCAGATTGCGTCCTGCGAATTCTCGAATTTGATTCGCACTACTGCTGAGAATGTTTCGTTGAGGGCGTTTTGAATTGCGGCTTTCTGGTCAGCGGGCAGTTCAAATGCACTGCGAACCAAAGCCGGTTGCGATGAATTCTTGAGCGCCACGCCTAATAGCACTTTTGCCTTAGGATCCAACTCCCGCAGGCGGCGCGTGAATACCTCCCCAACGCGTTCTTCGAGGCTGACTGTGGCAAGGTCCGCGAGCGTCTTTCGCGCGATGGCAAAGACCTCTTTCTCGGCCAAAAGGGTAATCTCACTGCCCATCCGAATTTGATCGCTGCGCAGGGCATTTATCTGGCTAGCCCGCGCGCTATCTGCATCCTTTTTGGCTTGATCGACAAGGCGCTCGTGCTCGGTCTTCGCTTCATCCGTAGCTTTGCCTAGCAGTGCGCTCCGCTGTTGGTCAAATGTTTTGTTCTTGTTTTCAAAATCTGCGCGCTCCTTTTCGGCCTCAGACCTCTTTGTGTCTGCGTCGGCAAGTTCAGCGGCAATGTTCTTTTCCCGCGCGTCGATGGCATCGAGAATAGGTTTGTAGAGAAAGTGCTTCAACAACCACACCAGGATGAGGAAGTTGACAATCTGGGCTCCGACAGTGAACCAGTCAATGAGCATCGCCTATTTCCCCACGGTTTGCGAGAGAAAGTGATTCCAGAATGGATTGGCGAAGATGAGGATCATAGAGACGACAAAGGTATAAATGGCGGTGGACTCGATCATTGCCAAGCCCACAAATAGTGTGCGAGTAATAGTGGGCGCGGCATCCGGTTGTTGCGCGAGCGATGTCATGGCCGAGGCGACGGAACGGCCTTCACCCAGCGCCGGCCCCATGCAACCGAAGCCTGTGGTGATGCCGGCGGTGGCGATGGATACTACTGCAACGATGGTCGCGCTATCCATAGAAAGTCCCTCTTTTTGGTGGAGCAATTACGCGTAATTCGGCTCCGGTTGTGCCTCAACAGCAGGCTTGGGTTTGGTTGCGTTTGTAGCGGCGGCAATATAGACCGCGGCGAGAATGCTGAAGATGTAGGCCTGTACTGAACCGGTCAGCAGACCGAGTAACGTCATGACGATGGGGAAGATGAAAGGTGTGATGGTCAGAAGAATCCCGACGATCATGACTCCGCTCATCATGTTGCCGAAGAGACGAATGGCCAAGGCCAGTGTGCGCGAAAGCTCGCTGATGATGTTGAACGGAAGCATGATCGGGGTCGGCGTGATGTAAGTTTTTAGATAGTCGGCAATTCCTTGTTCACGGATTCCGAACAGTGGTACTGCAATGAACACGCAGAACGCGAGAGCTGCCGTGGTAGAGAGTGAACCTGTCGGCGGCGTAAAACCTGGAAAGACAATGCACACGCTGCAACTTCCAATGAACAGAAAGAGCGTTCCTAAAAATGCGAGATACTTTCTTGGCTCGTTGAGACCGACCTCTTTGATTTGGCCCTCGATGCCGGTCACAATGATCTCAAGCGCGCTTTGCCAGCGTGAGATGGTTCGCCCGGTGACAAGCCTTCGCGTAATCAAGAATGATCCCAATGTCATTGCGATCATCATGGCCCAGGTCGTCACGATAGTTTCGTTGAGTTTGACAAAACCGTACTGCCAGAATATCTGCTGGTCGGAGGTGAGTTGCACGCTAGAAGCAATCATTGTCCACCTTCTTGCAGGATGCGAATGCATTTTGCGGACGGGAGACGTATTAGCCGCGTAACGGCAATACGCGCAAGGATGAAGCCAATCAAGCAGAAAACCAGTTTTCGCCAATCGCCGTGAGACACAAGGTAGAACCCGGTGACGGCGACGGCCATTCGCAGTAGAAGACTGCCGGCAAAGACAAGGCCGGACCATTCCGATGGAGGACCCATGCGGATTGTCCACCAGAGTCCGCCAAAAAAGAATGTTCCAAGCAGTACACCGGCGAGCAGACTCCCAGTCATAATCAACATCTCATTCATGCTTGTCCTCCTGACCGTCTTTGATCGCTTTGTTCTCCTGATCCACCCAATGCCATGCATTTGCGCAACCCACGCAAAGGCCAATGGTCAGCAACATGAGTGTCCATGAATGGCCCCCTGGATGATGGTTGTCCCACCACAGACCTATCATTGCGCCAACAACGGTTGGCACTGCGACCGACCAACCAATCAACCCTGACATACCGAGACCGAACCAGACGCTTTCGCCATTGCGTTGCGCACGCAGCTTACGGGCAGCTTTTGCGCTGACTTGTTGGATAAATTCTCTGTCCGAAGTTAAGTTATGGCGCTCTTTTTCATCGGTCATTTACAAACTCCGCCAGACGTCCCATCAAACCACTTTCCATTTTCGCGACCGCGGATCGAACATTGCGCTCCTGTTCGTTCAGCTTCAGAAAGTCGCGCTCAACTGCATCCTTAAGCTGTCCCAGATCTGCCCCGCCAATCGCGCGACGCACAGAGACAGTCACGTTGGCGCCCGCCTTCACCAGCACACCTTGATCGATCCCGACATAGACCGTGGCCCTGTCTTTCACTTCGTAACTGAGAATTCCGGGCATAAGTGCTGCAACGCAGTCGAGTCGATTCGGCAGCAGGCCATAAGACCCATCGCTCGTCTCTGCGACGATGCGCATCACATCAGCTTTATCGGTGAAGACACCCAAAGGGAGCAGGATTCTAAGATTCATGCGTGCTCGCAGTCGCAACTCTTGGTTGCGGATCGGTATTCTTGGTTTCCGAATTATTTCCGTTGGATCTCGTTGCCTTTGGCTGAGTCACATCGGGTTGCTTCTCTTCAGGCGTTTTTTCTGTTGGCTGATTTGTCTCTGGTTTCTTGGCCTCCACAATTGCGCCGATCATATAGAGCCCGCTCTCCGGGTAGTCTTTGAACTCATCGCGGAGAATACGTTCGCAACCATCCAGTGAGTCTTTCAGGCTTACAAGCTTTCCCTTCATTCCGCTGAATTGTTCAGTCGTGAAGAATGGTTGCGTCAGAAAGCGTTCCAACCGGCGAGCCCGTGCAACGGCATTCCGATCTTCCAGGGAAAGCTGCTCCATGCCAAGCATGGCCACAATGTCTTTGAGGGATTCGTACTGCGCCAGAGTCCGGCGAATCTCCTGTGCGAGGTTGTAATGCCGGGCGCCAACGATGCCGGGCGTGGCCATTTTCGAGCTGGATTGGAGCAGATCAATCGCGGGATAGAGTCCCTCGCTCGCCCGTTTGCGCGATAGGACGATCGATGCAGAGAGATGTGAAAACACATGCACTGCGGCAGGGTCGGTCAGATCGTCAGCCGGCACATAGACAGCCTGAATCGAAGTGATGGCGCCAGCATGAGTGTTGGCGATGCGCTCCTCAAGGCCCGAAAGATCGGTCCCCATGGTTGACTGGTATCCGAGCCTTGAAGGCATTTCTCCCAGAAGGCCAGAGACTTCCATACCGGCTTGAATGAAGCGGAAGATGTTGTCGACCAACAGAAGAACGTCCCGATGCTCATCGTCGCGAAAATACTCGGCCATCGTCAGGGCTGCTGCGCCAACGCGAAATCTGCTTCCAGGTGGTTCGTTCATCTGGCCGTAAATCATCACCATGTTGTTCAAAACGCCTGCATCCTTCATGCCGCGATAAAGCTCTTCACCTTCGCGGCAACGCTCGCCGATTCCACAAAAAATGCTCATACCCTGCTGATGGCCAATCATGTTGTGGATCATCTCGGTGAGGAGCACTGTCTTGCCCACACCAGCACCACCGAACAAACCGGCTTTTCCCCCGCGCTCCAGAGGCACAAGCACATCGATGGCCTTGATGCCCGTCTCGAAGATCTCGGACTTTGTCGAACGCTCAGCAAGCAACGGAGGTGCGCGATGAATGGTTCTCCATTGGACATTCTGAGGCGGAGATTTGCGATCGATGGACGATCCAAACACGTCGAACATCCGCGACATGATCTCCTGGCCGACTGGCACTTGAAGCGGCTTACCAGAATCTTCAACCTGCATTCCTCTGGCCAAGCCCTCAGTCGGCGTTAACGCAATGCCACGAACCCTGGTTGCGTCGAGCTGGGCCATCACTTCAACAATGATTTTGCCTTCAGCACCAGCATGGAGAACGGAGAAGATTGGAGGTAAATGCCGATCAAATCTTACATCGACTACGCCGCCACGCACCGAGACAACCGATCCATAATTCGAACGGTCGATATTGCTCTCTAGTACCGGTGTCACAATGGCCTCAATTCACAGCATCCTTTTAGGCGAGAGTTTGCGCCATGCACCAAATCCCTACCACCATTCCATCGACCGTGCTGTCGGCTTTGCCACAGTGGTCTCAGGCCTGACTGAGCGAAGAAGCAAGAGGGGGCACTGAACAAGCTTCACAACCTTTTCCGCAACTGATCCAAAAACCAGAGGATGCCACCCTGAAATACCATGCGTCGAAATGACCAATAGATCGATGTGCTCGCGCTCGACCAGTTCCAAAATATCCTCCGCCGTGTTGTTGCCAACCTTGATCGAGTAGCGCGACGTAACTCCCCTGGCTGCAAGAGTTGCACAGCACTTCGTGAGAAGTTGCTCGGCCCGCGCCTTCATCTTCAGTTCAAGGGCGACATCAGGAACAGAATATGTCAAAGCGAAGATGGAGAAGCACGGAACGATATTTACCAGAATCAGTTCTGAATCGAAGTGAAGAGCGAGGTCTGCCGCTGTGTCCAAAGCCGCCTGGGATGAAGGGCTAAAGTCAATTGGCAACAATATTTCTCTCGGAATGGAACGTAGTACTGGATGTTCAGACACGATGGCCTCCTCAACAAATTCTTAGTGCGAGATAATCGTGTGAACGCTGTCGTAGCGTTGCTCTGTCTTTGATGCTTGCTCCGCAACTTCCTCAGCAACACGGTCAATTCGTTTTTCTGCAGTCGCATCGGAGACGGTTTCGTTCTCGATTTTTGCTGCGTCGGGATTTTATAATTGTTTCGGCATGGTTGATTTCTCCTCCTCCTACAATGCCCCCTCGTCCCACGAACATCTGGTCTGTATTGCTCCATCGCTCAATTCAGCAGCATCGGGAAGAATCGGCTTTCTCTTCAGATCAAGTTTCACGCTCTCCTATTGGCTATCTGTACTGCTTGATTCACTACCACCATTCCATTGAGCGATCTGATGGAGTTGTAATGATGGTCTCTGGCTTGGCAGAATGAAGAAGTAGAAGGGGACACTGTACGAGTTTGACAACCTTCTCGGCGATTGATCCAAACACAAGTGGATGCCATCCAGATATGCCGTGCGTGGAGATTACTACAAAGTCGGTATGCTCGCGCTCGGCTACATTCATGATGGCTCCCACTATGCCATTTGCAACCTCAACGCTGGAGCTAGCCTTTACTCCCCTTGCAGAAAGAGCTGCACATGCCCTCGCTAAACGCTGTTCCGAATGAGTCTTCTCCTCCTGTTGTAACTGCAACTGAGGAGCAGCGTATTCAGTCGTAAAAGTCGAGAAGAGAGGAATCACATTCACAAGGAATAGTTCTGCGTGGAAGTGTAAAGCGAGGTCGACCGCCGTCTCTAGAGCTACTTGGGACGACTGGCTGAAATCGATTGGCAACAGTATCTTTGTTGGAATCGACCTCAGAGCATGATGTTCAGGCATGACTGTCTCCTTGCCGGATCATTGTCGCGGCTAAACCACGATTGTTCTCTCTTGGGAAAGCAGTGGCTGAGCACTTTTGCACAGTTATGGTTAAGTCTGCAATCGTTCTCAACCAGTGACAGCATGAGCAATAGGAGGCAGATATGCAAAAGTGCGAATGAGATGCTGGTCTCGCATCTGGCTCGAATATTCACAGTTCACAGAAACGATCGTGCCTAATGTTGAGAGTTATAGTTTGCACTCATTCTTCGCACGTCGCAAAGTGTATGCGATTGTATTATCGCGATCAATCTGGCCGTAGCAGATGTTGGATGCGACTTAAATTCGCAGCAAAATTCAATCAAAGGTGTTGTGAAGATGACAAAAGGCATTGCATCACTCATTGAAGGCGAGACATGGAAGGCGCTTGAGACCCATGCCGCGAAGAACCGCTCTCTTCATCTCAGAGATCTTTTTGCTCAAGACCCGACACGCGGAGAGCGTCTAAAGGTGGAGGCCGCGGGCATTTATCTTGACTATTCAAAAAATCGCATCACCGATGAGACTGTCAAACTGCTTTTACAACTTGCCGAGGATTCTGGGTTACGTCAACGCACGGACGCCATGTTCCGAGGCGATAAAATCAACGTCACGGAGAAGCGAGCAGTTCTTCATGTGGCATTGCGCGCACCACTCGGAGATGAAATTCTTGTCGATGGTGTGGACGTCGTGCCTTTGGTGCATGGCGTTCTGGACAAGATGGCCACATTCTCTAACAGAGTACGCTGTGGAGAGTGGAAAGGATATACCGGAAAGCCAATCCGCAATGTCATCAACATCGGTATTGGCGGCTCCGATCTTGGCCCCGTAATGGCATATGAAGCTCTGAAGCACTATTCTCAACGCGATCTGACTTTCCGGTTTGTTTTAAACGTCGATGGTACAGACATCAACGAGGCGACGCGTGATCTGGATGCCGAGGAGACACTCTTCATCATCTCGTCAAAAACCTTTACGACTCTTGAGACGATGACCAACGCGCACACAGCGCGCGTCTGGGCGCTTGAGACTATGAAGCATTCAGCTTCCATCGCCAGGCATTTCGTTGCCGTTTCAACCAACACTGAAGAAGTCGAAAAGTTTGGTATCGACACAGCCAATATGTTCGGGTTCTGGGATTGGGTGGGCGGACGATATTCGATGGATTCGGCGATTGGTCTCTCAACCATGATCGCAATCGGTCCAGACAATTTCCGCAGAATGCTCGGCGGCTTTCACGAGATGGATGTTCATTTTCGCACGGCCCCCTTCGAGTGCAATATCCCGGTTCTCATGGGACTCCTGGCAATTTATAACAACAACTTTCTTGGAGCAGAAAGCGTCGCGGTCCTACCTTACGAGCAATATCTAAAGCGTTTTCCAGCCTATTTGCAGCAGTTGACGATGGAGAGCAACGGCAAGCACGTGACAGTGGATGGGACAGCTGTTGAATACCAAACCGCGCCGATCTATTGGGGAGAGCCCGGCACAAACGGCCAACATTCTTTCTATCAACTGATTCACCAAGGAACTAGACTCATCCCTTGCGACTTCATTGCATTTGCTCAAGCGCTCAATCCGATCGGCCCCCACCACGACATTCTTTTGGCCAACGTTTTCGCGCAGGCTGAGGCATTGGCCTTCGGAAAGACCACGCAGGAAGTCGAGGCGGATGGCATGCCACCATGGCTCGCGCCTCATTGCACCTTCGAAGGCAATCGGCCGTCCAACACGATACTGATGGGGCGACTGACTCCAGCGGCCTTGGGCAAACTTGTTGCTCTCTACGAGCACAGCGTCTTCACCCAAGGCGTGATTTGGAATATCGATTCATTTGATCAGTGGGGCGTAGAACTCGGCAAAGTTCTGGCACAGCGCATCATTCCTGAGCTTGAGTCCTCAGACGATGCGAATCTCAAGCACGATTCCTCGACCAACGCTTTGATCAGACATTACCGCAGCATCCAGAAAGAATGTGCAAAGTGAGTACAACCGAAGTTGAATCCATTGTTCCCAATTTAGTTGTGACGGTTCCTGTCGCCAGTCAAAGGTACGTCTACATCGCAGCTATCTTCGCTGCAATCGGCGGCTTGCTCTTTGGGTACGATACGGGAGTGATCTCCGGCGCGCTGATCTTCATCAAGCAGAGCTTTGGACTGTCCATCTTTCAGCAAGAGCTTGCCGTGAGCTCGGTTCTGGTTGGCGCCGCAGTCCTGGCCATTACCGGCGGCAGCCTGTCGGATAGGTTTGGGCGCAGAAAGATGCTGCTCATCACTTCGGTTGTCTTCATTGCAGGTGCATTGGTATGTGCTGCGGCAGGGTCGATCGAGATACTCATTTTTGGTCGAGTCATCGTGGGTATGGGAATCGGTCTTGCCAGCTCTGTTGTCCCGCTCTATATCTCTGAAATTTCACCAGCCAACGCGCGCGGCTGGCAGGTATCGCTATTCCAATTGGCAATTACTGTAGGAATTCTGGCTGCATATCTTGCGGACTACGCCTTTACTCCAACCGCCGCGTGGAGATGGATGCTGGGCCTTGCCGTGATTCCGGGCGGGCTGCTTGGTGCAGGTATGCTCTTCCTGCCTGAGACTCCTCGCTACCTTGCCCGCCATGGTCACTTCGATCTTGCTCGTACTGTATTGATCAAGATTCGTGGAACTCAAGACGTGGATATGGAATTCCGGGAGATCAAGACGGCCTCTCAGGAGTCCGCGCTGCGCGGTCACGTCTCCGACTTGCTTTTGCCTGCGCTCCGGCCAGCATTGATGATTGGCATCGGTCTGGCCATCTTTCAGCAAGTCACCGGTATCAATACCATTATTTATTACGCGCCTTACATCATTCGCACCGCTGGAATCAACTCGATTCAAGGCTCCATTCTGGCCACAGCAGGAATTGGAACAGTGAATGTAGTAATGACCTTGGTCTCGATGTGGTTGATTGATCGCGTCGGACGACGCCCATTGCTGCTGACAGGAATTGCCGGCATGATCATCAGCCTCGGTGCACTCGGATACATCTTTCATCTCGCCAAAGGCGGAGAGTTCGCCGGAGCTGCCGTAGCAATTCTGATGTTCTACGTCGCATCATTCGCCATTAGCTTGGGACCGATTTTCTGGTTGCTGATTGCAGAGATTTACCCGCTGAAGATTCGCGGCCTTGCGGCTGGAATTGCGGCGGGTGCCAATTGGCTTGCAAACTTCGCGGTCTCGCTCACATTCCTCTCGCTTTTGAAGTTGCTTGGACCAAGCTTGACTTTCTGGATGTATGGAGCGCTTGCCATTGGTTCTTGGTTGTTTTCCTACTATCTGGTTCCGGAGACCAAGGGGCGCTCTCTTGAAGAGATTGAGAGCTTCTGGCATAAGAGACCCACAGGACAATGACTGTGGCATCCCTTGAGTGCGGGCACTTCATTTTGCTTTGTCCGCTTTCTCCGCTAATTGTGAAGCATGAACAATAGGAATCATGAAAGAGAGATATGTGAGAAAGGGCTTGCTATTGTTCTTGATTGCATTGAGTATGTCGGCAGCTGGACAGGATGGAAAGAGCGGAACTGGCACTCCTTCAGACATTGTTTCTGCTGACCAGGGCGCACAATACGTAGATCTGAACCAGGAGCCAGACGATCTTCGACAAGAACTCGATGCGGATGCGATTGCGCTCTCTAAGATACCGTCTGATCCAATCCTGAAACCAGATCCATTTGGAATATTTCTTGATCCCTTTGAAAGGTTGACGGATCGAATCAACCAATCGGCTCATTTGAAGATCGGCGAGACCTATACTTTCGTCAGCCAGTATGCAACGAGTACGCCAGATGGCGTTCGACACGAGCAGGTCAGCGGCCGGGCGGATTTTACTGGAGCTCTAAAAGTTTATGACTATGGCAGCACTGCTGGCATGCTTAGCCTGCTAGTTCGTTCAGATACCAATATTGGCATCAGCCAGCAATTCAATCTTAGCGATAGTCTTGGTTCCGCGATGACCCTCAACTGTCTGCAAGGTGGCGGCCCTCAAGAGCCAATCATGGTGAATATCCTCTATTGGCGACAGGATCTTCTTCACAAAAGACTCTCCCTTTATCTCGGAAAGATACACCCCAATGAATACATCAGCCTGAGTATGTTCAACAATGACGAGCGGGCGCAGTTTCTGAATGGAAGCAGCGACGGCAACCTGACATTTGCATCCGATGGCGCATACGCAGGCGGAGCGGCTGTCGAGTATCAGGCGACATCGCATGTCTACATTCATGCACTCACGATCGATACCGAAGGGTCACCGCAAGGAAACCTTAAGACACTCGCAGATCGAAAGTATATGGAATCGATAGAAACCGGCTGGTTCTCCGGTTCCCCGGGCAAGAAATTCAAAGATTACCGTATGAACTTCTGGCGCGACGATACAAGAACACTTGGAAGTGGCGTTGGCGGCGGTATTGGATTCGAGTATGAGCTGCGCAGTGGATGGACTCCGTTCGGCAGACTCGGCTTTGCTTCTAGCAGGGGAACTTCCATCAAACAAGTTGAAGAGATAGGACTTGATCAAGTCAAGCCATTTGCAAGACGCGGAGATATGTTCGGCATCTCTCTGAGTCACTCAGAGCCGACCGCAGGAGCCAAACACCACGAAAGTGTCTTGGAGACTTTCTACCGGATTCGCCTGACGAAAAGCGTAGATCTTGGTCCGGATTTGGAAGTCTCAAACCACCCAACCTATGCAACCAAGACCTATACAACCGCACTGCTTGGAATGCGAATGCGGATCATTTTCTAAACAACAGAGCCTTCAAACATTCTAAGGCATGTTCGGGAAAGAGGAGCGTTTATGACTACCACACAGAAGTGCGAACATACAGGCTGTAATTGTCAACCCGCAAACGGCAAAAAGCATTGCAGCACAACCTGCGCAGATACGAAGAGTCCAAAGACCCCTTGCGAATGCAAGCACAAGGAGTGCAAGGCTACAGGCTTGAAGATGTAGCAGAGAATCACTCTTGACTCATTGGTGAGTCTCGAGTATCTGCCTGTTTTTCAACCCATTTCAACTATGAAAGGTAAAGACCCGCCATGGCATCTTCTGCAACAGTCGCGACAACAATCGCCCCACCTGAATTGGATGAGCTGTGCATCAACACGCTCCGCTTCCTTGCGGTGGACATGGTGCAGAAGGCCAACTCGGGCCATCCTGGGCTGCCAATGGGGTCGGCAGCCATGGCGTACGCCCTCTGGGATCGATCGCTCAAGTTCAACCCGCACGATCCTCATTGGCCGGACCGCGACCGATTCATCTTATCGGCGGGCCACGGATGCGCATTGCTCTATGCTCTGCTTCACGTCACGGGATTCGACCTGCCTCTCGATGAGTTAATAAAGTTTCGCCAATGGGGTAGTCGCACTCCTGGTCATCCAGAGTATGGCAAGACACCGGGCGTCGAAGCTACTACGGGACCATTGGGCCAGGGTCTTGCGAACGGCGTTGGCATGGCCATCGCCGAGATGGCTCTTGGGGCGCGTTTCAATCGTCCCGGTCACCAGATCATGGATCACTACACTTACGTTCTCGTCAGTGATGGCGATCTTGAGGAAGGAATCTCCTCGGAAGCCGGATCGATAGCGGGTCACCAGCACCTTGGAAAGCTCATTGTTCTTTACGCAGATAATCACATTACGATCGAGGGTAGTACGGAACTGACGTTCACCGAGGATCGCATGGCGCGATTCGCTGCATTCGGTTGGCATGTGCAACGAGTCGAACAGAGTAACAACGTCGATAAAGTTGCTCTTGCGTTGAAAAATGCTCGCGAGGAAATGAACCGCCCGTCCTTGATTGCCGTACGCACGCATCTCGGTTTTGGCAGCCCGCATAAGCAGGACACTGCGGCGGCTCACGGCGAGGCGCTTGGCGTGGAAGAGGTTCACCTAACCAAAGAAGGAATGAATTGGCCAGTTTCTCCTTCGTTTCATATCCCCGAAGAGGCGCTCGATCACTTCCGAAAAGCGGTGAATCGCGGAAGCGTTGCGCAAGAAGTTTGGAAGTCGCAATTCAATTCCTTCGCGCTGGAACACCCGAAGCTAGCTGAAGAGTTCCAGAGAGTAATCGACGGACACCTACCGCAAAATTGGGATGCCGGTCTGCCGTCGTTTACTTCGTTGGATGGACCGATGGCAACGCGGGTCGCATCAGGAAATGTGATAGATGTCCTCGTTTCTCGCTTGCCAGAGATGATGGGAGGGTCAGCAGATCTTGGTCCCAGCACGCATACAGACATTCACGGAGCAGGCAGCTTTGAGCCCGAAGATTCGGCGGGGCGCAATATGCACTTTGGCATCCGCGAAAATGCGATGGGTGCCATCTTGAATGGAATGGCATTGCACCGTGGCCTAATTCCATTTGGCGGAACCTTCTTCGTCTTCTGCGACTATATGCGTCCTCCCATTCGACTTGCGGCGATGAACGCACTGCCGGTGATCTATATTTTTACGCATGACAGCATCGGAATGGGCGAGGACGGTCCCACTCACCAACCTGTGGAACAACTCATCGGTCTGCGATCGATTCCGGGAATGACTGTCCTTCGGCCTGCCGATGCCAATGAGACTGTCGCTGCATGGCGAGTGGCGATTGGAAGAAAGCAGGGGCCTGTCGCACTGGTTCTCACACGGCAGAGTCTTCCGGTTCTCGACCTCAATTATTATCCGGCTATTTCCGCTGGAGTTTCGCAGGGTGGATATATTCTCGCAGATTTTCCAGAATTGCAACCTCCGGAGATCATTCTTATCGCAACCGGATCGGAAGTGCATCTTGCAATCGAGGCACGGAACCTACTGCTGAATGATGGGGTGAACGCGAGAGTGGTGAGCATGCCGAGCACCAGCCTGTTTGCGTCACAGTCGGACGATTACCGAGAAAAGATATTGCCGGCTGATGTTCCGCTGCTGGTCATTGAGGCTGGTTCACCTGTGGGATGGCAGTCCTTTGTCGGCCCTAAGATCGCCGTGATTGGGATCGACACTTTCGGCTCATCGGCCCCCGGGCCAGTCGTGATGGAGCACTACGGTTTCACCGTGGAGAACGTATGCAGACAGGCTCATCATGTGCTCGTCCAACTCAAGGAGAAGGCTTCATGCGTGTAGGAATTGCGTCAGACCATGGAGGCTTTGCATTGAAAGCGCAGATCGCAGATTTGCTGCGCGGTGCTGCCCACGAGGTCATTGACTTCGGTGCGCCTCAGCCGAACCCCGGAGATGACTATCCGGATTACGTGATTCCACTGGCCAGAGCGGTAGCCGCTGGCACAGTTGAACGCGGGGTGGCGCTCTGCGGCAGCGGCGTGGGCGCCTCCATCTGCGCCAACAAAGTGGCCGGTGTGCGCGCCGGACTCATCCACGATGTCTTCTCCGCTCACCAGGGCGTTGAGGATGACGACATGAATGTCTTTTTGCTCGGTGGACAGGTGATTGGGCCGGCTCTGGCTTGGGAGTTGATTGAAACGTTTCTCAAGGCACGCTTCAGCGGAGCACAGCGGCACCAGCGCAGAGTGGATAAGGTGCTGGCATTGGAATCGCATCCCATCGAGCATTGAATGAAGGAGAAATGAAATGAATCGAACCACGCAGAAACTGCACGAAATCGGTCAGAGCTTATGGCTTGATAACATCACACATCGACTGCTTGCAAGCGGCACGCTTATGGGTTATATTCAGGAGCTTTCCGTTACCGGCCTCACATCGAATCCAACCATTTTCGATCACGCTATCAAGAACAGCAGCGACTATGACGATGTCATTCGGCGAAAGTTGGATGAAGGAAAGTCTGGCGAGGAGCTGTTCTTCGAGTTGGCACTTGAGGATCTTAGGCAGGCGGCCGATCTCTTCCGGCCCATTTATGAACGAACCGACGGTGTAGATGGCTGGGTTTCCTTGGAGGTATCGCCGCTGCTCGCTCGCGACACGGCTGGCACGCTGGCTGCGGCCATGGCTCTCCACAAGCGCGCTGACCGCCCCAATCTTTTCATCAAGATTCCAGGTACCAGTGAGGGACTTCCGGCAATTGAAGAAGCAATTTTCGCGGGCGTGCCCGTCAATGTGACTCTATTGTTCAGCGGTGCGCAATATGTCGCTGCTGCAGATGCTTACATGCGCGGTATCGAGCGGCGCATTGCAGCCGGACTGAATCCAGATGTCGGATCTGTGGCATCACTCTTCGTCAGCCGCTGGGATGTTGCAGCAGCACAGAATGTGCCTGAGATGTTGCACAACCAATTAGGAATCGCCATCGCCAAGAAGGCTTATGAGTTGTATCGCACCGTGCTCGATTCGCCGCGGTGGCAGCGCATTCAAAACGCTGGAGCCCGCCCGCAGCGTCTTTTATGGGCCAGCACAGGAACCAAGGATCCCATGGCTTCGAAGGTCCTGTACGTCGAGGCCCTCGCCTTGCCTTCCACGATCAACACAATGCCAGAGGCAACCTTGAATGCTCTTGCCGCTCACACGGAATTATTGATCCGGCCCTGAGTCATTGCTACGCAGCGGCGTAACACACATCGTCCTGTTCAAAGTATTTCTCCACCCTTGGTGGCTGTTTCTGGATGCTGCGCAGTGCTCCGATGGCGGTACGCG
>Ga0181520_10002622_pt1 | contig 33066 bp, 30 predicted proteins | sample PEATcosm2014_Bin_29_FD_132451 | JGI IMG/M metagenome (GOLD analysis project Ga0181520, IMG submission 132451) | Peatland microbial communities from MTU Mesocosm Facility, Houghton, MI, USA - PEATcosm2014_Bin02_30_metaG | ecosystem: Environmental > Terrestrial > Soil > Wetlands > Peat | place...
CTGCTTCACACGCAGGAGGTCACAGGTTCGAGTCCTGTCGCGCCCACCATTTCCTGCTACAGCGGTTCGGTGGCGTAAGCCTCTACTCCGATTTCAAGATAGCAGGCGTGCGGCGGCAGGCCGGGCCAAAGGGCGTGGGGGTTGTTGAAAAGACGGGCGCGAAATATATTTCTTTTTGCGTGACTGGCGATGGCGATTATTTTCTAAGGGCCGCGACCAGCGCTGCGATCTCTCTCTGCTTGGCCTCGATGATATCCAGTAACTCGCCCGGCGTTCGTTTGTCTTCGTTGACGTTGGCGTTTGGGTTTACGGCTTTGAGGTCGTAGTTCCTGGCCTCGATCCGATCGCGCGTCACGGTCCAACTTCGGTCGCTGTCCGCGCGGCCGTTGGTAGCGATGACGAACGGGGTGTTCAGCCGCTTGCAGGCGAGGCCATACCACTTCGCCTGTTCCAGACCGGCGGCCGGCGGCAAGTGTTCGGCCTTGGCTTCGAGGACGGCGACCGCGACCGGCTGGGTATCCGAATTAACCTTGACGCGGAGGGTGTAGTCCGTGCGGCCTTTGCCGCGGCGGCGAGGCTTGCCGTCGATGATGTCGACGGTCCCGGCGGTCTCCTCGCGACGGATCAGGTCCTCCGTCCACCCGCGCCCGTGAAGCGCCGGATCGATGAGTTTGGCTCTGGTGTCGGCTTCGCTGAGGGGCACCGCGTCTCCCGCACTGGCGTAAAGGACAAACGTAGCAGCTAGACCGTTCGGGCGCCACACGGCGGTCAGCATCCGGTCCGCCCCGCCGCCCGCCGACGCCCCATCGCGCGGAGATCGTTCGGCTGCCCGCCGGCATTTTCCGCCGCGTCTTGAGGCCGCGGCGTTGCCAGCGGGGCGGCCCGCCGCCTTCCCGGTGAGTTACCTCTCATGTCCGCGATGGTACTACCTGGATACTCAAACCCGCGCCGCAACATTTCTTAAGTAGAACTGTTCTTACGATCGGAAGCAAAGGAGAATCAGGCAGGCCCGTGTCCGGCGGCCCGATCCGGCGGGGTGTCAAACAGTGTGTGGAGGCAAACCAATTAGTAATTCAAATGCAACCGATTACAGATGTTTTGAGGCGCCGCCCACGGCCAATGCCGCCGTGCGGTTCCTAACATCCGATGCATCCACACTGTTAGGTTACCCACAAAACGCCGGCCCTACGATGTACGGAAACGCAGCGACACCTTTCTGTTTTTCAGCTATGATGGCCCTAGTGCTGTGGTAACAACTGGGTACGAAACGCTACTGGGTGTGGCGTAGCTCATTTCTGGGTAACTCGCGGATCGCTATAAAAGGGCGGTAGCTCGCCCACTCCCGTCGGATATTACGCCATCTATGAACTGGTACGCTTTACGGTGCAAATCCAACCGGGAAAGGCTTGTCCAGGCAGCCATGTTGGGCAAGGGTTATGACGTGTTTTTGCCTACAGTCAGGCGAGAGACAGATTCTGAAACGCGCCGGTCTCCCGCCCCGTTATTTCCCGGCTATGTGATCGCTAAGTTCGACGGACATAACCGTCTGCCGATTCTGACGATTCCGGGGTTGCTGCATGTCGTGAGTAGCGGCAGGACGCCGCTGCCGATTCCCGAGTCCGAGGTCGACTCCTTGCGTATTGCCGCCAACTCGAACCTGAACATCGAGCCTTGGCCATTTATCGGCTTTGGACAGCAGGTGACGGTTCGCAAGGGACCGCTTGCCGGAGCGCGAGGGATCGTGGTTGACGCGAAAGACGGGCAACGGCTGGCGGTATCCATTTCCATTCTGCAACGCTCGGTCACCGTGGAGCTGTATTCGAGTTGGCTGGAAGCGGATACGACGCTCGTCGCGCGGGCGGGATCTATATGACCGGAAGTGGAAGGAAGCGCTCGGTGTTAGGGGTGGGCGTCAGCGCGACTAGTTACGCGGACGTTGTAAGAGACGTGCGCGAGTGGGCGCTCGCAAGACGCTCCGAAACCGGACCGGCGCCGGCGCGCATTGTGTGCGTGACTTCCGTGCACGGGCTGATGATCGCGCGCGAGGATGCCGGGTTCCGTCAGGTATTGAATGGGGCGGACGTGGTGACACCGGACGGCATGCCCGTAGTCTGGGCTCTGCGGTCGTTTGGCGAGCGGCGGCAGGAAAGAGTCTATGGCCCGACGCTGATGCTTGAGTTATGCAGAATGGCAGCGGGCGACGGGCTTCGCATCTTCCTGTTTGGGAGCCGGCCCGAAGTACTGCCTGCCCTCGAGCGAAATTTGCGCAACCGGTTCCCAGCGCTGGCAATCGCGGGATCGTATTCGCCGCCGTTCCGGCCCATGACAGCGGATGAAGCAGCGCAGACACAGCGCCTGATACAAGAGGCGGCTCCCGATGTGATCTTTGTGGGAATCAGTACGCCCAAGCAAGAGAGATGGATGTGGGAGCACCGAAACCTTTTCCCAGGCGTTGTGTTGATCGGGGTAGGCGCCGCGTTCGACTTTCACGCCGGCCGGGTCCGGCAAGCGCCGAACTGGATGCAGCGGCGCGGGCTGGAGTGGGCGTTCCGCCTGATGAGCGAACCACGGCGCTTGTGGCGGAGATATTTGTTGCAGACGCCCCGCTTTATTCCTTATTGGGCGATGCAGAAGCTGGGTCTGCTGCGCTACGAATTGCCCGCGGAAGCCCATGACCAGCCAACGCCAATCTGAGTTGACTCGTGTGTAGTGTCCACGACTTCACAATAGATTCGGGTAGATCAGAGGAGGAGCATACCAAACAATGAAACGTGTATTAGTGACTGGCGCCGGTGGTTTCATCGGCCATCACCTGGTCAATCACCTCGTCGCGAACGGCTATTGGGTGCGAGGCGTCGATATCGTCGAACCTCGCTATGAAGCCACGCATGCGAACGAGTTCGAACTGCTTGACCTGCGACGATTCGACAACTGTCTGATCGCGACTCGCGGAGTGGCGGAAGTATATGGCTTGGCCGCCGACATGGGCGGAATCGGGTTCATTGAGACGAATAAGGGGACCATCGTAAGAAACAACACGCTGATCAACCTGCACAGCATCGAGGCCGCGCGCATCAACGGCGTACAGAGGTACTTATACACCTCGAGCGCCTGTATCTATCCGGGATACCGGCAGAAGACCCCGGACATCGCGCCCTTGAAAGAAAGCGATGCGTATCCGGCGGACGCCGAGGACGGCTATGGCTGGGAAAAGCTCTACATGGAGCGGGTTTGCCGCCACTACACGGAAGATTTCGGGCTGGATACGCGGGTGGTGCGTTTCCACAATATCTTCGGGCCTCTCGGTACCTACGACGGCGGGCGCGAGAAATCTCCGGCGGCGATCTGCCGCAAGGTCGCACTGGCCGATGACGGCGGCGAGATCGAAGTTTGGGGTGACGGCGAACAGACGCGCTCGTACTGCTATGTAGACGACTGCGTAGAAGGCATCTGCCGCCTGATGAAATCGTCTTTCAGGGAGCCGTTGAACCTAGGCCAAGACCGTATGCTTTCCATCAATGAGTTAGTCGATATGGTCGCGGCAATCGCCGGTAAGCAAATCGACAAGACGCACGACCTGTCGAAACCCCAAGGCGTACGCGGACGCAACAGCGATAACTCGCTTCTTCGCGAAGTCCTGGGCTGGGAACCCCAAGTTTCGTTAGAGGAGGGGTTGCGCCGGACCTACGAGTGGATCCGCGGACAGTTAGTCGCGGAGGGCAGGCTGAAACCGGCGGCTGCAGCGGCAGCGGCGGCGTTTACTTTTGGGTAGGGGCGCTTCTGAACGCCCATGGGCGCGGCGGAAGAAGACCAAGACGAAGACGAAGAAGGCAGGCCAGGAGGCCCGCCCCACTCGGTGAAGTTATGAGGATTGCTTATTATTTCCTGGCTGCAGCGCTCACTCTGGCCCCTATGACTCTGGTGGCGCAGACTGCGGGCGAGGCTGTAGGAACCAACGACACGGTTCAACCGCCGGCCGCGATTGGGGCGGATGACCTGTTGGCGGTGACCGTATACGACGCCCCGGAACTCTCTCGAAGAGTCAGGGTAGAGAAAGACGGGTCCATCCGGCTGCCGCTTCTGCGGGACCCGATAGCGGCCGCCGGACTCATGCCGGACGCCCTGGAAACCAAAATCGCGGAGGCGCTCCGCAGCGGGGGGATCCTGGTGCAACCGTCGGTGAGCGTGTCGGTGCTGCAGTATGCCAGCCGGCCGATCAGCGTAACGGGCGCCGTACGCCACCCGATCACGTTCGATGCATCGGGAAAGGTAACGCTGTTGAACGCGATCACGCGGGCCGAGGGGCTTACGCCGGAGGCCGGACCGGACATTATGGTGACCCGGTTGGATAAACAGAGCGGAACGCCGGTCACCCAAACGATCTCCGTGAAGGACTTGATGGACGGCGGCCACCTGGACCTCAATCTTGTTCTGGAGGGCGGCGAGGAAATCCGCGTATCCACGGCGCCCTTGGTCTACGTGTTAGGGAATGTGCATAAGCCAGGGTCGTACGCGGTTCAGGATACGGCGGACCTCACGGTGCTTAAAGTGGTGGCCCTGGCCGGCGGGGAATTGCCTTATACGGCCAAGGAGGCTTATATCCAGCGGCTAGGGCCGGATGGAAAGAACAAAGTGGATATTCCCTTCGACTTACGCTCCATGATGGACCGGAAAACTCCGGACTTGGCTTTGCAGGCGAACGATCTGCTTTACATCACGGACAACAAAGGGAAGCGAGCCGCGTTGACCACATTGGACCGGCTTGCTGGATTCGGCTCGCAAACCGCTTCGGGCCTGATCATTTTCAAGTAAGCCGGTGTGTTAGCAGGTTCCGAAACAAAGCGGAAGAAGGCAGGTGGGCCCCAAATGGGCGTCCCGGCCCGCCCCACTGTTAGAGGGAAAGAATGCCGTACATGTTAAATGGCAGAGAATCCGGGGCATTGGTTCCGGGCGGGGGCGCGGATTGCAGTTACTCTCCGCCGACCGCGGCGCAACCCGGCCAAGTCCCAGTCTCAACTTACATTCGGAGTTTGAAGCGCCACTGGTGGCAGATCGCTTTGTTCGTCGCACTGTGCTCCGCGGCGGCGATATTTATCTCACTCCGGATGACTCCCCTGTATGAAGCGACAGCTACCGTTGAGGTGGATTATCAGCAGCCAACCGGGATCATCGGGCAGGACGCGGAAAAGCCGCTGCCCGCCAACGATTCCGACGAATATCTCGGAACGCAAGTGAAGCTGGTGGAGTCGGACGATGTTCTACGGCCCGTCGCCATGAAGTACGACCTGCTCGCGGTGGAGCGCCAGGTGAAGGGCGTTAACCCCGCCGCAGACGACCGGGTGAAGAAGGCCCCAATCGTCCTGAAGCGGCTGAAGGTGTCTCGCCAGGTCAGCACGCAACTGCTGCTGATCACGTACCGCGCGCCCAGCGCGGAGCTGGCGGCAGCCGCGGCGAACGAGATTGCGAACTCCTACGTAGCCAAAATCTACGAGTTAAGAAGCCGGTCGCTCGAGGCGACCTCGCATTTCATGGAAGGCCAGATCCAGGAGTTGAAGGCCAAGATGGACGCCTCCAACCAGCGGCTGACGGACGTGGAGACGGAGATGGGCGTCATCAATCCCGAAGAGCGAACCAGCGTCCTGTCGGCGCGCCTTCTCCAGTTGAATACCGACTATACGAATGCGCAAGCGGAGCGGATGCAGAAGGAAGCCTCGGAGGATGCGGCGAAGACCAATACGCTGGAGGCCGCGCAGGTATCCACGCAGGGCGAGGAGATCAAGAAGATCCGGGAGCAGCTTAGCGCGGAGAGGGAGGTATTCGCCGCGGTCCGCGCCACCTACGGGCCGAACCATCCGGAATACCGGAAGTCGGAGCAGAAGGTGGAGGAGCTGACGCGTCAGTTGGACGAGGCCAAGAACAACGCCGCGCGCCGGATTGGAACCGACTATCAGGAATCCGTGCAGCGCGAGCATCTGCTGGAAAAGCGGATGGCGGAAACCAAGGCGGAATATGACCGCGCCAATACCCATCTGGCCGGATACGAGCAAATCAAGCGGGAAGCCGACGATGACCGGGCCATGTACGGCGAGATGCTTCGCAAGGTGCGCGAAAGCAGCATCAACGCGGCGTTTCAGAACCGCAACATTCGCGTAGCGGATTACGCGCGGCCGCCGGCCCGCCCCTTCTCGCCGAATGTGCCGATGAACCTGGCGCTCACCATGTTCTCTTCGACGCTGCTGGCAGTGGGCGGCGTGATGGCCATGGACGCGACGGACAACACGCTGCGCAACGGGCCGCAGGCTAGCCGGGTTTTGGGCGTGAGCGTTCTGGGAACGCTGCCGGCCGTGAGGGACCCGAATGCGCGCACACCGGCGCAGCGAGCCACGCTGCTGCTGGGGGAAGAGCGGCCGGCCAGGGACCGAAAGGATCTGATGGCGTACGGCGAGGCCATCCGCAAGCTGCGAAATGCAATTCTATTTTCCCGAAATTCGACCGGGATTCACACGGTTCTGATTACGAGCGCCATGCAGGGCGAGGGCAAATCCGTCACGGCGGCCGACCTGGCTCTTTCGATGGCGCAACTGCGGCGCAAGACGCTGCTGATTGACGCGGATTTGCGACAACCCGTACTGCACAGCCGTTTCAATCTTGAGACGGCTGCCGGGTTGGGCAACGTGCTCGCCCGCACCGCGGGTTGGCAGACGGCGGTAATGGACGTGCCCGACGTCCCCGACCTGCAGATCCTGCCGGCCGGCAATGCCTCGATACTGCCCGCCGATCTGATCGGGCCCGCGTTCCAGGACCTTCTGATCGATCTAAAACGCCATTACGACCTGGTGGTAGTAGATGCGCCCCCGGTTCTACCCTTCGCCGAACCGGTTCAGATCGCGTCCTCAGTGGATGCGGTGGTGTTGGTGGCGGAGGCGGGCAGAACTACGGCCGCCGCGGTGGACGCGGTGATGTCCTCGCTTGAATGGGCGGGAGCGCAGGTCCTGGGAGTGGTGCTCAACCGGGTGCAACGAAGCGACGAAGGCGCTGACTACGGCCGCGGATACTTCAATGGCCGCGGCGATTACGGAGCTCACAGGGCGCCGGCGCCGCCGGGCGCGCAAGGCTGAAGGCGTCCCGTACCGACCCTCTTTTTCGAAAGCGAAAGGAATGTGAAGATGCGTCTTCTTCATGCCGCGTATCGAAAGAGCTTGTTAGCCGCCGACATCGCGGCCGCGATTCTGGCGCTGGAAGCCGGGCTTCTGGTCACGAATATCGACCAGATACCCAGCGGGCTGGCAGCGTTTCTAGCGATGCGGATCACGGTGAAGAACCTGCTGCTGCTGGTGTTCTTTCTGGCCGGGTGGCACCTGGTCCTGCTGTGCTGCCGGGTCTATGAAACAGGCGAAGTGGCGCCGCTCCGCCGGTGGAAGCGCTTGATCATGGCTTGCACCATCGGTTCCGCTCCGGTGCTGTTGTTCGTGGAAACCAGCCATACCGGCGCGTTCCGGATGGAGAACGCAATCCTATTCTGGGTTTGCGCGCTGGTCCTGCTGCTGTTCAACCGGGTGTGTCACGCGGCCGTGGGCGCCCTCGCGCGGAAGCGGCCGGTTCGCCGCTGCCTGATTGTGGGAAGCGGGCCGGTTGCCATGGACCTCTACAATACGGTGCTGCAAGCGGAGTTTCCGCGTTGCGAGGTGCTCGGCTTCGTGGACGATCTGGGCGCCCACACGGTATCGGAGGACATCCGGCGGCTAACCATCGGCAGTCTGGCCGATCTGGAGGAGATCATCAAGCGCGTGGCGGTCGACGAAGTGTCGATCGGCCTTCCGATGAAATCCTGCTACACGCAGATTCAGCGAGTGATTGAGGTGTGCGAGATGGCGGGCGTGCAATGCCGGCTGCCGTCGGTGAGTTTTTCCTATTCGATCGCGCGGCCCGAAATCGACGCGGCGGCGCAGCACATCATCACGTTGAAGGTGGTGGCGGACGATTTCCGGCAGGTGGTGAAACGCGCCATGGACATCGCGGGCGCGGTGGTGGCGCTGACCGTTTTCGCGCCGGCGATCGCGGTAGTGGCGGTGATTGTAAAGGTCACGAGCCCGGGCCCGGTGATTTTTGCCCAGACGCGATTCGGGGTGAACCGCCGCCGGTTCCGGATGTATAAGTTCCGCACCATGATTGAGCAGGCAGAACATTTGCAGGCCAGCCTGGAGGGCTGGAACGAAGCGTCGGGCCCGGTATTCAAGATTCGGGACGATCCGCGAGTGACTCCGGCGGGCCGCGTGTTGCGCAGAACATCGCTCGACGAACTCCCGCAGTTGTGGAACGTACTGAAGGGAGAAATGTCGCTGGTGGGGCCGCGGCCATTGCCCGAGCGCGATGTGGCCCGTTTTCCGGAGGCCTGGCTGATGCGCCGGTTCAGCGTGAAGCCCGGGCTGACATGCCTGTGGCAGATCAACGGCCGCAGCGACATACCATTCGACCGCTGGATTGAGCTCGATTTGAAGTATATCGACACGTGGTCGCTGGCGCTGGACCTCAAGATTCTGGCGAAGACCGTGAGCACGGTGGTCAAGGGGCAGGGAGCAGCTTGAGCGCGATACCACAGACGTTGGGCGACGCGGTGAGGATGCTGCGGCCGGGCGCGGATTTGAGCAGCGCGGAGGGGCGCTCGCGCGAACGGATCCGGCGAGTGCTTCTGACGGGCCTGGCGGCGGGCCTGGCGAAGGCGATGGGCCTGGCTGCGACACTGTTGACGATTCCCGTGACCGCGCCATACCTTGGCCCCGAACGCTTTGGACTCTTCATGACTTTGGGCGCCGTGCCGCTGGTGATGAGCTTCAGCGATTTCGGAATCGGCAATGGGCTGCTGACGGAACTGGCGAAAGCCACCGGCGCGGAACAGCGGGAGCGGGCGCGGACGCTGGTTTCAAGCGCGTTTTACATGCTGCTCGGCATCGGCGCGCTGGCGATTGCGCTGGCGGGCGCGGCGTGCGCATGGCTGCCGTGGGCGCGAATCCTGCGTGTGGCGGAGCACCGGGCCGCGCTCGAAACGGCGCCGGCGTTATTTGTTTTCGCGGTCGCGACGGCGGTGAATATGCCGCTCGGCGTAGTCCAGCGCGTGCAGCAAGGGTTCCAGGAAGGGTATCGCACAAACCTGTGGCTGGCTCTTGGAAATCTGCTGGGCCTGGGTTTGCTGCTCGCGTTCGTGCGTTTGGGACTGGGCCTTCCGTGGCTGGTGGCGGCGATCGCGGGCGGACCGGCGGTCGCCGGGTTGCTGAACTGGGTGGTGGAGTTTCGATGGCGATACCGCTGGCTGGCGCCGCGGCTGCGTGAGGTACGGTGGTCCGCGGGGCGGGAAATCATGGGCACGGGCCTGATGATTTTCTCCTCGCAGGCCGGCGCCGCGGCCCTGCTGAGCTGTCCCATGTTTCTGCTGGCGCACACGGCGGGCGCGGCCAGCGTGGCGCCGTTTTCCGCTTTGCAACGAATGTACTCCATTTTTATTGTGGCGAGCTCACTGCTGATGACTCCGCTGTGGCCGGCGTACAGCGAGGCTTTTGCGCGCGGGGATTTCTCCTGGCTGCGCGCTACGTTTCGGCGAAGCCTAATGGTGAATGCCGCTATCGCCGGACTTCCGATTCTGGCGGTGGCGCTTAGCGCGGGTTGGCTGGCGCCCTTCATCAGCCGGGGAACCTTGCACGCCACGAAGCAACTGGCACTGGCGACGGCGGCGTTGAGCTTCCTGGTGGCGACGCGGCACACGGTCTCCATGATGGTCAACGGATGCGGCTACCTGCGGCGCACGGCGGTGACGTTCCCGCTGGCGGCGCTGGCGGCCGTCTGTTACGTCTGGTGGCCCGGCCGGCCGCTGGCGGACTACACCGTGCCATTGTGGGTGGCGGCCGCGGAGTCCATGGTGTTGCTGGCATTGTCACGGGATGCGGCGCACGTGCTGCGCAAGACGCGCTCCGTCCGCTCCACGTCCCCTGAAGAGGCGTATGTATGAGGGTGCTCTTCATCCATAACTTCTATCAGCAGTACGGCGGCGAGGACGCGGTGGTGCGAAGTGAAATGGACATGCTGGAGCGCCGCGGGGTTCGCACGCAGCTCTACTCGCGGCACAACGACGAGATCAAGCAATATGGGCTGGCGCGGAAAGCGTCGCTGGCATTGACGATCGCGGGCGCGCCGAAGACGCGGCGCGATCTGGCGGACGCGATCGAGGAATTTCGGCCGGACGTCGCGTATCTTCACAATGTCTTCCCGCTGATTTCGCCCGCCGCGTACGAAGTGCTGGAAGAGCACGGCGTACCCGTGGTGCAGGCGATGCACAATTTCCGGCTGTTCTGCGCCAACGGTCTGCTGTACACGCGCGGGGCGGTTTGCGAACGATGTCTGGGCGGCAATCATTGGCCGGCGGTGGTGCGCGGCTGCATTCGCCATGGGCGCTGCGCGAGCGGGGCTTACGCGGCGGCGCTCTGGTGGATGCGGAGAAGCCATACGCTCGATCGGATCAGCCGGTTCGTCTGCCTGACGCCGTTCGCAATGGCGAAATTCGCCGAGGCCGGATTGCCTCCGGAGAAGCTGGTGGTGCGGTCTAACTCAATCGACGCGGGAAGCGTGGTTCCCGAATACAGAGGCGATTACGGCCTCTACCTGGGCCGGCTTTCGGTGGAGAAGGGGCTGTATACCCTCTTCGCCGCGGCGCGAATGAGGCCGGACTTGCCGCTGGTGATTGCGGGCAGCGGTCCGCTGGAGGCGGAGCTGCGGGAAGCCGCCGCCGGGATGCCGAACATTCGATTCGCGGGCTTCCAATCCGGCGAGGCCAAGCGGGAGTTGCTGCGGAAGGCGCGCTTCACGGTGATCTGCTCCGAATGGTACGAGAACTTTCCGATGGCCGCACTGGAGGCGTTTGCAGCCGGCAAGCCGATCATCGGCAGCGACCTGGGCAGCATCCCGCACCTGGTTCAGCACGGCGAGACGGGGCTGCTGTTTCAGCCGGGCAACGCGCGGGATCTCGCGGAGAAGATGTCGATGCTTGCGGCCAGCCCTGCGCTTTGCGAACGGATGGGCCGGGCGGCGCGAAAATGCGTCGAAGACCGGTACGACTCGAAGGCCGCGTTTACGAAGCTGATGGATATTTTCGAGGGCGCCATTTCCGGAGTCGCCAAAGTGGAGGCGGCGACCAATGACGCTAATTGCATTCTTCAGGAAGGTGGAGGCGTGTGAAGCTATCGCTGGTAGTGTGCTCTTACAATCAGGCGCCGTATCTGCGGCAGGCCCTGGCCAGTCTTGTGGCGCAGAGGGGAGTCAGGCGGGACGAACTGGAGTTACTGGTGATCGACGGCGGGTCCGAGGATGGCTCGGTCGAGATCATCCGGGAGTTCGAACCTTTCCTGGACTACTGGGTCAGCGAAAAGGATCAAGGCCAGAGTGACGCTCTACGAAAAGGGTTTGAGCGCGCCACGGGCAACCTGCAGGGCTGGTTGTGTTCGGACGATGAGCTGGAACCGGATGCGGCGCGCACGGTGCTCGACTATTTCGGCGCGCATCCGGAAGTGCGCTGGGTCTATGGCGACGCCAGCCTGACGGACGAGACCGGGCGCACGGTGAAGGCGAAAAAGGAAATCCCATTCAACTGGTTTATCTGGCTCTACGATTACAACTACCTGCCGCAACCCTCAACTTTCTGGCGGGCCGATCTTTACGCGGAGACCGGAGGCCTCGATGTGGCGCTGCATGTCGCCATGGACGGCGACCTGTGGGCGCGGTTCGCGGAGTTGTCTCCTCCACGGCATATTCCGGCGCGGCTCTCGCGCATGCGGATGCAGCCGGACCAGAAGACGCAGAAGCTCAAGGAAGAAAGCATGCGGGCGCAGTACGAAATCGCCAAGCGCTACGGCGTCCGGTACGACCGCAGGCTGCGGCGGCAGAGCGCTTTCCTTCTTGCCAAGACTCTGCGCGTGGGTTGGAAGCTGGCAACCGGTTGTTACTGGTAAGTCAACGCCGTGTTAGTAAGTGAACGCGATGAGAGTTCTGCTGGTCCATAACTATTACCGGTACTTCGGCGGAGAGGATATGGCGGCCGACAACGACTTCCAACTGCTCGCCAGCCACGGAATTGACGTACGCCGGTACACGCGGCATAACCGCGAGATCCTGGAGTACAGCCCGTGGGATAAAGCGATGTTCCCGGTACGGGCGATCCACTCGCATGAGACCGTCGAGTCACTCGATGACGCGCTTCGCGATTTTCCCGCGGATGTGGCCTACATTCACAATGTATATCCCCTGATTTCACCATCGATCTATACGGCGCTGGCCCGGCGGGAGGTTCCGGTTGTGCAGGTGCTGCACGACTACCGGCCGTTCTGCGCGAACGGGTGGCTATACACCCAGGGCAGCGCCTGTGAGCGATGCACGGGCGGGCGGCACTGGCACGCCGTAATCCACAAGTGCATGCATCAGAGCCGGACGATCAGCGCGATATACGCGGCGTCGCTGTGGAACCTCAAGCGCAGCGGCGCCTTCGACAGAATCTCGATGTTTCTGTGCCCATCGGAATTCTCGCGGCGACTGGCGATCAAGAACGGCATTGAGCCGGCCCGGTTACGCGTTCGCCCTCATTCCATCGACGCCCGCGACATTGCGACTGGGACCGGGCCGGGAGAATACTTTCTGTACCTCGGCCGCATCTCTCGCGAGAAAGGTCTGAACACTCTGTTACGGGCCTTCGAGCGGCTTCCGAATGCGCCATTGTGGATTGCCGGGGCCGGGCCGATGGAAGCGGAGGTGCTAGGCCGTTTGAGCGAGCCGGGGATGCGGCACGTCCGGATGCTCGGCTTTCAAGCCGGAGAGGCGAAGCTCAATCTGCTACGGAATGCGCGAGCGGTTATCGTTCCCTCGGAGTCTCTGGAGTCTTTCGGGCTGACGGTTCTGGAAGCGTTTGCGGCCGGCAGGCCGGTGATTGCCAGCGACGCGGGGGCCCTGCCGTATCTGGTGGAGGACGGCATCACGGGACTGATCTTTCCGCGCCTGGACGCCGAGGGCCTGCGATCCAGGGTGGTGCATCTGCTGGAAAACCCGGCTGCCGCCATGCGGATGGGGAGACAGGCGCGGCTCCGGGCGGAGCAGGAATACGGTCCGGACACGGGTTTCGAACGGCTGATTACGATCCTGACAGAGGCGCGGGAAACCGCCAGCGAGCCTGCCGGCGCCGAGGAAACGCAAAGGGAGAAACATGCCGCCGCCATTTGAGCGGTCCCCGCACTATCGGATCATGTGTGCGCTGCTGGCGGCGTGGTGGCTGGCTTATCTCTACCCTCTGGTCACTATCGACGATGTAGTCGGCAGCCTGATGACGGCGGGAGACAGCACGGCGCAGGGTTCGCCCTATAACCAGGCCCTGTTGATTTGTTGGGCGGGATTTGGAATTGTACACTTCCCACGCGCGGCCCGCGCCTTGCAGTCGAGTAAGTCGCGGACACTTCTTACGCTGCTCTCTCTCTACCTCTTCTGGGCGGTGTTGAGCATCGCTTGGAGCGAGGACCTGCAACTCACGGTGCGCCGCCTGGTGGCCCTGACGTGTCTGCTGGCCGGAGGTTTCGGTTTGGGCGCGGGATTCTATGGCCGGACCCGAAACAGCATCGCGACCATCGCCAAACATGCAATCTACGCCGCGGGAATTTGCGTGGTGCTTCTGTTCGCGCTCCGGCTCTCTCAAGGCAATCTACTGGACCTGTTGAATCCGCAGTGGACCCTGAAATACACCACCACCATCGAAACCTATGCGTTTCCGCTGGTATTCGCCATCGTTGGCGCTACGTTCCTCTTTCATGACCGGCCGGTTTACCGCGCGATGGTGGGAGGAGCGCTCTTCCTGGTTCTGATCCTACTTAAGGGGCGGACGATGGTCGTCGACGTCGCATCGGCGGCGGGCCTGGTCTACTCCCGCATCACGCGATTTCGCATCCTGCGGGTTGCGGCGCTGGCGGTCAGTTGCGCGCTGGCGGGACTGCTTGCCGACCTGATGACCGGCGGAGAATACATCATTCACATCATTGTGAATATGTCAGACTCGATTGCGGCCTGGATGCCGTATCTCAGCATCGGAGACGGCCTGCGGAATATCACGAGCCTGAGCGGCCGTCTGCCTCTTTGGCAGGCGCTACTCCGGTACGCGGGGCAGCGGCCCTATGTGGGCTATGGATTCGGCGCGTTCTGGGGGCCCAGCCGCTTCGGGGAGATCTTCGCGGCGACCAAGTGGCACGCGGTGGTGGCGCACAATGGCTTCCTCGACGAGATTCTGGCTACCGGACTGGTGGGACTAACGCTGTTGTTGACATTCTGGATCTACGGCATGTATATCAGTTTCAAACTCCGGTCCGGCGGATACGTGGTTTTTGGGTGGATGCTTCTGTTCCTGTTTCTAAACGTGATGTCGAGCATCATCCAGAGCTTCTTCGCTTATCCGACGCTGATCGTGCTGGTTGCCCTGGGCGCGGTCATGGACGAATGTTCCGCGGTGCGCTGCGCACGCTGTGGCGCGCGACTGGAGTCGCGAGAGACGCCGGCCGGAGAGTTAGTTCTATGCCACGCCTGACACTATCGTTAGTGGTGTGCTCTTACAATCAGGCCGCTTATCTGCGGCGGACACTGGAGAGCCTGATCCATCAACGCAATCTGGCGCCCGGCGAACTCGAAATCCTGGTTATGGACGGCGGGTCCACGGATGGCTCAGTAAGAATCATCGAAGAGCTGGCGCCGCACTTCACTTACTGGGTAACCGAGCGCGACCACGGCCAGACTGACGCGCTGATCAAAGGCTTTGCGAAGGCCACCGGCGACATACAGGGGTGGCTCTGCTCGGATGACGTGCTGGAACCGGATGCCGTGCGAGAGGCGCTGGACTTCTTCACCGCGCATCCCGAATCGCGTTTTGTCTATGGGGACGCGTATTTTATCGACGCGCACGACCGGATTGTTCAGCGGAAGCGCGAGATCCCTTTCAACTGGTTCATCTGGAAGTACGATTACAACTACATTCCGCAGCCTTCGGCATTCTGGCGCCGGGATCTCTACCTGCAGGTAGGCGGCCTGGATCCGTCGTTCGATGTGGCCATGGACGGCGACCTGTTTGCGCGATTCGCCGTCCATTCCCCGCCCCGCCACGTGGCGCGGTACTGGTCGCGGTTTCGCCTTCAGCCCGATCAGAAGACGCAACGACGGCGTCAAGAGCACGTCGCAGCGCACTGGCGGACCTGCGCCGCGATTGGGGCCGGCAACAACAGCCGCATGTGGCGCGGCGCGGCGTTCTTCCTCGCCAAGAGCTGGCGCATTAGTTGGAAGCTGGTGAGCGGCTGCTATTTTCACGGCGAGGCATTATGAAACGGATTCCATCGTTGGACGGGCTGCGGGCTGTCGCCATCGCGATGGTGTGCCTCTCGCATTTCGCGCAGACCAAGGGATCTCCTTTGCACAACTTCTCCAGCTTCGGGAACCTGGGCGTGCGGGTGTTTTTTGTGATTTCCGGATACCTGATTACGCAGCTCCTGCTGGAGGAGCGCCAACGGACGGGCCGGATCTCACTCAAGCGCTTCTACTTTCGCCGAACGCTGAGGATCTTCCCGGCGATGTGGTTCTACATGGCAGTCATCCTGGCGCTTAATCTGGGCGGCGTGATCGGACTCGCGAGTCATGACTGGTGGCGGGCGTTCACTTACACGGTCAATTACGATCGTCAGCGTTCGTGGTACATCGGCCACCTCTGGTCGCTGTCGGTGGAAGAGCAGTTCTACCTGATTTGGCCGTTCGCGCTATGGTTCGGCGGTCAGCGAAGGGCGACGAAGTTAGCGATCTTAGCGGTTGTGGCCGGGCCGATTCTGCGCCTGGCGTCGCTGCTGACCTGGCCGGACGCTCCGATCCTGGAATGGTTTCCCACCACGTGCGACGCCATCGCCACGGGTTGCATCCTGGCGCTGATTCCGGCGGTGCGGCTGCGCCAGTGGACGGCGTCCTGGATTGCGAGCCCCTGGGTGGGGTTAGTGCCGCTTCTGGCAATTTTCATCAATAGCCTCCAGTTCCATGTCGATCGCCGGTATATGATTCTGTTCTCGACGGCGGGACTGACCGTGATGAACTTGTGCATCGCTTTGACGATCTACCGGTTCATCGTTTATTACCGCGATTTTTCGGGGCGGGTCTTAAACTCGGGCTTCCTGGTCTGGCTGGGGACGATCAGCTATTCTCTGTACCTGTGGCAACAGCCTTTCCTGAACCACGATGTAAGCTCCTGGGTCACCCGGTTTCCCGTGAATCTGATTGCCGCCCTCGCCATGGCGGCGGTGTCCTATTACTGCGTCGAAAGGCCCCTCCTAGCCGCGAGAAAGCGAGTGACATGGCTCAGAGAGTCACCCACACCGCGCTTGTTCCCTGCTGCCGGAGTCAAGCACCGGCTGGAGACGCAACCAACCGAGGCATCGTGAAGAGTTTCAACCTGCCCGAGCGCGATGACGTCGTGGCCGCCCCCGAGCGCCTGCCCGGAAACGGCCACGGCAGTCCCGCGTCCGAGTCCAGGCTCTTCATCGGCTCCCTCGACCGCGGATACGACGCAGTCCTGCGCAGCGGCTTCGACTTCCTCGGCCGCAGCGGGAAAATCGGACCGCAGGACCGCGTCGTAATCAAGCCGAACCTGACTTATCCGACTTACTCGCGCGGCGTAATGACCAGTCCCGCCGCCGTGGAGGCCCTTGTCCGTTATCTCAAGGACTACACCAGCCACATCACCGTGTGCGAGGCCGACTCCGGAGGCTACAACCCATTTTCGATGAATGAGGTCTTCCGGGCGACTGGACTCAACGTGATGGCGCAGAGATACGGCATCCGCCTGATCAATCTGTCGGAGGAGAGAGCGGAAAGGGTCATGGCGCCGGCCGGCTTTCGGAAAGTCGCGGTCCCGACGCCAACGATACTGCTCGAGGAGACGGATCTGTTCATCACCGTTCCGGTTCCGAAGGTGCATATGAACACCGTCATCAGCGTGGCTCTCAAGAATCAATGGGGCACGATTCAGAGACCGGCTGAGCGGCTGCGGCTGCACCCGTACTTCAAGGAAGTTGTGACCTTTCTCAACTCCATTTACTCAAGAACCATCGCCGTGGTGGATGGGAAGTTCGGCTTGACTCGCAGCGGTCCGCTGCGGGGCGACCCGGTCGAACTGAATTGGGTGATTGTCTGCGATGACTTCTACCAGACCGACGCCGTGGTAGCGCAGATCTTGGGGTACCGGCCCGACGATGTGCCCTATCTGAGCTGGGGTCTGAAGCGGCGCCCAAAGAGAGACCTGGTCTGCAACACAGACTGGCGGGCCTTTTGCGCGGAGCCGTTTTACCTGAAGCGAGCGTGGACCGATTACCCGGGTCTTCTGGCTTTCCGCTCCCGTCCGCTAGCCTACCTGGCTTACCAATCGCCCCTTGCCCGAGCCCTGCACTGGCTTCTCTACCGGTTCCGCGAACCGTTCTACTGATGTTCTCTTATTGGAACCATCCATTGCTGATCTGAGCGCTGGCGCTATTGCCCTGAAGCGCATTCTGCTGGATGAGCGAATCGATTAGCGCGACCGCTCCGCTCAAGTTCATCAAGTGGAAGCCGTTCGTGGCGCCTTGGATTGTGTTAGCCGCTACATTCCACTCGCAGGTCCACTGCAGGTAGATGCCCGTCGCGTAGGCCTGGGTCGACGAGACAATATTGTTGCCCGTCACCGTCAATCCACTCGAATAGCGGCCGACCAGGCCACTCAGGTAAATCAGGGAGATTTCGTTCGCCGCCGGCGCCGTGGAAGCGAGTATCAAAGTGTTCCCGGAGACCGTCGTGTTCGATGCGCCCACAACCTGGATGCCTGTTTGAACGTTTTGTGTGGTTGCGGCCGTGACCACCACGGTGTTTCCCTGAATCGTCTCATTTTGAACATCCGCCGGCAGTTGCGCGCCGTAGATCACGATTCCGTTCAGAGCGTTGGTCACGGTATTTTGAAGAACCTGGGTTCCGTTCGCGTCACAACGGATGCCCCACTGTCCGCCGCCGTTGATGTCGCCTTTGACCAGAGTGCCGTCCACCAGGTTGTCGACGATCGTTGACGGCGCGCCGAATGTCTGGTCAGGCTGGAGATAGATGCCCTCAAAGGAAAACCCTTTGATGTGATTGCCGCGCACGGTTATGGCGCTGCCCTGGCCCAGCACAAGTCCGTCGGCGCAACTCTGCGAGACGGTTGCGGAGACATCTCCGCCGGTGCAGCCGTTGAAGTAGTTTTCCAGGATCTGCACATTCTGCGAAGTGCCGTTCGGAGTGTTGTTGAACAACCAGATGCCCACATTCGGCTCGGGGTCTAGCGCGGTACCGCTATCCCGGCCGGCGGTCATGAGGAACCGGTTGTTGGAGATCTGCAGGCCCGTGACCCCTGAGACAGCGATGTGCCGGGAAAAGTTCTGGAACGTGTTGTTCTTGATGGTCCAGTTTTGAATTGCGTTCTGTCCGCCGCCTGAAAAAACAATCGCCGCCGTACTGGAGGCGGTTATGGGATGAGTGCTCGCGAAGGTTAACCCTTGGACGGTGGCATTCTGCCAGTAACCCTCGGCGAAGAGAATCGATCCACTGGCCTGCTGGGTGAGAAGGGTGGCGCCGTCTCCCAGAAGGTCGATGCTATAGACCCCGGACCAGTCGGACACGCTCAATTGACCGTTGGAGGACGTTGAGGTCGCAAGGTAGTACACGCCCGGACCGAAGTACACGGTAGCGTTACCGAGCTTGTGCGCGTCGTTGAGAGCGGCTTGAATCGCGGGACGGTCATCGGTGACGCCGTCCCCGGCCGCGCCGTATGTCTGTACATTCAAGATATTCTTTCCGTTGGCCGGGTTTTGAGCGAAACCGGTTGAGGCGAGGAAAGCGATGGCAGCCAGCGCGAGCGGCGTCGCTAGATTTCGTGTGACAGAGATCATGGTTCTTGTTTGGGTAATCCGTTAAAAGAAACGGTAACGCGCGTTCTATTTCGGATCAATATGTCCTTTTGTTATGGCTAGGTCGGGCTTTTAAAAAGAGGAGTTTACGGCCTTCTATTGGCCACATCCGTCACGGGCGCGCATAGCGAATACCCCTGAATGGGGGATACACTCGGAGAGGAGACTGACTATGCGCTCGAAGCTGATTCTCGCGGGGCTGTGCCTTGCCGCGGTGCTCCGCTGCCAACCGGCCGGCGATTCGCAGCCTGCCACTTCCAACGTGCTCAACGCGCAGTATCCGCGCGTCTATCCAGATAGCCGGGCGACGTTCCGGCTGGCTGCCCCGAATGCGGCGAAAGTACAGCTCGCCGGCGCGGTGGTTGCATCCCCGGTGGAGATGACCAAGGGAGCGGACGGCGCATGGACGGTAACGATCCCGCCCGCCGTACCTGGATTTCATTACTACTGGTTCATGGTGGACGGCCTGCAGGTCAACGATCCCTCCAGTGAGACGTTTTTCGGCTACGGCAGGCCCACCAGCGGAATTGAGATACCGTCGCCGGGCGAGGACTTCTATCTCCCCAAAGATGTGCCTCACGGCCAGGTTCGCTTGACGTGGTATCTCTCGAAGGTCACGGGCGCCTGGCGGCGCGCCATGGTCTACACGCCGCCGGATTATGACGTCAATACGCGCACCAGGTATCCCGTGCTTTACCTGCAGCACGGCTCAGGCGAGGATGAGACTGGGTGGACGAAGCAGGGCTTCGCCAATTTCATCCTCGACAACCTGATCGCCCAGAAGAAGGCCACGCCGATGATCGTCGCGATGGACAGGGGCTACGCAACGAGGCCAGGAGAGACGCCTGCCGGCGGCCGTGCAGGCGGCCCGGGTGCGAGCGGAGCAGTTGCGCCATCCGCATTTGAAAGCGTGATCGTGAGCGACCTGATTCCGACGATCGACCGCACCTACCGGACCATCGCCGACCGGGATCACCGCGCCATGGCAGGGCTGTCAATGGGAGGGATGCAGACATTTCAGATTACGCTCGATCGCCTGGACACGTTCGCGTATATCGGCGGATTCAGCGGCGCCGGCGGCGGCATGGGACGGGGCGCGGCTTTCGATGTCAAGACAGCTTACAACGGCGTGCTGGCCGATTCCGCGGCATTCAACAAGCGGGTGAAGCTGGTCTGGGTGGGCGCGGGGGGCGCGGAACTGAATGGCATCGGCGCCAGCGTGGTCTCCTTCCGCGACGCGCTGCAAAAGGCGGGAATCAAGGTGGTCTACTACGAATCGCCGGGCACCGCGCATGAGTGGCTGACGTGGCGCCGAGACCTGAAGGAATTCGCGCCGCTGCTCTTCCGGTAAAGTGGGGCGGGCCGCCCTACCCCGATTTCTTGCATTCCGCGCACGGGCAAATCCGCCGGAAATGCTCGTACGAGTAGATTCCGGTCTTGTGTCCGTCGCTCCAGTCGATGCGGATGGCGTAGCTCCCAACCGGCTCCACTCCCAGCATCGTGAGCGTGGGTTGGAACATGGGGAACGGGGTGTTCCCGCCCGTGGCCGCGGCGCCGCCCTTGGGGCGAGGCGGCGTTCCGTGCGTCCCGGCGCACTCCGCGCAGGGGCACTCGTCCCGCAAGTATTGGAGGCCATACTCGCTGTGGTGGCCGTCTTTCCAGTCGATCTTGATTCCCTTCGACTTGGAGATGGCGATGTGTTCCGGGTCGGTTGTATTTGGCATGGTCAACTGTAGCGGCGCTCGACGTCGCGCACGCCCGATATCCGCCGCATCGCCGCCACCAGCTTTTCGAGCTGCTTCTTGTCGCGCACGTCCACGGTCATCTCCACCACGCCGCCGTCGTGGTCCGTTTCAGCCTTGGCTTCCAGGCTCCGAATATTGGTATTCTCATCCGACAGCAGCGAGGTGAGCTGGTTGAGCATGCCGGGGCGGTCGTCGGTCCGGACCACTACCCGGACAGGGAAAGCGTCTTCGGCGGCGCGCGCCCATTCCACTTCGATCTTGCGCTCCACGTCGTACATCAGGCTCTGCACGTTGGGGCACATCCGCGAGTGCACCGCCACGCCCTTGCCGCGCGTCACGTAGCCGACAATGGCCTCTCCGCGAATGGGATTGCAGCACTTGGCCCGATACACCAGCAGATCGTCGACGCCGCGGACCTTGATCACGTCGCCGGCGTCCTGCGGCCGTCCCGGAACCGGCGGTCCTGGCGGCGTCTGTCCCGCTTCCGCCGCCGCGGGAATTGCGGCCTTGGCTTCCTCGTCCTCCCCAAGATCCGCATCGGGCGCGATCTTGGCGAGCACCTGCCGCGCCGAATAACGGCCGTAGCCAAGCGCGGCGTACAGGTCTTCCATCTTGCTGTACCCGTACTCAGAGGCTACCCTGTCCAGATCGCTCTTCCCGGCGCGCGCCAGTTGCACGCCCAGGCGGCGGGCCTCTTTGTCCAGATACTTCTGGCCGATCTCGATGGCCTTCTCCCGCTCGCTGGCGTTGATCACGTGCTTGATCTTGTTGCGAGCGCGCGAGGTTTTCACGAACGCCAGCCAGTCCTTGCTGGGCGAGTGGTTGGCCTGCGTGACAATCTCCACGATGTCGCCGTTGTGGAGCGCGGAGCGCAGCGGAACAATGCGGCCGTTCACCTTCGCGCCCACGCACGTCGTCCCCACATCCGAGTGAATGGCGTAGGCGAAATCGATGGGCGTGGCGTCGCGGGGCAGCACCATCACCTTGCCGCGGGGAGTGAACGTGTAGACTTCCTCCGGGTAGAGGTCCACCTTCAGCGTGGACATGAACTCGCCCGGGTCCTGCATGTCCCTCTGCCACTCCACCAGGTGGCGCAGCCAGGCGATCCTCTGGTCGTCGGCCGCCGGCCCTTTGCGGCCTTCTTTGTACTTCCAGTGCGCCGCGATGCCCTCTTCCGCGATGCGGTGCATTTCGTCCGTGCGGATCTGCACTTCGAACGTCTGGCCGTGCGGCCCCACCACCGAGGTGTGCAGCGACTGGTAGAGGTTGGGCCGCGGGATGGCAATGAAATCCTTGATGCGGCCCGGAATCGGCCGCCAGCGGTTGTGGATCAGCCCCAGCGCGGCGTAGCAGTTCTTCACCGAATCCGTGACGATGCGCAGCGCCAGCAGATCGTAGACCTCTTCAATCGAGATCTTCTGCCGCCGCATTTTCTGAAACACCGAATAGGGCCGCTTGACGCGTCCGTCGATGTGCGCGGGAATGCCTTCGCGCCGCGTTTCGTCCTCCACCGCCCGCTGGATTTCCTCCAGGAATTCCTCGTTCGAATGACGCCGCGTCTCCATGGCGGCCATAATTTCCCGGCACGCATCCGGCTCCAGGTACTGGAATGCCAGGTCTTCCAGCTCATTGCGCACCTTGCCCATTCCCAGGCGGTGCGCGATGGGCGCGTAGATCTCAATGGTCTCGCGCGCGATGCGCTCGCGCCGGTCGGCGCTCAGATAGCCCAGCGTTCGCATGTTGTGCAGGCGGTCGGCCAGCTTGACCAGGATGACGCGAATGTCCTCCACCATGGCCAGCAGCATCTTGCGGAAGCTTTCGGCCTGGCGTTCCTCGGCTGAGTAGAAATCGAGCTTGCTCAGCTTGGTCACGCCGTCCACAGAGCGCGCCACCTCATCGCCGAATTCCTTGCGCACCTGCTCCACCGTGACGCTGGTATCCTCCACCACGTCGTGCAGCAGCCCGGTCTGGATGGCCACCATGTCCATCCGCATGTCGGCCAGAATCAGCGCAACCATGGCCGGATGCGCCATATAAGGCTCGCCCGAGTCGCGCGTCTGCCCTTCATGCCACTGCCGCGCGAAGCGGAAAGCTCGATCCAGGCCGGACAGGTCGTCCTTGGGACGGTACTCGCGCACCTTGGCTTCCAGCTCGCGGTACAAATCCCCGATCGGATCGCCTGGCGCCGGGGGAACAGGCGGAGGACCTTCCGGGAGACTGAGGGGTTCTGGGGTCACGCTAGTTCGATTGTATCAGCAGCCCGCCGGCGGAAAAGGCGTAACCGTGTTGGGATGCAGGCAATCGCGCCATTTCGCGCCCCATGGTACACTCCATGTGCTGGTGGACCGCGGAGGCCGGCGTGGCGCAGGCACTCTTGCCTGCCGCGGGGCGTCCAGGGTTGTGGGACGAATCCACCGAGCGGTGAAATCGCAGCCGTTGCGCCCCGCGATTGGGCCGGCGCCGCGAGCACAGGAGGACAAACGATGAAGAGGATGCTGTCGTTCGCCGCGGCCGCGCTCTGGCTGCCAATCTGGATCGCACTCGGCGCGGACCCGCCCCAGTTGAAGGAAGGACTTTGGTCGATTCACTCGCAGACTATCGATAATCCCGGAAACAAAAAGACCGAGTCCTCATCGACCATCTGCCGCAGCCATGCCTACGACCAACATGTGCAGTCGATTGCGAAAGACCGAAAGGGCTGCACCTTAAATGAAAGCTTTGCGGGCGGCGCGTATACCAGCGAGGTGCATTGCGTCGTCGCGGGCGCCGCGATTGACACCAAAGGAACGAGCGTCTATCAGGGCGACGCATCGACCCATTCCGAAAGCCATACCACCTATACTCCGGCGTTCGCAGGCGTGAGCGAAAGCACAATGGTCATGGACCAGAAGTACATCGGCAGTTGCCCCGCCGGAATCCAGCCCGGAGATCGAACTGCCGCCGACGGAAAAGTCACCCACTTGTGGAAGCAGTAATAGCCGTTAACCCGCCGCCGTTAACCGCAAAAAAACAACCGGGGAGCCGGGCCTCGCGGCCCTGCTCCCCGGACGAAAACCGAAACTAACTGTGAATCACTGCGGAGAGTCGGTATCGGCGACAATCCCGCCGCCGGTCTTCTTGGCCTTCCTGTCGGCCTTCACCTTGATGACTTCGAGCGCCTTGTTCATCCACCCGTCGGCGATCTTGGCCTGCGCCGCGAAGTCGTCCTTGTTGTCCGCCAGGTACGCCCGCTGGCGGATCAGCAGGTTCTCGTACGACATGGCATCCTCGTATTCGGGGTCGATTGCCAGGCACTTGTCGAGGTTCTTCAGACCCTCGTCGATCAGCGGCCCGTATTGCGCCATTAATTGTTCCCGAGCCTTGGCATCCTTGAACGGACCCGGGTCGTCTTCATGCATATTGAGGGCCAGGCGCTCTTTGTTGTACTCCGGATACCATTGGGAATAGGCGATGTACCCAAGGCTGTAATAGGCGTCCTTGTTGTTCGGATCGAGCGTCAGCAGTCTGGCGTACCACCGCCGCGCGTTTTCCCAGTCTTTCTTTTGGAGGTAGAGCGAGGCAATGGAGGTGATCGCCATTGAGTTCTTCGCGTCGGCATCCACGACCGTCTTAAACTGGCTATACGCGGCATCCCAAAACTCGTTGTTCTCGGGCGAATCCGCGCCAGGAATGTACTGCTGCATATACGACGTCGCCAGGTACATGCGCGCCGTGGCATAGCTGGGATCCAGTTGGACCGCCGTTTTGAAGTGCTCCACGGCGTCCGAATATTGGGCGTTGCGGAAAGACTCAATGCCCTTGTTGAGTTGATCGCGCGACTTCAGCTTGGTGCAACTCGCGCTCAAAAGCGCCAACACGGCGGTGGCTAGAATGAGGACGGATTTTCGCATCGTGGTCATTTCCCGCTCTTGTCCGCCAACAGCAGCCCAACCTTGTCGATACCGGCTCCGTGCGCGATATCGATCGCCATCGCCACCCATTGGTACTCAACGTCGTCGTCGCCCTCGACGAAGACCACCCGCTCCGCGCGGGTCTTGAAGATATCGATCAGCCGCGGTCCCAATTGCGCTTCCGTAACCGGGTCGCTGTTGATCGTCATCTTGTGATCCGCGTCGACCGCAATGACCACCGCCCGCACATCGGCCGCATTGGCTACTGCCCCCGGCGGCGGCGGCTGAGGCACCAACGCCTCCAAACCCTTCGGCGTCAAGGGCGTGATCACCATGAAGATGATGATCAGCACCAGCAGCACGTCGATCATGGGCGTCATGTTGATGTCGGATTTCGGGCCCTTGGCTCCACCGACTGCCATTCCCATAAGATTGCTCCTTTTTTAAAAATCCTTAGTTCCTGGGCGCAGCCTACATCCCGGCCGGAGCGCCCGCCACCGGTGTGGCCGCCTTCTTCTTCTCCACGAGTTGCTCGGTGATCAGACCGATCTCGTCCACACCCGCCGCGCGCAGGTTGTCCACCACGTCCACGACTTTTTCGTACCGCGCCCGCACGTCCGCCGCCACAAAGCACTCTTTGTCGAGGCGGTCCGCCAGCATGTCCTTCACCTTGGGGGCCAAGTCCTCGGGATCGACCTGGGCTGTGCCCAAATACACCTTGCCGTCGCGCGCCACGGTGAGCAACACCGCGTCGCTCTTGTCGGCCGCCTGCATGGGAATGGGATTTCTGGCTTTCACCTTCTCGATGCTGTGGCCCTTGGAGAGCATCGGCGTGATGACCATGAAGATGATCAGCAGCACCAACATGACGTCCACCATGGGCGTCACGTTGATCTCGTTCATGGGCGGCGGCGCCTTGCTCTTAAACTCGTTTTCCTTCTTCTTTTCATGTAGAGGCATCGCGTTTCTCCTCGATACTCGGCAGGACGGGGGGCCCCGCGGCCCCTCGCCCAATCAACTCGCCGGATCCCGATCGGCTCGCGCCGCGGCCCTACTTCCGGACGCCCCGCCCGGAGCGCTTCAGGAAGTAATCGATCAACTCGGAACTGGAGTTGCCCATCTCCACGTCGAATGCTTCAATCCGATTCGTGAAGTAGTTGAACATCCAGACCGCCGGGATGGCCACCAGAAGTCCGATGGCGGTGGTCACCAACGCTTCCGAAATACCGCCGGCGACGGCGCCCAAACCAGTGGACTTTTCGGTCGAAATGCCCTTGAACGCATTGATGATGCCAACCACCGTTCCGAACAGACCCACGAAGGGCGCCGTGGAACCGATGGTCGCCAGCCCGCTAACGCCGCGCTTCAGTTCGGCGTGCACAATCGCTTCCGCGCGTTCGAGGGCGCGCCGGGAGGCGTCGATCTCTTCACCCGGAATCTCCGAGCTGATCTGGTGTGCCTGGAACTCCTGCAGACCCGCCACCACAACCTTCGCCAGGTGGCTCTTCTTGTAACGGTCCGCGATCTTCACCGCTTCGTCCAGCTTGCTCTCGCGCAGGGCGCCGGCCACAGCCGGGGCGAACTGCCGCGATTGCTGACGGGCCGCGTTATAGGCCAACACCCTGTCGATCATGACGCCAATGGAATAGGCCGACATGAAGAACAGGAGGACGACCACGGTCTTGGCGGGCCAGCCCATCTGGTGCCAGAGGGAAATGGGATCCCAACCCACGGCTCCGGTCTCCTGCAACAAATACAGCGACCAAACATGCAATTGCGCAAACATCACTTTTTTTCTCCTGCGAGTTGAATTTAGAACACAAACCTGCCGATGGTCCGCTCCTGGACCGCCGGGCTACTGCAACGTAAAATTAACGTCAATCGTCGTCTCGACCTCAACCGCTTCGTCGTTCAGCAGAAACGGCTTGTATTTCCATTGCTTTACCGCGACCATCGCGGCGGGGGCCAACAGCGGGTGTCCGCTGATCAGTTTCAATTCCTCGATGGTGCCCTCTTTGGAAATGATCGCGCTCAGGATTACGTGACCCTGAATGCGGGTATTCTTCGCCAGCGGCGGATAAGGCGGTAACGGATTGAAGATCAGACGAGCTTCCTGGGTCTTGCCTCCAACCGTGATGCGCTGAACCGGCTTGGCCACTTCCACCTTCTTGGGTGGGGGCGCCAGCACCGGCGCGGGCCCGGACAGGATGCCCGTCAACAGGCCGTTCGGATTTGCGTTCGCAATCGCGTTGCCGCCGCCGCCGGTCGAAGGTGGCGGAAGCTCATCTTCCTTGATCACCGCGATGGCCGTCGGGATCACCTTGGGCTGCATCAGCCGCCCTGAGTCGAATTGGCGTGGGATCACCTTTACCTGAATCACCTTAGGCGCCGCGGGCGGCGGAGGAGGAGGCGGCGGAGGAGGCGGCGGCGCCGTCAGCATGCTCTTTAACGTGTTGGCCGGAAGAACATCCGTCCAGATCAGCGGTACCAGGATAAAGAATCCCACCACCAGCACCTGGAAGAAAAACCCGACTATGGTGCCCCAGGGCTTGGCCGTCTTTCCCGTTCCATCTACGAATGTCTGCTCGAACATAAGATGCTCCCTTTCCCTTGCGCCGCGACGCCCGGCCGGCTTCCCGCCCACCGTCTCCGCGCCCGCGCCCTACCTGCCAGCTCGCGCCGGACTTTTCCGTGCGCCCTCGGCCGCCACGCCGCTGCCCCCGCGACCGCCATCGGCCGGCCGCGACGCCACGACGCCGCCCTTTCTCGGTTTATCGGTGTAACGATGCCAGAACAGCACAATCGGGCTGGCCACGAACACCGAAGAATAAGTCCCAACGATAATCCCGCAAACCAACGCGAACGAAAAACTATGGAGCACCGGCCCGCCCCACACAAACAATGCGATCACCGTCAAAAATGTCAGCCCCGAAGTCATCACGGTCCGGCTCAAGGTCTGGTTGACGGCCTTGTTCATGATCGATTCCAGGGGCTCGCGCCGCAAAATCTTGAGGTTCTCGCGAATCCGGTCGAAAATCACGATCGTGTCGTTCATCGAGTAGCCCACTAGCGTCAGCAGGGCCGCGATGACCGTCATATCGATCTCTTTATTAAATATCGAAAACAGCCCTACCGTAATGATCGTGTCGTGGAAGCACGCGATCACCGCCCCCAGCCCGTAGATCCACTCGAAGCGGAACGCGATGTACACCAGCATCCCGCCGAGCGCGTACAGCGTCGCCAAAACCGCCTTGCGCCGCAGTTCCACGCCCACCTTCGGACCCACCGTCTCCACGCTCATCACGTGGTACTTCGAAAGACCAAAGGTTTGCCGGATGGTGTTCAAAACCCCCGGCGTCATGCCCGGCACGCTCGAAATCTGGTTGAAATCCGTAATCAGGCCCGAATAGTGGTTGTTAACGTAGTCCTCGATAGAGCCTGCCAGCGTCTGCAACTGCTGGTCGCTGATCGGTACGTTATTGCGCGCCAGCGGGTCCCGCAAATTGTCGGCAAGCTCTTTCCTGCCGATATTATTAAGGTCCGGCTTGCCGGGGTCTGAGGGGCCAAACGTGCTCTTCAGCACCGTCTCCATGGTCTGGCGGTTCACATCCAACTGCTTCTCGTCCGCCAGTTCGGTCCCAACCTCAACCTGGTTCTCCGCATTCGCCCCGGTGAAGTTTTGGACGCTCACCTGGCCCTTGATCTTCTGTGACATGGCCGAGCGGATCTGTTCGAGCGGCGGGGTGGAGGAAAACTGCACCGTCATCAGCGCGCCGCCGCGAAAGTCGATGCCGTACTTCAGCCCGCCCTTCACGATGATGCTGACGATGCCCGCGGTCGAGAGGATCAGCGACGCGATGATGAAGGGCCACTTCTTCCCGAGAAAATCGTAATTCGTCTGCTTGAATAATTCCATCTAACCTTGCCGCGCCGACGCCCTATATTATCTTTGGACACCGGCTTCTGTAATATGTTCCCGACAACCACCAATTGCTAGTGGGGTGGACGCCCGAACCCTTCGGCCCCCCTAGCACCCGCGTTGGCGTCGCGGTCCTACCCTCAAATACTCAACTCCCGCAAACCGCGCTGGCCAGCCAATTCGTAGCCGAAAATCGTCTTCGAGATAAAAACCGCCGTGAATACGTTGGCGATCAAACCGATCACCAAGGTTACCGCGAACCCCCGCACCGGCCCCTCTCCAAACAGGAACAGAAAGGCGCACGATACCACCGTTGTCACGTGCGTGTCCACAATTGTCCACCACGCCTTGTTAAAGCCGTTATCCACGGCCGCAATGACAGCCTTGCCCGAGCGTAGTTCCTCGCGGATCCGCTCGAAAATCAGGACGTTCGAATCCACCGCCATGCCGACCGTCAGAATCACGCCCGCAATCCCGGGCAGGGTGAGCACCGCATGGAAATAGGATAGCGCCGCCAGAAGCAGAATCGTGTTCAGGAACAGCGCCAGCACCGCGTTGACGCCCGAACGCTTGTAATAGACCAGCATCACGAACACCACCGCCGTCAGCCCCGCCACGCCCGCCACCACCCCCGCATGGATGGAATCGGCGCCCAGCGAAGGCCCGATCGAATTCGTATGCGTGTATACCACGCCCGCCGGCAGCGAACCCGATTTCAGGTAATTCGCCAGGTCCTCGGCCTCCTCTTCGCTGCCCAACCCCGTGATGCGCCCCGAATCCTCGATCCGGCTCTCAATCGTTGCCACGCTGACGATCTGCTTGTCCAGAACCACCGCCAGCTTGTTCCCGATGTTGGCCTCGGTGTAAGTCCCGAAGCGCTTGCCGCCGTCAGGCGAGAGCGTGAAGTTCGTCTCCCACTTCCGCAGGTCGCCCTGTCCCGCGCGCGCGTTCCGCATGTCGTGGCCGGTGATGACCGGCAGCCTCGAAACCAGGTACCATTGCTCCCCCTCGTTGGCGGTGCGCGGCAGCAATTTGTAGAACTCCGTGTTGATCGGCCGGACTCCTCCGTGCGCGGCCATGCCAGCCTCTCGGCTCGCGTAGGGACCGTCCTTCACAGCCGTGATCTGTAGATTGGCAACCGTGCCAATCATGTCCTTCACCTGCTGCGGATCGTCCACGCCCGGCAATTCCACCAGGATTTCGTACTTGTCGCTCGAGCTGCCGTACTGCTGCACGGTCGGCTCGGTCACGCCGATATTATTGATGCGGTTGTTGATGGTCTGAATCGAACGTTCTACCGTGTCCTTCTTCAACTGCTCGAGCGCCGTCGGCTTCATCCGCAGGTAGTAGTCCGAGGAATTCACCGATGTCAGCACCCAATCCGTGTAGCCGTCCCCAATCAGGCTGCGTACCGCGTTCGATTGGCCCGGCGCAACGCCCTTGATATCGATCTGGATGTTGCCGGCCTCCTCCACCGTCTGCGGGTCGTTGCTCGAAAGCGACCCGTAGGTGATGTTCTGCTTCCGGAACGCTTCCGTAAGCTGCTCGATCACCTGTTCCGCCTCGCCCTTCACGGCATCCTGCACCTGCACTTCAAGCACGAGGTAGCTGCCGCCCTTGAGGTCCAGCCCCAGCCGGATATTGTGCTTCACGTTCTGCACCAGCCCGGCGTACGAGGTCGGAAAGTTGATGATCCCTAACACCGCCACCAGAATTACCAGCACGATGAAAACGGACCGCGACGTCAGATTCTTGTTCATGGGATCTTATTGCCTGTCAATAGTATTATTTCTTGCCTTCCGCCGACACCAGACTCGCAACCGAACTCCGCGTTACCTGGAGCTTCACCCCATCCGGCTTTACCCGCAACACCAGCGTATCGTCGCCGTCGATGGACACGATGGTCCCCACAATCCCGCCGCTGGTCGCCACCACGTTGCCGTTTTGCAGGCCCGCCAGCATCTTCGCCGTCTGCTTGCGCTGGCGCTGCATGGGCATGAAGAGCAGGAAATAGAAGATTCCGAAGATCAGAACGATTGGGAGGAATCCCAGCAATGAACCGGACGACGCCGGCGAGCCCTGCAAAAAGAGGTTTAAGAACACGTTGTGACCAAACAGGAAATCATCCGGCATCGGCGCAGTCCTGGCGGACAGTCCTCAGGTATTCCGGATATTTGCCCGAAAGTATAGCGTGCCTGATCTCACGCATGATGTCAAGGTACCGTTGGATGTTGTGCCGCGTCGCCAGCGCCGCATATAGAATCTCCCCGGACAGATACAAATGGCGGAGGTAAGCACGGGAATATCTTCTACAAGTATAGCACCCGCATTTTTCGTCCAGCGGGAGGGGGTCGTCCCGGTAACGGGCATGTTTGATCGCCACCTGCCCCGCGGAGGTGAACAGGCTCCCGTTTCGGGCATTCCGCGTAGGTAGCACGCAATCCATCATGTCCACACCGCGAGCCACGTATTCGGGCAGCTCGGCCGGCATTCCCACGCCCATCGCATAGCGCGGCCGGGAGCGCGGCAGAATATCCTCCGTCGCCTCCACCATCTCCATGCTCATGGGCCTTGGCTCGCCCACCGACAGCCCGCCGATGGCATAACCGTCCGCGTCCAGCTCCACCAGCGCGCGGGCGCATTCCCTACGCAGATCCGCAAACACCGAACCCTGCACAATCGGAAACAGCGCGTGGCGCGTGGCGCTTCCTTCCATGGCCGCGCGGTGGCGCGTGGCGGCGCGCTCCGCCCATCGCAGCGTCCGCCCCAGGCTCTCTTGGGCAACTTCGTGGCTGGCGGGGTACGGCACGCACTCGTCGAGCGCCATCAGGATGTCGCTGCCGAAGGCCAACTGCGCGTCCACCGTCGATTCCGGGGTAAAGGCGTGCAGGTCGCCGTTCAGATGCGAGCGGAATACCACCCCGTCCTCGGTGACCTTGCGCAGCCCGCTCAAGCTGAAGACCTGAAAGCCCCCCGAATCGGTGAGGATGGCGCGCTCCCAGGACATGAACCGGTGCAGCCCGCCCATCGCGCGGATCAGCTCGGTCCCCGGGCGAAGCGACAAGTGGTAGGTATTCGCCAGCAGGATGCGCACGCCCAGGTCCTCCGCCAGGTCGCGCCCGGTGAGTCCCTTGACCGTAGCCTGCGTCCCCACCGGCATGAAAACCGGGGTTTCGATGGTCCCATGCCCGGTGTGCAGCAACCCCGCCCGCGCCCGTGTTTCGCCGCACTCCGCCACCACTTCAAACGAGATCTGCCGCAACCTTTACAGTAACGCAGCAATGCGCTCGGGTTCGATCCAATGCTTTGACGCGGAGACGCGGAGGCGCGGAGGAAACGTCTAGAATACCCGTGCGCAAATCGCGCGTGTGTTCCTTGGCCCTAATTCTTCTCCGCGCCTCCGCGTCTCCGCGCCAGGTCTTAGGTTCTGTTGTATGATGAACCTGACCCAATATCCTATGACCCGTAGAAACATGCTTGCCACCGCGGCAGCCGGCGCCGCCGGCCTAGCCGCCGCCCCCGAGACTCCCAAGGGCGCGTTCTTCGAATTGCGCTACTTCTACATGCGCAACAGCCGGTCCAACCAGGTGCAGCGTACCGGTAATTTCATCTCGACTGCCTACGTCCCGGCCGCCCGCCGCGCGGGCATCTCCCCCATCGGCGTCTTCAACGCCGTGATTGCGCCCGAAGCGCCTTTCCTGCTCCTGCTTTCGGGCTACCCTTCCCTGGCGGCCATGCAGGCGTCGCTTGAGAAACTCGCTGGCGATGCCGATTATCAAAAGGCCCACGCCGACTTCAATGCCAGCCCCGACCTGCCCTACAGCCGCATGGAAAGCACCCTGCTCCGCTGCTTCGACTCCCAGCCCGCCATCGACCCCGGCCCCGCGCCCGAAGGCCGCGCCACCCGCACCTTCGAAATGCGCACCTACGAATCCGATAATGAGGCCACGCTCAAGCGCAAAATCAAAATGTTCGGCGATGGCGAAGCCGCCGTCTTCCGCAAGTCCGGAATGCAGCCCGTCTTCTTCGGCGAAGCCCTGGTCGGCCCCAAACTCCCCCGCCTCACCTACATGCTGGCCTACCCCGACATGGCCGGCCGCGACAAGGGATGGTCCGCATTCAGCGCCGACCCCGACTGGCAGAAACTCCGCTCCCAGCCCGGCTACTCCGACGCCGAAATCGTCTCCAACATCAGCAACGTCATCCTGAGGCCCGCCGCCGGTTCCGAAATCCGCTAGCATGTGGGACGGATCGGGGCGCTGCCCTTACTGCGGCCGCCAAGTCATGTCCACACGCACCGGAATGTCGTTCTTAATCGGCATCGCAAGCAGCGACGGCGGGTCGATCTTGAAGTCCGAAACCTTCGCCGGTATGGTTCCCGTCAACCGCATCGCGTTGCCCTGCGCCGTCACCTTGAATTCCACCTGCTTATACTGCACCGTCTGGCCGGCGAACTGAATTTCCAGATCGGCGTGGATGGTTCCCGATGCCGCCGCCGTCTCCGGCAC
>Ga0181520_10002623_pt1 | contig 33057 bp, 31 predicted proteins | sample PEATcosm2014_Bin_29_FD_132451 | JGI IMG/M metagenome (GOLD analysis project Ga0181520, IMG submission 132451) | Peatland microbial communities from MTU Mesocosm Facility, Houghton, MI, USA - PEATcosm2014_Bin02_30_metaG | ecosystem: Environmental > Terrestrial > Soil > Wetlands > Peat | place...
ACGAGGGTGGGGTTCTCCGGCGAGTCGTCGCAGCCGGTGATCTGCGCGTGCACGCGGACGGAAGTGGCGAGAAGGAACAGAAAGACGGGCAGAACGGCGGCGAGCTTTTTCACGGACGATCTCCGAGAGAGGTATGGGAGGTAGGTTCTTGGACTGCGAGGGGGAACCCGGCTGAGCTACGGCCGAGTACCCAGCTCATGGTTCTTGAGAGCGACTGAGAGCGGCGTGACCACGGGGGCGGCGGCGCCGATAAATTCAACGATGTCGTTATTGCCGGAGTTCGTGACCCAGACATTGCCGGAGTTGTCGATAGCGATGCCTTCGGGACTGCTCAAGGTTCCCTGATAACCCGTACCCGGACTGATGGGGCTTCCGGAGTTATTGAACTCGCTGATACTGCCAGGGCTGGCCGAGTAGTCGGCCAACCAAATGTTACCGGCGCCGTCGACCGCGAGGGTGTAGGGAAGGCTCAAACCGCCGCCCGAATAGCCGGTGCCGACGAAGCCGGGGGTGGCGGGATCGTACTTGCTGAGAAGGCTGTTCCCTTCGTTTCCGAACCAGATATTGCCCGAGGCGTCGATACCGCTGCTGCTGGGCTCATTGAGACCCCCACCGGTGTAGCCGACAGTCACGGGAGACTGGGGAACGCCGGAGGAGTTGAACTCGCTGATGGACGAAGCGCCGTGGTTGCCGACCCAGATGTTGCCGGAGTTGTCAATGGAGAGCGCGATGGGGTCGCTCAAACCGCCGCCGGTAAAGCCGGTACCGTTGAAGCCGGTGCCGGGGACGTATTCGCTGAGGGCGGGGCCTCCAAAGTCGGTAATCCAGACATTGCCGGAGGCATCGACGGCGACGCCCCATGGATCGTTGAGGCCGCCGCCGGTAATGGGGCTGCTGAGGCTGTAGCCGCTGCCGGGAACGTATTCGCTGATCGATCCACCGGTCAGGCTGGTGACCCAAACATTGCCGGTTTGATCGATGGCCACGCCGTTGGGATCGCTGAGGCCGCCGCCCGTATAGCCGGTACTGGGCGAGATGAGGTTGCCCTGGTTATTGAATTCGGCGAGGGTATTGGTGTCGCTCTCGGTGAGCCAAACATTGCCGGCGGCGTCGATCGCAACCGCGGTAGGTCCGCTCCCGCCGCCGCCGTAGGGGACGGCGATGGTCCAGTCATTGGGAGTGCTGGTCGTCAGGCTGGGCTGGAAGGGGCCGCTGGAGTTCTCGAAATCCCACAGGGCGGTGACGTTGGCGCCTGGGTTTTTGGCGATGTAGATAGCGGCGGTGGCCGTGTCGGTGGCCTGTGCGCCGGTGGGTGTACCGTTCTTGGTGGCGATTTGGAAGAGGCTCGTGCAGTTGCTCGAAGTGGGGCCGGAGGTGTTCACGCAGTAGGCGAGGATGTTGCCCAGCGTGTTGATCTCGCTCTGGGGCACGGTGCCGTTAGCACTGGGAGTGGGGGTAGTAGCGTATGCCTGGCCGGTGCCGATGCTGACGATGTTGGTCGCGGTGAGGGAGGCGTTCGCCAGGCCGGTGGCCGCGCCGCTGTCCGCGCCTATGTGTGTGGCGTCGGTGGCGTAGGGGGCCAGAGCATAGGCGGCGGCAACCGTGGTGAGTTCGTTCATCTGCAAGGTAGCAGGCAGATTGGTAAAGCTGTTGCCGGCGCCGCAGGTGCCGAGCACAGCCATCAGGCCGGCGGCGGGATTGGCGGTTCCGCCGGTCTGGGCCAGGGTGTTACCACCGAGGGAGTAGAGATAGACCTGGTCGCCGACGCACGAGTTAATCATGCCGCTGGTGATGGAGAAGAAGCCGTTGGCGTTGGTCGTCACATAGTTGCCAACACTGTCCGAGGCGCCGGTATTGCTGTTGAGCAGAGATGTCGAGCTTGTGCCAAAGCCGCCGGTTCCCACCGCCATGAGGTAGACGTGTGCGAGGTCGATGGGCTGCTGTCCTCCATGGACCATCCCTTTGAAGGAAGTCACAGTGGGCGACGCGGGATCGGTAATAACGACGGGATTATGGCTGGGCGTGACCCCGCAGCCGGCGATGACGATGGTAGAGCAGGCGGAAAGAATCCAGCCGAAACGCATGGCTCGTCTTCTCCATTCGATGGGTAGGTGGCGGTAGCAAACCTGGGTGCCAGATCTAAACACGCTGGCGTACAAAGTAGCATGGCGTTGACCGGTCCGCAATCGGTATCTAAAGATAGCCCGAAACCGCTGTATCCGTACGGGACGCGGCGGGGGGCACGTGCCCGCAAACAGGGCAGTTGGCGTGCTGCTGGCGGGTGGTGTAACGGCTTCGTCAACGCATATCGATTCAGATTGACCAACTTAGCAATCGATAGGCGGGGGTGCGGTCCGGCGGGACGGAGCAAGCCCGCGCCAATAAAGCTGACTGCGGTAACCTGACGCAGCGAGGCCGGCCCAATTTGAGCTGACTGCGGTAACTTGACTTCAGGGATATTTTGCGATGGCGACGATCAGGCAGGAAGACTTCATTCAAAGTGTGGCGGACGCGCTGCAGTACATCAGCTACTACCACCCCGTGGATTACATCACGAGCCTGGGGCGGGCGTATGAGCGCGAGGAGTCGCCCGCGGCGAAAGACGCGATGGCGCAGATCCTCGTAAATTCGCGCATGTGCGCGGAGGGGCATCGGCCGATTTGCCAGGACACGGGGATCGTGACGGTGTTTCTGAAGATCGGAATGGACGTGCGCTGGGACGCATCGATGACGGTCCAGGAGATGGCGGATGCGGGCGTGCGGCGCGCGTATCTGAACCCCGATAACACGCTGCGGGCTTCGATTCTGGCCGATCCGGCGGGGGCGCGCAAGAACACGAAGGACAATACGCCGGCAGTGGTGAGCATCGAAATGGTACGCGGCGGCGAGGTGGAAGTCACGGTCGCGGCGAAGGGCGGCGGCAGCGAGGCAAAGGCGAAGTTCATCATGCTGAATCCCTCCGACTCGGTGGTGGAGTGGGTGCTGAAGACGGTGCCGACGATGGGTGCGGGCTGGTGTCCGCCGGGGATGCTGGGGATTGGGATTGGCGGGACGGCGGAAAAGGCGATGCTGCTGGCGAAGGAAGCGCTCATGGACCCGATCGACATGCGGGAGCTGCTGGACCGGGGGCCGAAGAATGGCCTCGAAAAGATGCGGATTGAGATTTACGAGAAGGTGAATCAGCTGGGGATCGGCGCGCAGGGGTTGGGCGGGTTGACGACAGTACTCGATGTGAAGATCCGGGATTATCCGACCCACGCGGCGAATTTGCCGGTGGCAATGATCCCGAACTGCGCGGCGACTCGGCATGCGCATTTTGTTCTGGATGGGTCGGGCCCTGTGGCGCTCGAGCCGCCTTCGCTGAAGGACTGGCCGAGTTTGACCTATGACGTTTCGAGCGCGCGGAGAGTGAATCTGGATACGGTGACGCGCGAAGAAGTCGCAACATGGAAGCCGGGCGAAGTGGTGCTGTTGCGCGGGAAGTTGCTGACCGGTCGCGATGCGGCGCACAAGCGGCTCACAGAAATGTTGAATCGCGGCGAAAAGCTGCCCGTCGATTTCACGAATCGGTTTATCTATTATGTTGGGCCGGTGGATCCGGTGCGCGAGGAAGTGATGGGCCCAGCGGGGCCGACGACAGCAACGCGCATGGACAAATTTACGCGGCAGATGCTGGAGCAAACCGGCTTGCTGGGGATGATTGGCAAGGCCGAGCGCGGGCCGGCCGCGGTGGAGGCGATCCGCGATAATCACGCGGTGTATCTGATGGCGGTGGGCGGCGCGGCGTATCTGGTGTCGAAGGCGATTCGCGCGGCGCGGGTGGTGGCGTTTGAGGACCTGGGCATGGAGGCTATCTATGAGTTTGCGGTCGAGGACATGCCGGTGACGGTGGCTGTGGATGCGCAGGGGACTTCGGTGCATGAGACCGGGCCGCGGGAGTGGAAGGCGCGGATTCAGTCTGAGTTTGCCGGGGTTCCGATTTTGGCCTGAGGACTAGCCGTCCAGGCGGGCGCGCGTACGGCGCCCAAATCTGTTAGCAATGGAGGACGCATTTCTGATATGGCGAAGATTGCGTTGCCGGATGAGGCGAGTTGCTGGCCGGAGTTACGGCTTGCGGAGTGGAAGGACACCTGCGCGACCCTGCACATGTGGACGCAGATTGTCGGCAAGGTGCGGCTGAAGCTGACGCCGCTCGTGAATCACTGGTGGAACGTGCCGCTGTACGTGACGGCGCGCGGGCTGACGACGTCACGGATTCCCTGTGGGGCGCGTGCGTTTGAGTTGCTGTTTGATTTTGTGGCGCACGAGTTGGTGCTCGAAACCAGCGAGGGCGCGGTGAAGATGCTGAAACTCGAACCGATGACGGTGGCGGAGTTTTATCGCAAGTGCATGGAGATGCTCCGGGGCGAAGGGATCGAGGTGAAGATCTGGCCGATGCCGGTCGAGGTGCCGAACCCGGTGCCGTTCGAAGAGGACACAGTGCACGCGGCGTACGACGCGGAAAAGGTGGAGCGGTTCTGGCGGATTTTGCTGAGCGTGGATGCGGTGTTCCAGGATTTTCGGGCGGAGTTTATCGGGAAGTCGAGCCCGGTACATTTTTTCTGGGGGAGTTTCGATCTTGCGTTGACGCGGTTTTCAGGGCGGCGAGCCCCGGAGAGGCCGGGGGCGGATGCGATCACGCGCGAGGCCTATTCGCATGAAGTCAGCAGCGTGGGGTGGTGGCCGGGGAGCGTGGGTGGCCCCGATGCGGGATTCTACTCGTATGCGGCGCCGACGCCGGAGGCCTTCAGCCTGGCGCGCGTCCGTCCAGATGCAGCGCGATGGGATGCGGGACTGGGGGAGTTTCTGCTGATGTATGACGATGTGCGGACGAGCCCATCGCCCAGCCGGGCTCTGCTGGAGTTTTGCCGGAGCACGTATGAGGCGGCCGCGCGGTTTGGGCAGTGGGATCGAGGGGCGCTGGAGCGGACTGCGTAGCGAAGCTGGAGCGGGAGCCAAGCGGGGCGCGAGTGAAGGCCAGCTAAAGAATTCAATCGAGGAGGCGGCATTGGCGGCGCAATGTTCACATCTGGGCGAGATGAAATTCACGACCACGAAGACGCATGTGTGCGAGCAGTGCGTGAAGATGGGAGACCGGTGGGTCCACCTGCGGCTTTGCATGGAGTGCGGGAACGTGGGGTGCTGCGACTCGTCGAAGAACAAGCATGCGACGAAGCATTTTCATGCGTCGAAGCATCCCCTGATGCGATCGATTGAGCCGGGGGAGAGCTGGGTGTGGTGCTTCGTGGATGACCTGTCGCCGGGGGAGATTTTGCGTGGGGAGTTTGTGGCGGGTTGATGAAGAGGTTCTCCCGAGAGCCCGAGGGCGAGGGTCCGGACTAAAATGAGGTTGGCGCATGCCGCGGAGCGACGGGCCTGCGCGATGCGAAAGTGGCGGAATTGGCAGACGCACCAGACTTAGGATCTGGCGGGTAAAACCGTGGGGGTTCGAGTCCCCCCTTTCGCACCAGACTTACTGCGGGTTCTGAGTTACCAGAGGTCCTTCGCTGCGCTCAGGATTTCGCCAGCGGGCTCGGACGCCCGCAAAGCGGCTCAAGTTCGAGTCCCCCCTTTCGCACCAGACTTACTGCGGGTTCTGAGTTACCAGAGGTCCTTCACTGCGCTCAGGATTTCGCCAGCGGGCTCGGACGCCCGCAAAACGGCTCAAGTTCGAGTCCCCCCTTTCGCACCAGACTTACTGCGGGTTCTGAGTTACCAGAGGTCCTTCGCTGCGCTCAGGATTTCGCCAGCGGGCTCGGACGCCCGCAAAACGGCTCAAGTTCGAGTCCCCCCTTTCACACCAGACTTACTGCGGGTTCTGAGTTACCAGAGGTCCTTCGCTGCGCTCAGGATTTCGCCAGCGGGCTCGGACGCCTGCAAAGCGGCTCAAGTTCGAGTCCCCCCTTTCGCACCAAATCTCTCCTCGACGCGATGGGGTAGTCTGGTGGGGATTATGAATCCATCGCATCCACAACCGAAAATTCAACTGAACCAGACGCCGGAGTATCGCGAGATTTACTCCAACAGCGTGCAGGTGCGCGTGAGCGTGTGGGACTTTCTGCTGGTGTTCGGCCTGGTGCATCAGGAGACCGCGGAGCAGGTGAACGTGAACAACGCGCTCGGCGTGTATCTGAGCCCGCAGCAGGCCAAGGCGCTGTGGAACATCCTGGGGCAGAACCTGGCGCAGTATGAGCAGACATTCGGGGCCCTGGCACTGGAGCCACAGCCGCCAAAGGGGCCAGTGCACTGAGGCTCGCGTTGGTTCGCGGAGCCCGACGCGGGTTTCCACGGTGGGCCGTGTTGGCGATTGCGTTTGCGGCTGTCGTGGTATTGCATGCGCCGCTGTTGCGTCTGCCTTACTACTGGGACGAGGCCGGATATTACATTCCGGCGGCGTGGGATTTCTTCCGCACTGGCTCACTGATTCCAGCTTCAACCTTGTCCAATGCGCATCCGCCGCTGCCGTCGGTGGTGCTGGCGGTTGTGTGGAAGGTGTTTCACTTTGCCCCGGTCGTGACGCGGACCGCGATGTGCGCGGTGGCGGCGCTGGCTCTAACCGGGGTGTGGCGGCTGGCCGATGTCGCGACGGGGAAGCAGGCTGTGGCTCTGGCGACGATGCTGCTGACGGCAATTTATCCAGTCTTCTTCGCGCAGAGTTCGCTGGCGCATGCGGATTTGTTTGCGGCGGCGGGGACGCTGTGGGCGCTGGCGTTTTTGCTGGAGGAGCGGACCTGGTGGGCGGCGGTTTGTTTTTCGCTGGCGGCGCTGTCGAAGGAGACGGCGGTCGTGACTCCGCTGGCGCTGGCGGTTTGGGTGAGCTGGCAGCGGCGGCCGCGGTGGGAACGGGTTCGGAAGGTGGCGGCGCTGGTGGCGCCCGTGGTTCCGCTGGCGGGGTGGTACGTCTATCACTGGCGGAAGACGGGGTTCGTGTTTGGGAATCCGGAATATTTGCGGTACAACGCAACGGCGACGCTGACGCCGGTGCGAGTGCTGCTGGCGCTGGTACATCGGACAATGCATGTGACGCTGCACATGAATATGTTTGTGCCGGTGGCGGCGATGCTGGCTTGTTTCCTTCTGCCTCCGGTGAAGGAGGATGGCGGAAGTTCGAATTCGTCACAGTTACGAGCACGTATTCGGCCGGACCATCAGGCCGTGCTCTACGTAACGATTGCGGCAAATGGGGTGTTCTTCTCGGTGCTGGGTGGGGCGCTGCTGACGCGGTATTTGCTGCCGCTGTACCCATTGGTAATCTTGCTTTGCGTCAATACTTTCAGGCGGCGTCTGCGGGAATGGACGGGGCTGGTGGCGTTGAGCGCGGCGGCGTTTGTGGCGGGGTTGTTTGTGAATCCGCCGTACCGATTTGCGCCAGAGGACAACCTGGAATACGCGACGGTGATTCGTCTGCATCAGTCGGCGGTCGCGCAGATTGTGTCGCACATGCCGGAGGCGACGGTGCTGACGGCGTGGCCGGCGACCGATGAGCTGAGCAAACCGGAACTAGGCTACGTGACGAAGCCAGTGCCGGTGGTGGCGATTGGGAATTTCTCGGCCGAGGAGATCGGAAAGGCGCGGGAGATGCGCGGGTCGTATTCGGCTGCCCTGTTGTTCTCGACGAAATATGATCCGCCACGGTTACTTTTTAATCTGGGGCGGCGGAACGAGGAATTCGACATGCGGTATTTCGACTTTCATCGGGATTTGCCGCCGGGTTTGATCGCGCGGGTGCTGGGCGGGCAAGTGGTGTGGGGAGCAGAGCGGAAGGGGCAGTGGGCGGCGGTGCTGCGGTTCGACCCGGGGCCGGGGCCGCGGGAGGCTTGGCTTTCCATCGACCGGTGAATGCCCAAAACCTATCGCGCCAAAGCCGGCCGGACCCGGGCGGGACACCCATTTCCGGCGATTTTGCTTGGCAGTCGAATCGATGGTCATCTTGTCGATGTGACGCTGGTGTGGTACTGACGGGCGTAGGTTGTCCTCCGTTATACTCGGGGGATGGCTGGGCAGAAAACCTTCTATCTGGAGACGTTCGGATGCCAGATGAACGTGCATGACTCGGAGAAAGTCATTGGCACGCTGGAGCAGCAGGGGTATGCCCGGGTGGAGACGGAAGAGGCGGCGGACCTGATCCTCTACAACACCTGCTCGATCCGCGACAAAGCGGAGCAAAAGGTCTTTCACCGGCTGAACGACTACAAGGCGCTGTACAAGCAGGGCAAGCGGTTTGGCGTGCTGGGGTGCGTGGCGCAGCAGGAGGGGGAGCGCATCTTTGAACGTGCGCCATATGTATCGCTGGTGTCGGGATCAGCGTCGTATCGCAAACTGCCGGAGATGCTGGTGCAGATTGAGCAGGGCGCGACGCGCGTGACGGGGCTCGACGACCGGCAGACGGAAGAAACATTCGAGACGGAGTTCACGGCGCGGTCGAATCCGCATCGCGGGTACATCACGATCATTGAGGGCTGCGACAAGTTCTGCGCGTATTGTGTTGTGCCATACACACGCGGCAAGGAGCGGAGCCGGAAGTCGGAGTCGGTACTGGCCGAGGCGCGGCGGATGGCGGACAGCGGATTTACCGAGATCCAGCTGCTGGGGCAGAACGTGAATTCGTATAAGGATGCTGAGGGGAAACGGACATTCGCGGAGCTGCTGGCGGCGGTCGGCGAGGTGCGGGGAATCCGCAGGGTCCGGTTTACGACGTCGCATCCGAGGGACTTTACGCGGGACATTGTGGCGGCGATCGACGCTGTGCCGACGCTGTGCGATCACGTACATCTCCCGGTGCAGAGCGGTTCATCGAAGGTGTTGCGTCTGATGGCGCGTGAGTATACGCGCGAGCAGTACCTGGAGCGCATCGGATGGATCAAGGGCGCGAAGCGGACGATCAGCATGACGACCGATGTAATTGCGGGATTTCCGGGCGAGACGGCGGAGGATTTCGAAGAGTCGCTGACGCTGCTCGATGAGGTGCAGTACGACGGAGTATTTGCGTTCAAGTATTCTCCGCGGCCGAACACGCCGGCAATTGCGATGGCGGATTCGATTCCGGAAGAGGAGAAGTCGAAGCGGCTGCAAGTGCTGCTGGAGCGGCAAAGGGAGATTCAGCGTGCGAATTACGCGAAGCATGTGGGGCAGGTGCTGGAGACGATGGTGGAGGGAGTGAATCCGGCGCGCGAGCAGGTCGTGGGGCGGACATCTCAAAATAAGACACTCAATTTCACCACAACGCAGCCCATTGCGCCGGCTCCGGGCGTATACGTGCCGGTGCTTGTTACAAAAACATTTCCGAACAGTCTGGTCGGTGAGGCGGTTTAGGTGAAGGAGCGAGGGACACGATGGACGTGGAAATGAAAATCCGGGGACTGATGGTCGATCCGTCGACCAATATGCCAGTCGTGATCCTGAAAGATCCAAAGAGCGAGGCGGTGCTGCCGATCTGGGTGGGTTTGTACGAGGCGAACGCGATCCAGATGGAAGTGGAAAAGGCGACGACGGCGCGCCCGCTGACGCACGATCTGCTGCGGAACATCGTGATGGGGCTGAACGCCCAGGTGCAGCGGGTGGTGGTGTCGGAGCTGCGCGGCGACACGTTTTACGCAGTGATCTGGATGGAGCAGAACGGCGAGATTGTGGCGATTGACGCACGGCCCTCGGATGCGCTGGCGCTGGCGCTGCGGTCGGATTGCCCGATTTTTGTTTCTGAAGAAGTCCTGCATGCGGCGAAGGTGTTGCCGAACGCGGCAGAGACGCAGCCGACGGAACAGGATGTCCGGAAGTGGCTGGAGAACCTGGGCGATGAGGACCTGGGGAAGTACAAGATGTAGAGTGGCTGCCACTCCATTCGGTGGGTTTCTCCGTCCAGCGGATTTCAACCCGACCCAGCCAGGAGACAATCTGAACAGCCCCCGACTATGAGCCTCAAACGCATCCTCAAGCTGCTGGCCGCGTTTTTCACGGGTCAGGGCGTTTCTATTGTCACGCAGTTGCTGGTGCCCCCGTTCTTTCTGCACCGATACGCGCATGGCGTGGAAGTCTACGGTGAATGGGTCGTGCTGACGGCTGCCGTGAGCTACCTGAGCACCCTGAATTCGGGAATTCAGACCTATGCCAATAACCAGATGGCAATCCATTACAACGGCGGCGAGCTGGAAGAGGCGAAAACCGTTCAGGCCAGCGCCCTCAAGCTGAGTCTTACTCTGATCGCCGTGGTTGCCGTTGGGGGTTCGATGGTATTGCTGATGCCCGTCGGCCGCTGGCTCCATCTGCGCTACACATCATCGCTGACTGCATCTCTGACTGTTTTCCTCTTGATGCTGCAGCTGATGACGAACTGGCTTTTTTCCTTTCTGTGCAATAGCTATATGGCTCTGGGCCGCGCGCACCGCGGCCAGAACTGGGGCAGCGCGCAGAGACTGGCGGCGATCCTGGCCATGTCCGCGTTCCTGTGGTTTCGGGCTACGTTCCCGGTTCTCGCATTGACGCAACTGGCCTCGATGGTCCTGTTTACCGTGGTGGTAGCGGCGGACATGCGTGTCACTGCCCCGGTACTGCTGCCTTCGCTGCGCTTCGGAAACAGGAAGACGATGTTGGCCATCATCAAACCCAGCGCCTATTTTGGCCTGTACTCCGCTTCGGGCTTTCTTGTTTGGCAGGCGCCAGTGTTGCTGATCCAACTGTTTCTGGGACCAGCGAGCGTTGCCATCTTTTCCTTCACGAGGGTGATCTTCAATTCCTCCCGGCAGATTCTTTCCGTGGCGACCTATGCTGTCTCTCAGGAGATTACTCTCCTGGTGGGCAGCCGCGACTGGAGAGCTCTCCATCGGCTGTACGATCTTTCCGAGAGGGTCGTACTCTTCATGGTCACAACAGTCAGTGTCGGCACTCTGCTGATGTGCCCTGTGGCATTCTCGGTCTGGCTTCATCGGCGCAATCTCTACGATCCGGGATTGTGCCTGCTAATGACTATTGTCTACGCTTTGATGGCCATCAAGGATCACAAAAGCCAGTTCCAGTGGTCGAGCAATCAGCACCAAAAGCTGGCCGTGATCTCAATGTGTGCGTATCTCAGCATGTGCGGGCTTTCATTGATCGCGTTGAGACCATTTGGAATCGTTGGGGTTATGGTTCTTTGGGTGGGAGCGGAGCTGGTTCAGGTCCGCTCGATATTGCGGTTGAATGAGAAGCTTTTCCCCCCTGAGTTTCCCGTTTCGAAGGCACCAGTTATGCGTGCCGTCGCGTTTCTAACCATCTGCCTTGCACTGTCGGTTTGGCCGGTTTATTGGAGCGAGCACTGGTCGCTGATGAGGATTACAGGCATTGCTTGTGCGGCGGTCGCGATCTTGTCGGTTCTTTCATATGCATTCTTCGGGTTAAACGGAGTGCGGGCCGCGATCGGGGCGCGGTTCAGGCGGCGATGTGCTTTGGCGGAATAACGGGATCCGGAACACGGCAGTGCGGGGCAATGCGGGGAGCGCTGGACAGGGCCGGATTCCTATTCTCGGATCAAGGGCAATCGGCAAGGACATCAATGGAGGCTATCAGGAGGGGTATGCGGATTTTCAGTGACGAGCAGCGAGCCAGAATCGACTATTTGTCATGGGCCGCGAGGCATTGCATTGGCTCTGATAAAGGTTGCCCGGGATGCGGGAGCGCGTCGGCAGAATTGATCCGACATAAGTACCTGGTGACGTCGCTGTGGGAATGCCCGACCTGTCATCTGCGATTCAGGGTTCCCAAAGAGACGCCGCAAAGGGCTGAAGAGCTGTACAGGGAAGAACGCTATCGGCAGGGATTCACAACGACTTTGCCCAGCCGGGAGGAACTCAGTCGGCTGCTTGAAATCCGGTTTGCAGGGACAGAGAAAGACTATCTTCGTTACATTACGGTGCTTCAGTCGGTGCTGCCGGGCGGGGCCAGGATTCTCGATTTTGGAAGCTCCTGGGGTTACGGAAGCTGGCAAATGTCACAGGCGGGGTTTGAGGTTTTGTCATTTGAAGTCGGACGGCAACGATCTCATTATGCCCAGGAGTTCCTCGGCTGCCAGATGATCGAGGATCTGAGAGCAGTCGAGGGAAAGATGGACTGCTTCTTCTCCGCTCACGTAATTGAGCATCTTCCCGATCCAAATATCGTCTTTCGCGAAGCGGCAAAGGTGCTTGTGCCGGGTGGGTACTTCGTTTGCTTTTGTCCTAACGGCAGTCCGAATCGGGAGAAGATGGATCCGAATTATCACAAACTTTGGGGAAAGGTGCATCCTCTCCACATAACTGCGGAGTTCATGCTATGGGCGTGTGAGAGGTACGGATTCGCTCTTTATGAAGGTTCGGGAGGGAATGCGACTGCTGAGGAATTGCTGATCGTGGCGCGGAATACGGTTTAGCCTGCCTTAGGGTGTGCACGAGTACGTTGGGCGGCGCTTCACTTGCTGACGGTTCCGGCCGCCGTTGGGGTACTGCCAGTGACAATGCGGTCCAGCAAAGCCATCCACTCTTCTCCATACTGATGCCATCCGCCGATGCGCCGGACGCGCGCGAGGGCGGCTTCGCGCATGCGCTGCTGGAGGGCAGCATCGTCGGCCAGTTGCTGGAGACGGGCGGTGATGGCTTCCGGTGCGCGGATGGGAACGATAAACCCCTCCACGTTGTCAGTGAACAGATCTTCTCCGCCGGTGTTGGTGCTGCTGATGAGCGGGCATCCGGAAGCCATCGCCTGAGCCTGAACCAGGGCCAGACCTTCTTCAATCGAAGGCAGCACCATGACGTGGCTGGTGCTCATGACAGTGGAGAGGCGATCCTGGGGCAGGTGGCCGACGAACTCGACGTTGTCCTGCGGCAATTGCGTAAGGATTCGCCGGAGATCGCGGGAAAGTCCGCCCACAATCCGCAGGCGCTTGTGCGGATGTTTCAGTTGCGCGAAGGCCTGGAGCAGATACGGCACGCCTTTACGTAAGCCCACCTGGCCTACAAAGAGCACTTCAAAGCGGTCTTTGGGTGGTTCGCCGACGGGGCGAAAGCGATCGAGCCGCACGCCGTAGGGGATCTTGTGGAGTTTTTCGGCGGGCACGCCCATCTCGATGAAGGAGCGGCGTGCAAACTCCGACGGCACGGTGATGGCATCCGCCTGAGCGTATTCCGCTTCTTCACGCGCGATGAAGCGGGGATCGACGATGGTTTGGTTGAATCCCCATCGGCGGAATTCCTCGCCAACGATGGCGTTCTGATAGCGGATGTGGGAGGAGCCGCGGTCGCAGACATACTTTGCGCCGAAGGACTGAGCGCGCCGGCCGCTGGAGACACCTGCTCCGGAGAGGGCTACATAGACGTCACTAGCGGGCAAATGGCGCGTAACCCAGGCGTCGAAGGTGACTGCGACCTGCCAGGAGACGGCTCGACTCAGCCCAGCCGGGATCCTCCAGTGACGCTCCGCGATCATCAGCGGCGAGTGGATCCAGGGGAAGGTGTGAACGAGGTCGCGCGGCAGCTGCTCGCGAACGAGGCGTTGCCAGGGAAACGTGGAGTAGATGGCCTTGAGGGAACTGCGTTGGTGGAGTTCGCGAGCCAGATCGAAGTGGTGGAAGGCGCCTGCCACGGCTTGGACCACTTCAAGAGGCTGGCGAGCCGTTTCCTGTTTCGCCATCTGCGGCAATTATATCCGGCGTGTTGTTGGGCAGCGGGTCCCAGGACGAGGAGATCATGACCGATATTGAAGCCGATCGGAGGGTGCGGCTGGCCGCGGTCCTTCGTTGGTAGTGTGAAGGCGGTGATTACGAAAGTTGAACCTACCTCCGTTATCTTGCGGAATTACGGGACGGGTCGGTACAACTGAACTCACTTACAACGCAGATCTGGGGAACGGGGCTGATGCCTGGCAGGCGACTGCAGCGCAGCCCCCATTTTTTGTTTCTTATCAGGAAGATTCGACCAGGTTCCTGCAGTTTCCGGCGGGCGGACTTCAACCATAATGTGGGGTTGCGCATCGTATTCACGGGTGCGGGCTCGCGAAGCCATTCCCCCTCGGGCGGGGGTACCCCCCTCGGCCTTATCGGACGGTCTTAAGCGAGATTCAACCCTGGCTGCGTCGGCGTCACGCTGGTTTTATGGGATTCCTGTACCATAGCACGGGGCTCCTCAGAAAACATCTTTCCAACTGGAGAAACGACTGAAATGAAAAGACTTGCTGTCCTCTTTTGTGCGATTGCGGTAGCGGTTCCTGGCTTTGCCCAGGACAAAGCTAAGATCGATGCGCGGCTGGATGCGGCGCGCGACGTGCTGAATCAGATCATGGCGACCCCCGACAAGCAGATCCCCGATTCAATTCTGAGGCAGGCGACCTGCGTCGGGGTGGTACCGGGCATGCTGAAGGGAGCGTTTATTTTCGGCGCCGAATACGGCCAGGGAGTGGTGACGTGCCGCACGCCGAGGGGATGGAGCGCGCCTGTGTTCATCCGGATGGCAGGCGGATCGTGGGGCTTCCAGATTGGCGGACAGGGCACGGATTTGGTGCTGGTAGCCGTGAACGACAAGGGATTCCAGGACCTGCTGAACAGCAAGTTCAAGATTGGCGCAGACGCTTCGGCGGCGGCCGGACCGGTGGGACGGAACGCGCAGGCTTCGACGAACTGGAAGCTGCAGTCCGAGCTGCTGACATGGTCGCGGAGCAAGGGGTTGTTTGCAGGGGTGGACCTGAGCGGCGTCGCGGTGAGCCACAACGAGGACGACACGAACCTCTTCTACGGGCGGCCGGTGGTCTACGAGCAGGTGCTGCATGGCGCGGTGCCGGTGCCGGAGGATGCGAAGCCATTTATCCGCACCGTAGTGAAGTACTTCCACGCATCGCAGGAATAACTCAAAGCAGGAAGCACGAAGCCGGAAGCTGGAAGCAAAAAGGGGCACGCGGAGGTGGCGGGGCTTCCGCGTGTCGCTGTCCCCCGGCGCGACGGACGGCCCATCTTCGATTTGAATTCGGATTTAGACTGGCTTTTCGCCATTCATGCGAGAAGCTCTGGAATATGCGTTCGCCTGGACGCTGCTGAGCCTGACAGGAGCACTGCCGCGCCGCGTTGCTCGGAGTGCGGGAGCGGCGCTGGGTGCGGTGGCGTGGTGGGTGCTGCCGAAGCTGCGCCGCACCGGACTCCGCAACCTGGAACTGGCTTATCCGGAGATGCCGGGGGCGGAACGAAGGCGGATTCTGCGCGGCGTCTATCGCCAGCTGGGATGGCAGCTGGGCGAGTTTTGCCAGATGCGCCGCTATACGCGGGAGAACACGCGCGACCTGTTCCGCTATGAGGGGCTGGAGCATTATCTGGCCGCGCGCGAGCGGGGACGCGGCGTGCTGATTGTGACCGGGCACCTGGGAGCGTGGGAGCTGTCGAGCTTCTGGCACTCGCTGATGGGTCATCCGATGACGATGGTGATCCGGCGGCTGGACAATGCGCGTGTGGATCGGATGGTGAATGCGATCCGGTGTATGCACGGCAACCGCGTGGTACACAAGGATGACTTTGCCCGCGGGCTCCTGGTGGCGATGCGCCAGGGCGACACGGTGGGGATCCTGATGGATACGAACATGACGCCTCCGCAGGGGGTGTTTGTGCCGTTCTTTGGCGTCGAGGCGTGCACTGCGTCGGGGCTGGCGCGTGTGGCGCTGCGTACCGGCGCGGCGGTGCTGCCGGGATTTCTTGTGTGGGAAGCAGGGGAGAGGAAATACGTGCTGCATTTTGGGCCGGAGTTCATTCTGGTGGAGACGGGCGACGATGAGCGCGATGTGCTGGAGAATACGGCCCGCTTCACCGCGGCGCTTGAGGGGTTCGTGCGCCGGTATCCGGAGCAGTGGCTGTGGGTGCACCGGCGGTGGAAGACCCGGCCGGCAGGGGAAACGCCACTGTACTGAACGTCCTGAAGTAAGACAAACCTTCGTGGAGCGAAAAGCAGGTGTCCGCCCGTGGGATGGACGGGGGCATCGGCTCCTGATTTGTGATGTGCCGCCGATAGGGCCGTACAGAGTGCTAAGGGACATCGAGATCGGCGGAGCCGGGATGGGGCCGGACGCGATCGGGGGGCAGCAAGGTCTGTCTGCCGGAACCGGCGCGAGGATTCCGGCTGGCGCGGAGTTAGCGCTTGAGGCAACAGCGCCGAGTCCCACGCCGATCGGCAGGGTGACGTGCACGCAACGGGCGCTGGGCTCGCGATGGTGGCCACTGCGGAATGGGACCGTCCGATGCAAGCTGACGGTGCTCATCCTTGCTATTGGCTCCCTGGCGGTTCTGATGGAGCTGGGCTTCCTGATCCTCTATCAGAGCAGCAGCCTGCGCGGTCAGTCCGCGGGGGATGCCGGTTCGATTGCGCGTGTATTGTCCTCGAGCGCAGCGGCCTCGCTGAGCAGCGGAGACCGATCTGGTGCGGAAGCGGCGCTGAACGCGGCTGCCGTGGAGCGCCAGGTATTGTCTGCCGCTTTGTACGACCGCGACGGCAAACCTTTCGCGGAGTACCTGCGACCCGGGAGACGGCCTGCGCCGATCCGCACGGCGGCCAGCGACGGCAAGCGGTTCGTTGGAATGACGCTCACCCTTACCGAGGGAGTTGTGCAACACGGAACGAGAGCGGGGACGATCGTGCTGGTCTACGATCTGGGGCCCCAGGGAGCGCGGCTGCGCCAGTATGTGTGGATCATCCTTGTGGTGCTGGTGTTGTCGATTGGGACCAGGGTCGCGGTGGTGATGCGCCTGACGCGCATGGTGACCGATCCGCTGGCGTATCTGGCCGGAGTAGCGCGGGAGATTTCAGAGCGGCGCGACTATTCGCTGCGGGCCCAGCACGAAACCGGGGGCGAGATCGGGCAGCTGATCCATGCGTTCAATGCGATGGTGGCGCAGATCGAACGGCATGACCGCGCGCGGCAGGCTGCCGAAGATCGCCTGCGCAGAAGCGAGGAGCGCTATGCGCTGGCGGCGCGCGGGTCGAACGACGGTCTGTGGGATTACGACGCGACCACAGAGAACGTGTATTTATCGCCTCGGCTGAATGCGATTCTTGGCGGGCAGGAAACGGAACGATGGGGATCGCCCGAAGACTTCTTTGCCAGGATACATCCGGCAGACCGGGAGCGGGTGCATACCGAGTTCGCGGCGCACAGCAAGGCGAACGCCGATGCCTTCGAGGTTGAATGCCGCATGCGCCACCTGGATGGCAGCTGGGTGTGGACGTTGTGGCGGGGCACGCTGGTGCTCGGCGAGGATGGCCGCGTGGTGCGGACGGCCGGATCGATCAGCGACATTACGAAGAGAAAAGTCGTCGATGCACTGACCGGGTTGCCCAACCGGGTGTTCTTTCTCGATGAGCTGGAGCGCGCCCTGGAGAAAACCACGAGGGGGAACACGGCGGTGCTGTTTCTGGATCTGGATCGCTTCAGGATGGTGAACGACAGCCTGGGGCACGGGGCCACCGAGGAATTGCTGATGCAGGTGACAGGGCGGCTGCGCTCTGCTGTGCGGGCTGTGGGCCGCGACGTGGTGGTGGCGCGCACGGGCGAGGATGAATTCGCGATGCTGCTGACCGATATCGAGCGGCCCGCCGAGGCCGAGGACGTGGCCGGTGTGACGCTGGCGTGGCTGCGCGAGCCATTTTATCTGGAGGGACAACGCTTGCCGGTGGGGGCGAGCATCGGCATCGCCTTCGCTTCGGCATCCGATAAGGCTGAAGATCTGCTGCGCAATGCGGAGACGGCGATGTATCACGCATCGACGAAGGGGAATGCGGAGGTAGCGATCTTCAGGGCAAGCATGCGCGAGCGCGCGGCGGCGCGGCTGGAAATCGTGATGGGATTGCGTTCGGCGATCAAAGCGAACCAGCTCTGCCTGCGGTATCAGCCGCTGATCTCGCTGCGCGAGCGGCGGATTATCGGGTTTGAATCTCTGGTGCGCTGGCAGCATCCGGAACGCGGGCTGCTGCGGCCGATGGAATTCATCCCCATAGCGGAAGAATCCGACCTGATCCTCGAGGTAGGGGAGTGGGTGCTGCGGGAAGCTTGCCGGCAAATGGCGGAATGGGACCGGCGGCTGGCTCCCGCTCCGCCGCTCACGCTCGGCGTGAACGTCGCGGCGCGGCAGATGAACGACGGCCGCTTTGCGGAGCTGGTGCAGCGAGTCCTGATCGAGACGGGGATGGAAGCGAGGCGGCTGCGGCTGGAGATCACGGAAAGCTCGCTGGTGGCCGATACGGGGCAGATTCTCGCGACGCTGCGCGCGTTGCGGCAGATGGGGGTTCAGCTGGTGATCGACGATTTCGGCACGGGCTATTCGTCGTTGAGTTACCTGCAGAGGCTGCCTTTCGATGTTCTGAAGATCGATCGCTCGTTCATTCGGGAGCTGGGCGCAGGCGACGGGTCGCCGGAGATCGTCCGGACGATTATTCAGCTGGCGCGTTCGTTCAAGCTGCGCGTGGTGGCCGAAGGTGTGGAGACGGCCGACCAGGTGAATCGTCTGAGCGCGCTGGGATGCGATCTGATCCAGGGGTTTTATTTTGGAAAGCCGGCGACGGCGCAGCAGACCGAGGCGCTGATCCGCGACGGCCACGGGCTGAATCCCGCATTTCCCGGTGGGGCAGCATATTTCGAGGAGGCAGGCACGCTGGGGACGGCGGAGGCCCGGTTGTCCCTGGAGGAATAAGCCTGCGACGCATCGAGGCTAATCGGCGGCGGCGGGCTTTGACGGAGCTTCGACGCGGCCGGGCGCGGCTGGGTCCACCAGCTGCGCGGCGGGATGCGTGTCGATGCCATCCTTGTCCGTCCAGCCGGGCAGCGCCAGGCTGCCGTAGATGAGCCGGACACCGTAAGTGAAGGTGAAGAAGGCCCAGATCCATTGCGAGAGCACCGCGAGACGATTGCGGAAGCCGATGAGGAAGTAAATGTGGACCGTCAGCCACGCGATCCACGCCAGGAAACCGCCAAAGTGGGCTTTGAACGGCCACTCGACTTTGGCGACGGCCGCGAGTCGGCCGATGGTGGCCATGTCTCCTTTGTCGAAGTAATGGAAGGGGCGGCGGGGCCGATGGTTGAGGTCGGCTTCAATCATGCGAGCGACGTGATCGCCCATCTGCATGGCGGGTTGCGCGACGCCGGGGACCTGGTGGCCGTTCTGCTCGAAGTGCGCGAGGTCGCCGCAAACGAAGATTTCCGGATGGCCTTCAGGGTTGAGGGTCTGGTTCACGAGGACGCAGCCGCGCTTGTCCGTCGGCACGCCCAGGAGCTTGCCCAGGGGTGAAGCCGCGACACCTGCTGCCCAGAGGGTGACGGCGGCCTGGAAGCGCTGATCGCCAGCGATGACGAATCCTGGCTCGACACCGGTGACGGTGAGGCCAGTGTGGATTTCGACGCCGAGGGCGCGGAGCTGCTCTTCAGCTTTGACCGAGAGGTCTTCCGGATAACTGGGCAGCACGTGCTTATCCCCTTGAATGAGGATCACCCGGGCCTGCGCAGGATCGATCTGCCGGAAGTCGCGCCGCATGAAGCGGCGGGTGATGTCCGTGATGGCTCCGGCAAGCTCGACGCCGGTGGGACCGCCACCGATGATGACGAAGTTGAGGGGCGGATGCGAGCCGGTTTCCAGCATCTCGCGCTCGGCGAGCTCGAAGGCGAGCAGGATGCGGCGGCGAATCTCGATGGCGTCTTCGATGGTCTTGAGGCCGGGCGCGAGCGGCTCCCACGCATCGTGGCCGAAGTAGGAGTGGGTCGCGCCGGTCGCGAGCATCAGGTAGTCCCAGGACATCTCCGCGCCGCTGCGGAATTTGACCCGATGCTGCGGGAGGTCGAAAGCCACGGCTTCGTCCATCAGAACTTCGGTGTTGGCGCTGCCGCGCATCATGGTGCGCAGCGGCGAGGCGATGTCGGCGGGAGAGAGAACGGCGAGGCCCACCTGATACAGGAGCGGCTGGAAGGTGAAGTGATTGCGGCGATCGACGAGGGTGACGTCGACGGGCAGCTTCGCGAGCCCTTTGGCAGCGTGGGTTCCGGCAAAGCCTCCGCCGATGATCACCACGCGCGGCCGGCGATGGAGTTGTTCGGTGGCCATATTCCTCCGCACCTGCTAAGAAAGATGCACGGAGAGCGGGAAACGATGGAGGAATAACAGGCCACGGGATGCAGGCCACAGGCCGCGGGGTCAGCCGAAGCGGGCGCGCCTGACAGTACGGCGAAAGTCTTCGCCGCGCATTTCGACCGTGAAGCACATTTCGGAGAGGCGAGAGCGCATGCGCTCCCCGATGCGGTCCCCCAGGGTTTGTTCAGATCTGCCCTTTTCGTTCTTGTTTGCAGGGCCTCCTGGGGCCACACCACCAGCCGCCAAATCATCAAGATTGGTCGTAATGATGGTGGTGCGCTTGTCGTTGTAGCGGGAGTTCAGAAGCAGCGCCACTGTGTCCCAAACCCAATCCGTGGGTTTCGTTGCCCCCAACTCATCCAGTACTAAAACTTCGGCGTCGAAAACCGGTCGTAGAATCTCGAGTTCGGTCGTCGAGACCTGCGGGTTATAGGAATTCTGGATTTCCTTGAGGAGCTCACGGTAGTCGCAGAAGAGGCCGTGGACGCTTTTTTCGACGATGAGAGCCCGAAGGATAGCGACAGCCAGATGGGTCTTGCCGACGCCGATCGAGCCGGTGAGCAGTAAGCCCTGTCCCTCCGTCGTAACCGGGTAGCCATCGACAAAGCGGCGCGCCATGAGGTGCGCGGCGGCAAGGGTGCGGTCGGCGCCGGGGAAGCTGGCCTCGTAGCTGTCGAGAGAGCAGTGCTCGTAGCGGGCCGGGATCGCGGCACGATGGAGGAGGCGGGCGACCCGCTGCTCAAGCTGGCACTCGCAGGTTTCGATAACGGTTGCACCGCCTGGAGACGACAGGACCCGCACACCCATTCCGCCACATCTGACACAAACGCTGCTCATGGAAGGATCAGTATCGCAGGTTGGGCGGGGTGGAAAAGAGGACGGCAGTGTGGAGGAGAGGACGACGTTGGTTCGTCAGGAGCCGAGCAGTTTGCGGAGGCCACGGTAGTTGGCGTAGACAAACGCGATGGAGGGGACCCAGATCATGCAGAGGTGGGAGGTCAGCAGGGCGGCATAACCGGATCCGAAGCAGAAACGGCTGGAGAAGGCTTCGATGCAGCGCCAACGATCGTTGAACACCCATACCGAGAGGAGGATTCCTGCCGCTGCGGACAACAGGACTGCGGCGTCGTGGTTGTGCGCGGCCCGTGTGTGCCGGAGCAGGTCGTGGATATCAAAAGACAGGAAACAGATTTCGAAGGTGAAGGCCACGACAACATAAACCCACGCGCGATGCCGGCCGCGCCGGATTTGGCGGTACTCGCCGGCTGCGTCGCCGATACGCGCTTCATCGAACGGCGGCGGGGTTGGCGTGGGTGGCGCTGGCATGGGCTCTTGATTCTATGTTGGCTCGGGTGGGGCGGCAAGATTCTTTTAGCGCTGCGGAGTGTGGCGTTTGCACGATCGGGTTGCGGAATTCGATCTAACAAAAATGGGGAAACAAAGTTGTAGGATTGTCTGTCTAACGGTCAGATTTGGGGGCGCATGTCATGATGCAGTTTCCTTTGACGGTGCGTTGGTTTGCGCTGGCGGTTGCGATGGCGCCGATAGGCTGCGGCGCTGGGGCGACGATGTCCAATCGCCAGCTTGAGACGATCACACTCAGCCCGGCAACGGCCGCTGCACAAGGGCAACCGGTTCAATTCACGGCGACGGGGCACTGGAGCGCTGCTCCGCTGACGACCGCGCCGCAGCCGGCGACGTGGGGGGTCTGCCAAAACAGCGCGCCTTCGTCAGGGGTGACGGTATCGACCAGTGGGCTTGCACAGTGCGCGAGCGGCGCGAAAGGCGCGTATTCGGTGTTCGCCTTCGATTCGACCAACTGCAACGCCATTACATCGTGCGGCGGCGGGTGCACGATTGAGGGTACAGCGCAGCTGACGTGTCCCTGACGTGCGCGTTCGGGGTTTTGCCGAGCCGCTGCCTGGATGCTAACTTTGTGTCCGTGAGCGGCGAGTCGAAGCAGATTATCGGGCTGTATCAGCGGCACGCGGGGGCGTGGGATCGAGCGCGAGCTCCGGGGAGCCTCTTCGAGAAGCCCTGGCTGGACCAGTTTCTGGCGCTGGCGCCCCTGGGTGGGACGATCCTCGACCTCGGATGCGGCGCGGGGTTGCCGATTGCCGGGTATTTCATCAGCCAGGGGTACGGAGTGACGGGCGTGGACACGTCGGAGCCGTTGCTGGCCCTGAGCCGCAGCCGTTATCCCGCACAGGAATGGATCGCCGCCGACATGCGGACGCTGGACCTGGACCGGTCATTCGCCGGCATCATTGCGTGGGACAGCTTCTTTCATCTCACCCCGGACGACCAGCAGGCGATGTTTCCTGTCTTTGCGAGGCACGCCGGACCGCGAGCACCGCTGATGTTCACCAGCGGACCGCAGCACGGCTCGGTGCTGGGGGAGATGGAGGGAGAGCCGCTGTACCACGGGAGCCTCGACCCGGAGGAGTATCGGTCGCTGCTGGAGGAGACAGGCTTCGAACTGGTGGATAACGTTTTCGCGGATCCGACATGTGCGGGGCACGCGGTGTGGCTGGCCCGCGCAGCGTAAGCGGGTGTATGGGGTCGACTCGGTAATCTTTCGGCGGCCGCCGCGGCGATATAAAATGGGGAATCGGATGGACTGATTCCCGCATCCGGCCCACCCACGGTCATCTCATCTTCATGTTCAGCGCGAGCAGCAGAGCAACAGCGAACGTGTGTGTGAGGTTCGGCCGGGGATCGGCAATACACGAAAGCAGGCGATCTGGTGACCCAGGCGAAGTCGGCAGTAGTGGTCGGCGCCCAGTGGGGCGATGAAGGCAAAGGCAAGATTGTCGATGTGCTGAGCGAGCGCTTCGCGGTGGTGGCGCGCTATGCAGGCGGGCATAATGCCGGGCACACGGTGATCATCAATGGGCAGAAATTCATTCTCCAGCTCGTACCGTGCGGGGTGCTGCGCCCCGGCTGCCGTGGGGTGATCGGGAACGGCGTGGTGCTCGATCCGATGGCGTTTCTGAAAGAGACAGGACGGCTGCGGGAGCTAGGGATCGACGTCGATAGCCGGCTGTTCGTGTCGAACCGGGCGCAGGTGATTTTGCCCTATCACCGCATGATCGAGCTGGCGGCGGAAAGCGCGCCGGGGCGGCAGAAGATCGGGACGACCAGCCGTGGGATCGGGCCGGCCTACGAAGACAAGATGGCGCGCAACGGGCTCCGCGTGGTGGATCTGCTGAATACGGGTCTGCTGAAAACGCACATCGAAAACGCCTGCCGCGAGAAGAATGCGATTGCGCATGCGCTGTTCGGGACCGAGCCGCTCGATCCGGCGCAGATGTACGACGAATATGCGGCGGCGGCGGAAAAGGTGCGGCCGTTTGTTACAGACACGGCCCTGTTGCTGAATAAGGCGCTGAGCGAAGGGCTGAGCGTAATGTTCGAGGGCGCACAGGGGACGATGCTCGACATCGACCACGGGACCTATCCGTTTGTGACATCGTCGTCCTCGTCGGCCGGCGGAGCGTCGACCGGAACGGGTGTGGGGCCGACGCGGATCGGGACGGTGATTGCGGTGACGAAGGCGTATGTCACGCGCGTGGGCGAAGGTCCGTTTCCGACGGAGATTCACGATGCCTCGGGCGAGGCGCTGCGCGCGCGGGGGCAGGAGTATGGCGCAGTGACGGGGCGGCCGCGGCGTTGCGGATGGCTGGATTTGCCGCTGCTGCGCTATTCGAACCAGATCAACGGCACGGAGTGGCTGGTCGTTACGAAGTTGGACGTGCTCGATGAGATGGACTGGATTCCGGTGTGCACAGCGTATGAGCTCGACGGCAAACCGTGCGAGACCATGCCCGCGGACATAAGAGGGATCGATGCGATACGGCCCGTGTACACTCGGCTGAAGGGGTGGAAGACTTCGACAGAAGGGGTCAGGAATTTCGACGAGCTGCCAAAGGCGGCGCAGGAGTATTTGCGTTTTATGGAGAGGGAATCGGGCGCGAAGATCGGGATTGTTTCAACAGGCCCGGACCGGGATCAGACTCTGGAGATGCCGGAATTCAGAGAAGCCATGCAGCGGATCGCGGGTAAGTAAGCCGTATTTATCAGCTATTAACGTCGTTCAGCGGGGACGGGAATTCATACCATGATCAGCTTTACGGTTCGCATGAAATTCCGCAGCGAGGATCGGGAACGGATCGCCGAGTTGCTGACAACGCTGGCACGCGCTTCGCGCCAGGAGCCGGGCTGCGTGAGTTATATTCCGCACACGGTAGATGGAGAACCGGACACGGTGGTGATCTACGAGCAATACAAGGATCAGGCGGCAGCGGACGCACACCGGGCCTCGGCGCACTTCAGAGATTACGTGGTGGGCGGGTTGTACCAGATGATGCTGGACCGGCAGATGGAGACCCTGTCGTCGGTGGCCTGAGGGCGATGCAATCGTCGTGCAGTCAACCCGGGGTTTTCGCGCGTCTGAAGAAGGAGAAGGCGAGCGATGCCCGGGGAGCTTTGCGGTCCCGGTCCCTGTATGACGTTCTGGCGGCAAATGCGCGCAGTTCGGCGAATCTTTTTTGACGGAGCGCGGGAACCCGGGCTAGCATCGGGTACGACCATGCGCCGCCGCCCGGCTCCCAGCCTTTGCCTGAAGGCAGTTCCGCAAGCCGTTGCGGTGCTGATCGTGCTGGCGTGGTGCCAACCGGCGTGGGCGCTGCCCCATCGCGAGAAGAGCGAGATCCACAAAGAGATTGAGGCGCTGGAGCAGCAGTGGCAGCAGGCCACGGTCACCAACAACATCCCGGAAATGGGCCGGCTGCTGGCTGATGATTACGTGGGTATTACCTCAAACGGAACGGTAGAGAACAAGCAACAGGCCCTGGCGCAGCGCAGCGCCGGCACGGTCCGGATCACCAGGCTGGACCTCACCGACACGCGGGTGCGGGTGTATGGGGATACGGCGGTGGTGACGTCGGTGGCGCAGCTTGAGGGCACCAACGGCACCAGCGACATCAGCGGGCAGTATCGTTACACCCGGGTGTACAACCGGCGGTTGGGGCAGTGGAAGATCGTGAGCTTTGAGGCCAGCCGGATGCACGATTTCGACGCGCGGGTGGGCACGAAACACTCCAATTGAGTCATTGAGCGTGAAACCCCGGCCCCGGATAACTCACCATGCATCGTATCCAGAGGCGGTTGATATACTAAATTGCCGCGTGGCTGGCCACGCTGAGGAGACAAACCCATCGATAAGCGTTCCGCGAAGCAGTTCGTCCGTATCAATGATCGTATCCGCGCTCGTGAAATTCGCGTGATCGACGAAAACGGTGAGCAACTCGGTATCCTCCCCCCTTTTGAAGCGCTCAAGATTGCCCGCGAGCGCGGTTTGGATCTGGTGGAGGTTTCGCCCACAGCTGTTCCCCCCGTTTGCCGCATTCAGGATTACGGCAAGTTTCTTTACGAAAAAGAGAAGAGCGACCGCGCTGCCAAGAAGCGCCAGAAAGTGATCGTCGTCAAGGAAGTGAAATTCTCCGTGACCATCGACGATCACGACTACGAGACGCGGCGCAACCAGGCGATTCGCTTTCTGAAGGACGGCGACAAAGTGAAGGCGTCGCTGCGCTTCAAGGGCCGGCAAATGGCGCACCGCGAGCTGGGTTACAAGATCATCAACCGGCTCATCCAGGACGTCGGCGAGAATGCGATCGTGGAATTCATGCCGCGCATGGAAGGCAACACACTGCACGCGATTCTGGCGCCGGGCAAGAAGGAAATGCCGAAGAAGCCGGCGGTGCCTTCACGAGCGCCGGCACCGCCGCAGGGACCGCAGGCCCCGCCGCCCGGACCGCAGGCGTAGACGGCCTGCTTCTTCCGAATGCTCCGGTGATTTAGATCGATCGGGTTCGGGTCTCGGATGCGTGACCCATGCCCACTCGTCCGCCTGATTCCTCCGAATTTCACTCGTCGTCACCGCAAAGCAGATATCATGCTCCGCAACCCCTCATTGGGTTGGGAACCGTATGTCCGCTGATTTGGATAAGCCGGTAGGAGTGCGGCCGGAGGCTCTGCCGCTGCGCGTGGACGGAGTGGTGAAGCGCTTTGGCGCGGTCACGGCGGTCGCGGGCGTGTCGTTTGAGATTCAGCCCGGCGGATGCTTTGGATTGCTGGGGCCAAACGGCGCGGGGAAGTCGACGCTGATCCGCAGCATTGTGGGGCGGGTCCGGCTGGATGCCGGGAGCGTGAGGGTTTTCGGCCATCCGGTGAATTCGGCGCCGGCCCGGGGCGATCTCGGCTGGGTGCCGCAGGAACTGGCGGTGTATCCGCTGCTGACCTGCCGCGAGAATCTGCAGGCCTTTGGAAAATACCAGGGATTGCGCGGGAAGCCCCTGGACGACGCGATTGCGTGGTGCCTGGAATGGGCGGCGCTCGAGGATCGCGCGGGATCGCCGGTGAAGACGCTGTCGGGCGGGATGAAGCGGCGGCTGAACATGGCTGCGGGGCTGATCCATCGTCCGCGCCTGGTGCTGCTGGATGAGCCGACCGTGGGCGTCGATCCGCAGTCACGCAACCGGATTTTCGAGATGGTGGAGGCGCTGCGCCGCAGCGGCACGACGATCATCTACACGACCCATTACATGGAAGAGGCGGAGCGTCTGTGCGACTGGATCGCGATTATCGATCACGGGCAGATCATCGCGCAGGCGACCAAGGAGACGCTCGTGGCGCAGTCGTTTGGATCGCGGAGTTCGGTGACGATGCATTTTGGAGCGACGCGCGTGGACCTGGCGGCATGGGCCGCGGCGCGCGGGGGCACGGCTCAGGACAGCGTCGTCCTTTGCTCGGTGGAGAAGCCGGCGGAGATTGCGGACTGGCTGGACGCTGCGAACCGCGAGGGCCTCGAGGTGCTGGACGTGACGCTGCAGCGGCCCAATCTGGAGTCGGTGTTTCTGCACCTGACAGGGAAGGAGCTGCGCGCATGATCGGAGCGATTCTGCAGACCAGCTTTCGGAGTCTGCGACGGGACCGCGGCGCCTTTATGATGTCGTTCATCCTGCCGATTGGGTTCTTCACGATTTTCGGATTTGTGTTCGGCAGCATGCGCGGCTCCTCGACGCCGCGGGTGACGGTGCTTGTGGTGGATGAGGATCACACCGGCTCCTCGCGCGCGCTGGTGACGGGGTTGCTGCGCGAGCCGTCGCTGGATGCGATGACACATCCGAGGGCGACGAAGGAAGATTCCTCCCCGGCGGACTATACGGCTGCGACCGCGGAGGCAGCGGTGCGCAGCGGCTATGCGCCGGCGGCGCTGATTATTCCCGCAGGTTTCGGGGCGCATCCGATTGCGTTTGGGCCGAACTCCGGATCAGGCGCCCAGAGGCCGACGTTTGAGATTTTGCACGACAGCGCCGACCCCGTGGCTGCGCAGGTCGTGGCGGGGATGCTGCAGAAGACGGTGATGACGGCCCTCCCGGCGACCATGGCGACGATGGGCTCGCAGTATTTCGACCGAGAAGTCGGCGGGCTGACGCCGCAGCAGCGGAAGCAGATGGACGAGGGCCTGGCTCAGCTGAGACAACAGCAGCAGCAAGACGCGCAACAGAGTGCGGGCGCACAACACGGACAGGCGGCGAGTTCGGCGGATGACCAGAGCGGGATGGTTGCGGTGCACGTGCGCGACGTGGTGGGCGAGAAGAAAAAGAGCCCGATGATTTCGTATTACGCGGCGGGTGTGGGCGTGATGTTTCTGATGTTTACGGCGAGCGCGGCAGGCGGAAGCCTGCTGGATGAGTCGGAGAGCGGAGCGCTGGATCGGGTGCTGTCGGCGCGCGTCACCATGACGACGCTGCTGGCGGGGAAGTTGATTTATTGCGCGCTGCTGGCGTTTGCACAGTTGACGTTGATGTTTCTGTGGGCGGCGCTCGTGTTCCACCTCGATTTCTTCTCGCACATTCCTGGATTCATGGTGATGACGGCGATCACGTCGTTCGCGGTGGCGTCGTTCGGAATGCTGCTGGCGAGTGTTGCGCGGACCCGTGGGCAGCTGGGCGCGTTCTCGACGCTCATCATTTTAACCATGTCGGCCCTGGGCGGAAGCATGTTTCCGAAGTTCATCATGTCCGACACCATGATCAAGGTCGGCTACTTCACGTTTAATTCGTGGGCGATTGAGGGCTACCAGAAAATTTTCTGGCGCGACCAGCCGATTCGCAGTCTGGGGCCGGAGGCTGCGGTGCTGATCACGACGGGCGTGGTGCTGTTCGTGCTGGCCCGGTGGTTCGCGCGGAAGTGGGAGTACGTCTAATCAGCCTATAGCCCCAAGCCGGTAGCTGGAGCTGGCAGCAGGCAGCGCGGCGGCCTGGCGCGTGAGGCTCTCAGGCGCTGAAGCGCTGAGCGGAACGGGCTTTGGCTTTCGCGGCTTCTTCTTCTCGGTTCTTCGGCGGGGCGTTGGTGGCGAGCGAATGCAGGAGGCGCGAGCAGGACGCGGCGATTTCGTCGATGGCTGCCAGGAAGGCGGCTTCGTTGGCCTGAGAGGGCTTGTTGAAGCCGGTGATCTTGCGCACGAACTGCAGGGAGGCGGCTCGAATTTCTTCCTCGGTGACGGGAGGATCGAAGTTGAAGAGGATTTTTATATTGCGGCACATGGGTGAACCTCGAACGCAGGCTCTGGAAATCTCGCTTCCTGACAAACAGATTAGCCGAAGGCCGGGCCGGAAGGATCAGGGTCCTGCTCTACTCCGTTGAACGCCAGGAGAAGACACGGAATTCGGCAAGGCGAGCGAAATCGCGCTGGTTGGCCGTGACGATGGTCATCCCGGTTCGAGCGGCGCTCATGGCGAGGAGCGTGTCGTTTGTGAGTCGGGCCCTGCCGATGGCTTCGTAGCCGTACTTTTGCGCGAGACGCTCGAGAATCTTTCCCGTTTGAGTCCAGTCGCCAAGGTTTGGAACCAGGATCCGCTTTGCCGCGTCGAAGTCGTGTTCGAGCTTTTCGATGATCGGGTGGTCTTTGCTGAGCGCACCAGCATAAAGCTCCTCGAGCGCGATGGAACTGAGCCACAGGGGTGAGTCACCGACCCAACGACGAAAGAGCAACGAAGGGTCGCCCTTCCGGCGAAAGGCGCCGACATACACAGACGAGTCGAACAGAACCGGCGGCATTGGCGTGGTTGGTCGTCAGTTCGCGTCATCAAGCTTGCCGTATACGTCGCGGATGACAATGCCGCTCTTCACGAAGCGCTCGTGGGCTTCCGCGGCGAGCTTGTTTCGCTCGTGCTCCGCCAGGGCCAGGTCGAGGGCTCGGTCAATTGCTTCCGTCTCAGTGGAGGCGCTCAGGGCCTTACGGACGCGGCTGATCTTCGCGGGGTCGAGCCGGAAGTGCTTGTGGGTGACGCGCGATTTCGCGTTCGGCATGAGGCTCCTCCATTCGCAAGCTTAACATGGATGTGTACAAACCTCAGTTTTATGAACATCCGCCTCCGAGCCGTCTAAATAGCCCCCGCAGGGTTCATGGTTCAGCTGTTTTGCGCATGTGTCTGCCTTTTACCAGAGGGAAATAGAAGAACAGGAAAGCGGCAGCAAGCAATCCAATCGTCGCTGCGAGCGCCAGGGAGCGGGGTGACACGGCTTCGCCGGCAGGACGGTATCGCACGATGAACCAGGCGTTCATCCACATAAGAATGCTGGTTAGCAATCCCGGAGAGTACTCGTGTCTGGCCAGCATGTTTTCCCGACCTTCGTTGAAACGTTCCCTTACGATGACGGCCGCTGCGCTATGAGGCGATGCCCACCGGTTCGCGCAGCCAGGTGTAGAGCGGGAACTGTTCGGCTAGTTCGAGGACCTGATGGCGGATGCGGGCGAGCGCTGCGGTGTCGGTGCGGTGTTCTAACGCTTCAGCAATCCATCCGCCGATGGTGCGCATCTCGGCTTCCTTCATGCCGCGTGTCGTCAGCGCGGGCGTGCCAATGCGGATGCCGGAGGGCTTGAGCGGCGGATTCGTGTCGAAGGGGATGGCGTTCTTGTTCACGGTGATGCCGGCCTCGTGGAGGGCGGTTTCGGCCTCGCTGCCCAGCATGCCTTTGGCGAATACGTCGACCAGCATAAGATGCGTGTCGGTTCCACCGGAGATGATGCGGAAGCCTGCACCGGCCAGAGTCTCGGCGAGCACCTTGGCGTTGGCCACGATTTGCGCAGCGTAGATTTTGAAGTCGGGCTGGAGAGCTTCGCGGAAGGCGACCGCTTTGGCGGCGATGATGTGCACGAGCGGGCCGCCCTGCTGGCCAGGGAAGACGGCCTTATCAATCGCCTGCGCGAATTCCTGGCGAGAGAGAACCATGCCGGCGCGTGGTCCGCGGAGCGTCTTGTGCGTCGTGGTGGTCACGATGTGCGCGTGCGGCACCGGTGAGGGATGAACGCCGCCGGCGACGAGTCCCGCGAAGTGGGCCATGTCGACGAGGAGAAGGGCGCCCGCCGCGTCGGCGATCTGCCGCATGCGGGCGAAGTCAAAGAACCGCGGATAGGCGCTGCCGCCGCCGATGATGACCTTGGGTTTTTCACGGATGGCGGTCTGCTCCAGCAGGTCGTAGTCGATGGTCTCGGTATCCTTTTTCACGCCATAGGAGACCACGCGGTAGAGTTTGCCGGAGAAATTGAGCTTGTGGCCATGCGTGAGGTGGCCTCCCATGGCGAGGTCGAGGCCGAGGATGGTGTCGCCGGGATTCAGGACGGCGGCGTAGGCGGAGGCGTTGGCCTGTGAGCCGGAATGGGGCTGCACGTTGGCGTGCTCGGCGCCAAAGATCTGTTTGGCGCGATCACGGGCAAGGTTCTCGACCACGTCGGCGAACTCGCACCCGCCGTAATAGCGGCGTCCCGGATAGCCCTCGGCGTACTTGTTGGTGAAGACCGAGGCAGCGGCTTCGAGCACGGCGCGGCTGACGAAGTTCTCCGACGCGATCATCTCGAGGCCTTCATGCTGGCGGCGGATTTCGGCGTCGATAGCGGCGGAGACTTCGGGGTCGTCAAAGGGGAGTGTGCGGGACATGGGGTCGGACATGGGTTGATTGTAGCGAAGGAGGGGTTCGCTAAAAACCGGTCAGTTAAAAATTGGTTAGCGAAAGAGCGGCGAAAAGCGAGCAATTCCGAGCCATGGGGCGTGCCGGGCTTTGAGCTAATTATGCGGAGGCAGCGGTTCGGGCCACTGGACTACGGCGTACTTGCCGCTGGTGTCTTTGGTGAGGATCGGCGCGTAAAGTCCAAGGAGGTTGCGGCGCCACCAGTTGCCGGTGGTGTGTTTCTCGTCCAGCGATGTGAACCAGTACTGCCACAGCACAGCTTTGACGTAGCGCGGCGGCGCTTGCGGAAACGGATTCGAGCGGAACAGGGCCAGCACGTCGCGGTCGTTGTCGAGGAGGCGCTCTTCGGTGAGGGGGACGATCGTGGCGTTCTGATAGTCGGTGAGCGAGGCGAACCAGAGATTCCAGTCGAAGCGCGGCTGGTAGGGCGCATAGACGCCGGGCGCCTCGTTGAGCGCCTGGGGCTTGTGGCGGAAGAGATACGCAGTCCATGTTTTGCCATCGTTGGAGCCCTGGAACTCGATTTCGTAACGGCCGCGGGTCATGACTGCGAACAGGCCATACTGGTTGGCGATGCGAAAGGGCTCGAGGGCAACGATGGGCGCATTAGGGAGCGGGAGATCGGGCCAGGGCATGCGGAACATTTCGACAGTGGTGTCGTAAGCGATCCAGGTCAGCGCCACTACGGTGACCGCGAGCCGCATGGCGCGAAGATGGGCGCGGAAGCCGCGGACCACGCGGGGCCTGGGAACTGGGTCGGGGCCGCCTCCGGCGGCGGAGTCGGATTTGGTTTCCCACTCCGGCGTGGTCAGGATGGAAAGACGTTCCTGCGCGGCTGCGACCGACTCAATCGGAACGACGTGTTCGAGGGGGTCGCGGAAACGGGCGGGGATCCAGGAGAGAAGGCTGCGGTCGTCGAGGAGGAGGAAGCCGAGGAAGAAGACGAGGTAGTTGAGGAAGGCGTAGTTGGCGGTGAGGATGACGCCGATTTCCCAGGGCGTGACGATGCAGAAGCAGATGAGGCGCACGCGGCGCGGCATGAACATCATCCAGACAATGGCGAGCTCCATGACAAGCGTGCCGGCGGCAGTGTCGACATGGAACCAGTGCGGGAAATGCTGCACGTACCAGCCGATGAAGGTCGGCAGTGGGCCGTTCTGGTAGTAGTCGTCCATCGCGGTCAGGTGGCGCCATTCGGGATCGCCGGAGAGGAGCTTGACGATGCCGGACTCGAAGTAAATGCGGAACCACTCCCACTGCAGCAGGAAGAGGGCGGCGCGCGGCGCCGCGGACTGGATGCCCCAGCCGGGCCAGAATCCGCGAGGCGCGAAGAAAAGGGCCAGGAAGCCGGCTTCGAGCAGCATGCCGTCCGACTGGTATCCGGAGAAATCGCCGGCTGCGGTGACGAAGGACAGGAAACAGACCAGGCAGACGAAAAAGCTGAGGCGCGGCCAGACATTGAAGAAGGCGGCGACGGAAGCCATGAGGCCGATCCAGACAACAACCATCATCATGTGGGAGCTGGAGGAGAACCAGAAGAGCGTCGCGGCATACCAGAAGCGCGAAAGTCCTGGGACCTGACTCTGAATGGCCTCGAGCAAACGCGGCGCGGGAAGGATGCCGCTGGGGCCGATGAGTCCTTTGATTTGAAAAACGAGCGCAAGGAACGCGAAGAAGTAGATGGCGGCCAGGGCGCGGAGAAAAATCCAGCGCGGGGCGAAGCGATCGCGCGGGCCGGAGTCGGGATCGAAGAGCCAGCGGAGGTAGTTGCGCGGAGAATGCTCCATGGGGGTGCAGGAACGTCTTCAGGATGGAACTTACCTGCGATGATACGGCGTCGCGAACCCGCGCCCGCAAAAACCAGGGGCGTGGGGCACCCATTCTGTCACCGT
>Ga0181520_10002624_pt1 | contig 33054 bp, 24 predicted proteins | sample PEATcosm2014_Bin_29_FD_132451 | JGI IMG/M metagenome (GOLD analysis project Ga0181520, IMG submission 132451) | Peatland microbial communities from MTU Mesocosm Facility, Houghton, MI, USA - PEATcosm2014_Bin02_30_metaG | ecosystem: Environmental > Terrestrial > Soil > Wetlands > Peat | place...
CAAGGATTCTGGATCGGCCAGCCGGTGTTCGGTGCCGACGACGATCAGCGATTCTGAGGGCAAACCGCTGTTGCGAAGAAGCTCCTGGCTGTCGGCAAAGGGAACCGTTTCGTCGGCCTTGGAGTGCAGAATGATCGTGCCGGGCTTGACCGTCCTTGCCGCACCCCATTTCTTCCATGCTGGGCAAAGCAGGACGAGCGGCGTCGAACCTGAGTTGATGTTCATCGCCACGGCCCCGCCACGGCTGGAACCAACAACGACATCGGGTTGATGCTGGTCGAATTCGGCCTGGGCAATGCGAACAGCGGCATCGAAATCGTCGTCGGGCAAGGCCGGGTTCAGGACTTCGTGGCCGTGGTCCTTGAGATAGGTTGGTTTCACGCCGCCCGGTGTCGAGTGCCAGCCGTGGAGGAAGAGGATTTTCATGGTCCGGTATCGCTTCGGGTGGGGCTAGTTGGATTGTGCTCTATTTGCTCTTCGGGAGCGACATATAGCGGTTCGTGTCCTGCGTTGCTTTGTCCGTTTTGCCCATCGCTACATATACTTTGGCACGGTAGGAATAAGCCAAACCGAAGGTTGGGTCCAACTCAATACTCTTGTTGAGGTCGGCGATTGCCTTGTCGTTGTCACCTATTACCAAATAGGCAGCACCACGGGCGCAATAGCATTTGGCATTGCGTGGTTCGATTTCAATAGCTTTGTTGAAATCCTCAAACGCCCTGTCAGAGCCGGTGTCAAATTCGGTTATCAGATAAATAAAGCCCCGCAACACATACGCCGCAACATCTTTCGGGCTTAGATCGATTGCCTTGTTCAAGTCATCGATAGCTTTGTTCAAGTCGTCCATTACCTTGGGGTAGTCAATGATTGCTTTGTTGGGGTCGCCCAATGATTTGTGGGCTCCATAGACAATGCCCCTACAGTAAAGGGCAATGCCACGACGTTTGTACGCCTCGACATTGTTCGGATCGTGCCCGATAGCTTTGCTAAAGTCGGCAATCGCTTCGTCGCTTTCGGACTTGGCTTGGTAGGCCATGCCCCGGTTGCAATACGCTACGGCATTGTTCGGATCGAGGTCGATAGCTTTGGTAAAGCTGACGATGGCCGCAGGGTAATCGCCTGCGTCGAAAGAAGCCTTGCCACGCTTAGTGGCCTCCTTTGCCAACGTGGGGGCCGCATCGCCCAAAGGTGAAGGATTTCCCTTTGCTAATAGTTGCTCTATCCCGGCAAGACGGGAGTTGATTTGTTCGGCGGCACTTTCTTGACGAAGACGATCTTTGTCAGCCTCGCGTTGCCAAGGATACCTCCAACAGATGAGGCCAATCACCAGGGCAAGAATCGTAATCGCCCCATAAATGTGATTATGATACCTATGCCAGAAGCCACCTTGCGGATATAGGACAGCCTCGATCTTGTTCCTGTAATGTAGGAGTCTTTCGATCAACTCCGGTCCCTTGAGCTTGGAGCACTTGGAGATGCCCGCCTGTTTCGCCAAGGCCCGCAACTCGTAATCAGCTTTCAATTCGAGATCGGCTCTTGTCTTGTCTCCGGTCGTCTTAGGTTTCGGCTTCCGACACATCTCGTTTCAACAACTCCTTCAACTTGGCACGTTTCTCTGCTGAGTCTTCCACCAGCTTGAGCGTCAGCTTACTCCGAGTATGGTCCATCATACCCCTCCCAATCCCCCGCCACCAGCCGGTAGAACCGATGCAGCACACCAGCGAACTCGAAGTCACGCTCGTACCTGAACCCCAGCTTCTCCATCACCCGCTGCGATGCCAGATTGACCGGCAACGTCCATGATCCGATTTCAGGGAAGCCCAGGTGCCCAAAGCCGACCTCCAAACTGGCCTCGGCCATCTCGGTGGCAAATCCCCGGTTCCAGTAGTCGGGCATGACGGCGTAGGCCAGCCCGATTACATCTTTGCCGTCGATCTGGTAGGTCTTTAGCCCGGCCCGGCCAATGAACACACCGTCCGATTTGCGGTGGAACACCCACAGGCCGAAACCATGCTGCTGCCAGTGGTCGATGTTTTGCTCGATCTGCTCCCTGATCGTCGTCTCGGATAGAGGCTTGCCGTCTGCGGAGAGCGTCTTCATTACCTGGGGATCAGAGAGCAGGCGGTGGAGATCATCGAAGTGCAAAGGGCTGATGGCCTCGGCAAGCAGGCGGGCGGTGGTCAGGGTGGCGATGGGGTTGGGCATGGTTTTGCTCCCATTCTACCGGCCCGCGCGGAATTGAGACGATTGCCTGGGCCGGATGGCCGTGAATCACCGCCACGCTTTCTTGGCGGGCCGGTCCCTGCCGACGACTCGCAATCTGTCCATATATTACTGTCGCCGCCGCATTGATCCTGGCGGTCGTGGCGGCCGGTTTCAGAGGGTGCAGCCCGGCAAAACCATGCCGCCGCAAAAATCCATCGGCGGGGGGTGCCGTGATCTGACCAGTTGCGTGGTTATCATGGGTTTTTGGGCAATTTCCATGCTGGCCGGGCCGCAAGCCTTGCCAGCCTTGCCCTACCGGAACTAACCCCTTGCGGAATTGGAACTTACCGGCCTTGACTTGTTGCAGGGCCACAATAGCGGGGGTAGAATCAGGTTTTTCCCGAACATCTTATGCTGCTGGCCCCTCTGACGGAGCCGCCTGCCCGCGAACTGGGCAAAGCCGCCAGGACCACGGGGCCATGTCGCGTCCGGTGAAACGAACAAAAATAATAACGACTTGGCGACTAAGGATTGCAGGCTGCTGCAACCCACGCGGCCAGAGGCTGGATAGACGGGGCATATACCTCGACCTGCTCACAGAGCTTGCCACGGAGTCCAACTTATGAGCAGGGTCGCTGACTACACCATCAAGGGCTTCCTCTATCAGTTCCATAAAACATTGCTCGAAGTGCTTAACAGCCCGGCCGATGCCGAGGTTACGGTGGAAGGCCCAATCGAGGACATTGACATCGAGACACCGCACGGGATCACTGCGATCCAATGCAAGTACCACGAAACACAAAACGATTTCGTCCTCAGCCATATTTACAAACCCCTGCTTCAGATGATGAAGCACTTTCACGACGACCCCGCCGCGACAATCAAGTATCGGCTCTACGCCTACTTTCCAAACATCCCACCTGGACCTCGCTCCATCACAGAAGCCGAGTTGCTGGAAGTTCTCAACACGGAGAATGCGACACTCAAGAAGCAGTATGCCGACCATCTGCGTGGCAAGATCGACATCAAGGCGTTTCTTCTCCGATTCGCCCTCCATTTTGGCATAGCTTACGACGCGCTCATAGACGAAGTGTACAAGGCACTTCGGGCAAACGATATGCCCGAAGGGGAACTCGATGGGTTGGTGTACCCGAACGCAATCCATCTCATTGCGACCCTCAGCATTGAACACGACGAGTCCGACCGTAAGATCGGGAAGACTGAACTGCTGGGCAGGCTGAAAGCACTACGCAAGACGCTGATTACACGATGGACATTGGCACTCCGCTCTCACAAGCAGATAATGTCCCACCGAAAGCGTCAGTTGGTCGCCAACCTTCGTCTTAACGCTCGATCCCGGCACTTCCTAATTTCCCAGTCTACCGTGGAGGACTTCGATGAGCGGATCGTCACGTTCATCAAAGATTACTTGGCAAAGTACCATTTCAAGGCGTGCCATACCTCCACTCCAATTTTCTGCCTCGACTGTGATGCCCAGACTTTTGACGACATCCGTTGGCGGCTTCATCAACACGGCATCCGGTCGGCCGATGGTTTTGTGGGCACCAAGTATGACGAGGACTTCCTTCTCCGCGAGCCGCTCCACGCCCTCAGAGGACGCACCATCGTCAGACGTGAGTTTCAAATCCGGCTTGTTCGGTTCTCGCCCGAATGCAAGATTCTAAACAAGCATAAGTGCGATGATTTTTTCATCGTCAGGAACGGCAAGCTCTGCGATGCGGACTTGAAGGATGTCAATGACGAGCCTCTTGCAGTAACAAATCTGAAAGAACTATCATTTTTGCTAGGATTGAGCGATGCCTACGAATGAAATTGGTCGTGTTATATCCTGTGCCCCGGCGTCTATTCTCGTCGAAGTTGCGGACTTGGCGACCTTTGAGCAGAACAAGGATATGCTCCAGGTTGGCCGATACCTCAAGATCGCTCAGGGCAATACCGAGTTTGCAATCGCAATAATCATCAACCTCAAGGGAGTTGCCTCACCGTTACCCGACCAGGAAGTGGGTGGCTTGGCTTGGTCGTTCCTGATCGAGTGCCAGCCAATCGGCTGTCTGGACAGTACCGGGGCATTCCGAAGAGGCAGTGTTCTGCTGCCCGTGCCCACTGAGCCAGTGTTCCTGGCAGATACCGCAATTCTGGACAAGCTCTTCGTCCGTAACGCAACATTCAACCTTCCGTTTGGTCGGCTGTCAATGAACAAGGACGTTCAGCTTTATATCAACGGAGACAAGTTCTTCGGGAAGCATATCGGCGTGGCTGGCTCGACTGGTTCCGGCAAATCCTGCACGGTAGCCAAAATGCTTCAGGAGGCGGTCGGCATTCAGGCAAATAAGAACACGTTTATTGACCGGCAGCGCAATGCCCACATCGTCCTGTTCGACATTCACTCTGAGTACAAGGCCGCATTTTCGCTCCACGCCGACGAGAAGTTCACTCTCAAGGTGCTTGACATCGACACCCTTCAACTTCCCTACTGGCTAATGAATTCCGAGGAATTGGAGGCCATCTTTATTGAAAGCAACGAAGCCAATTCCCACAATCAGGTATCCCAGTTCAAGCACGCCGTCATACTCAACAAGGAACGACACAACCCAACGATCAAGCACATGACCTACGATACTCCCGTGTACTTCTCGATGGAAGAGGTCCACCGGTATATCGAGAACATGAATCGGGAGGTCATAGGCCGACTGACTGGTGAAGGGGTGCCGAAGCTGGAGGATGGCACCCTCGTAAAGAAGCGGGAAGACCACTATTTTGCCAAGATATGTGATTTCGTGCCGCCTTCAACCGCGCAGGCAACCAAGGCAACCAATGGCCCATTCAACGGTGAATTCAATCGGTTCACGTCTCGCCTGGAAACGAAATTGGCTGATAAACGGCTTCGTTTCCTGCTCCACCCTACTAAAGATGGCGGTGCAAAGTTCGAGACAGGCGACTTTGAGCAGATTCTAAAGCAGTTCCTTGGTTACTTGACCAAGGCAAACGTGACGATAGTGGACTTGAGCGGGGTTCCGTTCGAGGTATTGAGTATCACGGTGAGCCTGATTTCACGGCTTGTTTTTGATTTCTGTTTTCATTACTCAAAACTGTGCCACGCGAACGCTCGCCTGAACGACGTGCCAGTCTTAGTCGTATGCGAGGAGGCGCACAATTATGTTCCACACAAGGATGATGCGGCGTATCGGCCTTCGCGTCAATCCATTGAACGGATCGCAAAAGAGGGCCGCAAGTATGGCCTAAGCCTGATGGCCGTGAGCCAGCGTCCCTCGGAAGTGTCGGAAACGATTTTCGCTCAGTGCAATAACTTCGTGTCGCTCAGACTGACGAACCACAACGACCAAGCCTACGTTCGCCGCCTCCTGCCCGATAGCTCGAACGCGATCACGGAGATTCTGCCTAACCTGGGAGACGGTGAGTGCATCGTGGTTGGCGATGCGGTTCCTTTTCCAGCAGTTGTCCAAATGGACATGCCATCGCCCGAGCCGCAGTCGCAGACGGTCAAAATCTATAAGGAGTGGCAAAAGGACTGGAAAGACCTTTCTTTTGCCGATGTCATCAAACGGTGGCGGAAGGAATGACCTATTCCAGGTGGTGCGGAAGGTCGTGTTTGAGACGACGGCAGAGGTCGTCACTTGCTTGGGAGAATTGATATGTCTTCAGCATCAGGCTACGTCCCGCGCGAGCTTCGTGCTCGGTTGCCAAACGGAATCATCGTAAGCATAAATACTGATGGCATGTCGTTCACGGACCCAACCAATGCCCAGAACCACCTGACTAATGTGCTTCAATCGACGAGGCCGACGGAGACGAATCTCCTGAGATTCTTGCAGGATTCAGCATCGATTGCCTTTCCTCAATCTGATCCGGCTATTCCTGCACAAATCCTAGAGCCAAACCTAATGATGGGGACTAGCCTTTCCTACAAGATTCAGTCCTCGAAAGAACTCGGCATCGTTCAGGATAGACAGCTTCGGCACAGTGCCAGTACACGGCTGCTCGACGATCAAATGGACCGTTTTGTACACGGTAGTCTGAGAATTGGTCATGTACACTTTATCGTTGGACTTGGAAACCTCGACGCACTCCGCAACTATTATAATTCTAATGCATGGACAATTCCCGTGGAGATAGTGTCGGTGCGTGAACTTGTTGACCGGATTACCCTCTCCGCGACATCGGAGCCAAAGTCTGAATACACGATTATTCTGGTAGAGGTTGTTGACAGTAGCCGAAGGCTTCTTGCCCTCTTGGCACGTAGCCCGAAGCTGCTTGAGGCAATCCATGACGTGAGGTTCGAGGAGCTTGTTGCGACTCTCTTGCACGATCTTGGCTTTGAGGAGGTAGAATTGACACCGCCCAGAAAAGACGGCGGAATAGATGTGATTGCCATCCACTGGAACTCGATCACTAATCAACGAGAAGTCTATTTGTTTGAGTGCAAGCACTGGATTTCTGGAAAGATGGTCCACATGAAGATTGCCACAAGGCTTCAAGAAGTTGTCAAGAGTAGGAAAGCGGCGGGCGGTGTTCTACTGGCTCCGGGTGGGTTCGGGCCGAAGTTGGTAGAACAAGAGGTTCAACTTCGACAAGAGAGAATTCACTTGAAAGGCAAAGGCGAGTTCCTCCAATGGGTCGAAATGTGGGAGCGGACTTACGGGGCTCTCTTGCTGACGAAGGTTGATCCGTTGAAAATCGTCGGCCTTGTCGAATAGATTGCTGGACTTGGAGGCGATGATGATGAACGGCGAGTTAGTGACCGGTTACCTGCTGGCGGTGATTGCGAAGATCAAGAGGTTGTAGAGAGTGGAATGGCTGCCAATCCTAACAATATCCTGAACCAACTCACTGAGGGCACGATCCTCGAAGGCCCACATTGGACCGAGCCGGTCAGGGTTTTGACGGCCAAGGTTCGTGGCAATCGGGTCGAGGTTCAGGCAGTTGGCGTAAACACAAAGCGACTGTGGACCAAGCTGCTCAACGCCGAGGAATTCGACAGCGTAATCAAGCTCACCCTGGCAGGCGAGTTGGCCGCCCTGGACGGCAATCCGACCCATTTCCGTCTGGCCGCCGAAGCCCATCGCATCCGGTTGGCTTACCAGTACGACCCGCACTTTGCCGTATCGGTTTCTCAGGTCGATCCGCTGCCGCACCAGATGGATGCCGTTTATGGACATCTGCTGACCCAGCCCCGCATCCGGCTCCTGATTGCCGACGATCCTGGTGCTGGGAAGACGATCATGGGCGGCCTGGGCATCAAGGAACTCAAGTTCCGGGGACTGATCGAGCGGACCCTCATCGTCACCCCGGCCAATCTCACCGACCAGTGGCGGCGTGAGTTGCACGAAAAGTTCGGGGAAGTCTTCACGGTGGTCAATCGAGCCACGGTAAGTACAGCCTACGGCAAGAATATCTGGGAAGATAATCCTCAGTGCATCACGTCCATCGACTTCATCGCTCGCCAGGACGACATCCTCAATCACCTGCGCGACGTGCGATGGGACTTGGTGATCGTGGACGAAGCCCACAAGATGGCGGCCTACAAGTACGGCAATAAGATCAACAAGACGCAACGATACGAACTTGGCGAGTTTCTGCGGGAACGTACCGACCACTACCTCTTCTTGACGGCCACGCCGCACAAGGGCGACCCTGACAATTTCGCCCTCCTACTGCAACTCCTCGACCGCGATCTGTATGCCAATGGGAAAATCCTGGCTGAAGCTAGTGCCCACGATGAGAACCGCATTATGATCCGCCGTCTCAAGGAGGACATGAAACAGTTCGACGGCACCCCCTGTTTCCCGCCCCGCCACGTCAAGACGCTTTCCTATCGCCTTAGCCATGACGAACTGGCCCTCTATAACGCCGTCACCGAATATGTCCAAAACAATTTCCAGCGTGCAGAGCAAGCCGAGAACCGCAACGTCGGCCTCGCCCTGACCGTGCTTCAACGCCGCTTGGCCTCCAGCCTAGCGGCGATTCGTCTCTCCTTGGAACGCCGCCTAAGACGGCTCCGCGATCTTCGCAAACTCGGCAAGCTCAAGCAGGAGTTTGGGGAACTTCCCGAGGATTTGGACGATTTGACTGAATCCGAGCGTTGGCACTTCGAGGATGATGTCGTAGAGCGGCTCACGATGGCCGAGAACATGGCCGAGTTGGAGGCCGAGATCGAGGAACTTGACCGGCTTGTTCGGCTGGCAAAGCAAACCGAGAAGAACTCCCCTGAAACCAAGTTCGAGGAGCTTCGCTCGGTCGTTTCCGATCATCTCTCTGGCCGGGTTGAGCGGCTCCTGGTCTTCACCGAACACAAGGACAGCCTTGATTCCCTGGTTGGCAGGCTCACGAATCTCGGGTTCCACTGCTGCATCATCCACGGTGGCATGTCACTAGAAAAGAGGATCGCTGCTGAACGCGAGTTCTTCGAGCATAAATCGTCCATCATGGTGGCAACCGAGGCGGCAGGCGAGGGAATCAACCTCCAGTTTTGCTCCCTAATGGTCAATTACGACATTCCGTGGAATCCCAACCGGCTCGAACAGCGTATGGGGCGTATCCATCGGTATAAGCAGCAGCAGGAGGTAATGATCTTCAATCTGGTGGCCGACAACACCCGCGAAGGCGAGGTCATGCACCGGCTCCTCAAGAAGCTGGAGGACATGCGGCGGGCACTCGGCAGTGATCGGGTCTATGACGTGATCGGGGAAATTGTTCCGGCCCCCAGGTTCGACGCCTTGATGAAGGACTGGCTCTCCCGCCGAAAGACAATGGCCGAGATTCTCGCGGAAATCGACGTGCAGACGGACGAAGAACAGGTTGCCCGCATCCGAAGCGAAATGCAGGACAAATCGCTGGGCTCCCGTTACATCGACATGAGCAAGCTCTTGGCCGATCAGCAACAGAGCAGAGAACAACGGCTGATGCCGGAATACATCGAGAGATTCTTCATCGAGGCATACCGGTCTTTCGGCGGCACGATACCCCTGGTCAAGGACAAGAAGGGCATCTGGTCTATCAGCCGTGTTCCGCCCGACCTCCGCAAGCTGCCCGAGCAGATCGAGCGTCGGTGCGGCAAGATCGGGGCGACCTACCCCCAGGTCACTTTCGATAAGGAACAGGTCTTCGGCTATTCTGACCTGGAATTCATTGGACCGGGGCACCCGCTTTTCGAGGGCGTGGTAGAACGGGTCTTGATCGAATACGGTGGCTCGCTTCGTCAGGGTGCGTGCTTCTTCAACGCCGACGCCACGGAGCCAACGGTCATGTGGTTACTGAAATGCGGCGTCGAAGATGGCCGAGGCCAAGCGGCAGGCGAACGCCTCTTCGCCCTTCATCTGACCGGTGAACGCTTCCGTAAAAGCCAACCTTATGCCTTGCTCGATCTAAAGCCGCCAGACGGTAGCCCGGAGGTAGCCCGAGGAATTCGTGAAGCTGCTGCCGAGCAGGATCGGGTCATCAATTGGTCGCTCGATGAGGTCACGCCCGAATACTTTGGCGAGATCAAGGAACGGCGAACCAAGGAACTGGCGATCAAGGAGAAGTACGTCCGCAAGTCGCTGCAATTCCTGATTAGCGAATCGAACAAGAAACTCGCCAAGTACGACAACCAGTTGCGGCAAATGCGATTCGAGGACGATCCTGCCCGACTGAACATCCAGGGCAACCGTGCCAAGGAAGAAGCCCGTCGCAACGAACTCTCTCAGCGGCTCAAAGATCGGCTCGCAGAGATCGAGCAGGAGAAGCATCTGTCCGAGAAGCCGCCCGAGATACTCGGCGTTGCGGTTATCCTGCCCGCTCCGCGCGATGTCATGGCTTCGGTCGCGGGCATGGAGAACGATCCTGCTGTTGAGGCCATCGCCATCGAAACGGCCAAGAAGTATGAGGCGAGCCAGGGGCGGCAGCCGGTGTCGGTCGAAGATGAGAATTGCGGCTGGGATGTCACTTCGCTGTGCAACGGTCAGGTTGCCCGATACATTGAGGTCAAGGGCCGTGGCGGTATCGGCGGAGTGGCTTTGACGCCCAACGAATGGATCAAGGCCCAGCGGTTTGGAAAGGATTATTGGCTCTACGTCGTGGTCAACTGCAACACGCAACCGGAGTTGTACTTGATCCAAGACCCGGCATCGAAGCTGAGCCCGAGGGAAGAGATCAGCGTGGTGCGGTATATGGTGGGAGCCGAGGACTGGAAAAAGGCGGCATGTAGCACACGGAGTCCAGGCAATGTCGAGTAGTTGGCAAGGAGACTTCTTTGGAAAGCTGGTCGAAGCATCGAAGCAGGCGGGTGATCCCCGGCTGGCTACGGCCAAGCTCCATCGTCGCAAGAAGACGGCCAGCTACGAGCATCCCCAGCTTCAATGGGTCGAGTGCGTCTTCGATAGCAACCGCGTCAGCGGCAATGCAGATTCCCAGGTGCTTGTTGTCGAATGTTCCCTGAAGCGAGGAACCGAGCTTGACCCGACTACCCTAAAGCAGGAGTTCTCCAAGGCCGGGATTTCCGGTGATCTGCGAATCGACTCCGACGTTCTCTTCGCCCAATACCGTTGGGGCTTTGGCCGTGATGCTGAGTTTCCGGCAAATGACAGTCGCCGTGTGAACGAGGCGACCCAGTGGACCATCGGCGTGCTCAAGCTGTTTTTCGATCATCTCGACCGCAGGCGTGAGGTAATCGGCACACCGACCTCGGTCGCGTCGTCAGCAAACTCGCCGCCCGATTTCGCTCTCGCTATCGAGCAGTACCTTGAAGACATCCTGGTGAGCCAATGGGAATCGCTGGCCTGGGCCGGGTGCCTCGAATATCTGGGCCGCCAGATCGTCTGCGGCACCCTTGGCCGAATCGACATTCTGGCTCGGGATCGTACAACCGGCGATTTCGTCGTCATCGAACTAAAACGCGACCAGACCGACGACGAAGTAATTGGGCAATTGTCCCGCTACATGGGCTGGGTGGTCGAGCATCGGGCTGCCCAGGCCGGTGTCGGGGTACGGGGCATCGTGGTCGTTCACGAAATGACGCCAAGGCTGCGTGCCGCAGCCTTGGCCCATAGTAATATCGAAATCTACAAATACGACGTGACCGTGGCCCTCAGTCCGGTCGCATTGAGGAAATAGGAATCACGGAAGCAGAACGGCGAGTGACCGTTCAAGGTGAGTTAGATGGTGGCGTTGTCTTTGACCGAAACGCAGGCGTTGGCAGAACTGGCAGATACTCTCTATTCGTTCCTGCCGGGGTCTGGCGCGGCCATCACTTGGGGAACGGTCGCGGCCCGATATGGCCTAGAGCGTTTCTGGATCGGCGGCAGCAAGCTCCCTGCGATTACTCAGCTACTTGAGGCCGTATTTGAGAACGAGCGGGGTTCCTTCTGTGATTTGCTTCTCGCGTCGATCAAGGAAGGCATGAAATACCGGATAAAGAAGGGTAGTCCGGTAAATCGAGAGGAAATTGATACGATCAACGTCCTTGTCCAGCGGCTCCACTTCAAGATTCCAGAACTGCACGACCAGTCGTTTCTCAAGTCGCTTCCTGCGAAAACACCAGCACCAGCCTCACGACCATCAGGAAGCTCAACCGCCCAAGAGATCAGTAAGGAAGCCATTCAGCAATTTCACAGGCAGTTCCTTGATCTGTTGGCTCTAACCGCTCAGGCCAGGGGATATGCACTAGAAAAGTTCCTCAACGATTTCTTCCATGCACACGGTCTGGCTCCGCGAGGATCGTTTCGAGTTGTCGGTGAACAAATCGACGGGTCATTCGAGTGGCAGGGCAGCACTTTTCTTGTCGAGGCTAGATGGCGTGCGGAACCGGCAAATGCCTCCGATCTCCTTGTATTGCGTGGCAAGGCCGAAAAGAGCGATTGGACCAGGGGACTTTTCATTTCGATCAATGGCTATTCCACCTTGGCATCCGACACATTTTGCATTGGCCGGAAAGCAAACCTGATCGCCATGAGTGGCGAAGACTTGATTCTTATTCTGGAAAACCACTGGTCCCTATTTGATGCCCTGCGCGTGAAGCTCAGGCATACCGGAGAAACGGCTCAAGTCTATTTGCCCTTGTCGAAAGCGACAAAGTAAATGCTCAAACGCCTCATCGAAGTTGCCCTGCCCTTGAAGGAAGTCTCCGAGCAGTCGGCTCGGGAGAAGTCGATTCGGCACGGCCATATTTCAACCCTGCACATCTGGTGGGCGCGGCGGCCACTAGCTGCCTGCCGAGCGGCGGCTTTCGCTTCGCTGATTCCTGACCCAGACGACCTGGAATGTCCCGAGGACTTTCGCAAGCTGGTCGCACAAGTGCTGGATCGCAATGAATTCATCCCGAAGAACGGCGATGGCTCGGCCATTGCTGACACGCCACGCAATCGCTGCTTGGAATTCATCAAACATCTGGTCAAATGGGAGAATACGAACAATCCCGAGTACATTCAGCCCGCTCGCAAGCTGATCGCCGCCGCTCATAAAGTCCTCAGTCCGACCGGTGACGGGGATTCACCGAGGGTCTTGGACCAATTTGCTGGTGGTGGGGCAATTCCGCTGGAAGCGTTGCGACTCGGCTGTGAAGCCTTCGCAATCGACCTAAACCCAGTCGCCCATCTGATCGAGCTTTGCACGCTGGTCTATCCGCAGAAGTACGGCCAGCCCGATGGCCGACCTGTGCCTGGCTACATCGAGCGGTTACTAGCCCATAATCGAATGAAGAGAAAGAAGAAGGGCGAAGACCATCCCCTGCTGAAAGGAGAAATGCCGCATCAACCGGTCGTCACCTTCGATGCTGCGGAAGTCGTTCCAGATGTCCAGATCAGCGAGGCGGACTATCGAAGAAACCCGCTGGCGGCAGACGTGAAGTATTGGGGAAACTGGGTGCTTGAAGCAGCCAGACGAGAATTGTTGCATTTCTATCCACCCGATCCTGACGGAAGCGTTCCTGTCGCCTATCTTTGGGCGAGGACTGTCAAATCCCCAAATCCGCAGACCCCGTTCCTGACGCCCCTTTTCCGCCATGCGTGGCTTACGAACAAATCGAAAAGGAAAATCGCGTTCAAGGTCGTCGCGGATACAACAAAGGGGACGTATCGCTTCCAAGTATTCCAAGATGCCGAGATCGACTTCGATCCCGACGATGGCACTGTGAAACAAGCCAAAGCAGTTTGTATCTATTCCCAAACGACGATTCCCAATTCCTATCTCCAAAGTGAAGGCAAGGCGGGCCGCATTGGGCAGAAACTCGCTGCCGTGGTCTTGTCGCCAGAAAAGGGACCGCGAAAGTATAGGGCAGCCAACGAGGAAGACGAGGCGGTTTTGGAACTGGTTGCCAAACGGTTGGCTGTTCTGCGTCAGGAACAGCTATTTGGCAGACTATCGACGGTTCCCGATGAGCAGATTCCAAAGACCGAGATTCGGCGTTTGTCCGTGCCGTTGTACGGATGCGATACTTTCGGCAAGCTCTTTGCTTCAAGGCAATTGCTGACCGTACTCACGCTTGCCAAGCTCGTTCGCATAGCCGCTGACCGGCTTGAGCAGTGCCAAGACAGTTCTTACTCGCTGGCAGTGTCCCAATACCTTGCCACTATATTTGACCGTGTATTGGACCGGGCCAGCACTGCCTCGATCTGGCATACAACACGCGAGACGATTGAAGGAGCAGTTGGTCGCCACACCCTGCCGATGACGTGGGACTTTGCCGAGACGAATCCGATCACGGGCGGCAGCGGCAACATTGGCGGTGCAGTTGATTGGGTCGTCAAGGCCATTGAGAGTGCCGCCTTGTCATCGACCGCTTCGGCCCAGGTAGTCCGTGGCATGGCACAACAGTTGCCCATTGCAGGACTTGACGCCATCATCACCGATCCCCCGTATTACGATTCCGTGCCATATTCGCATCTGGCTGACTACTTCTACGTGTGGCTGCGTCGAATCCTCGGTGACCGCGTACCGGGACTATTCTCGACGCCCCTCTGTCCCAAGGGACCAGAAATCGTTCAAGATCGGCCACATCGACTTTCCAATAGCAACAAGACAAAGGAGTTCTTTGAGGCCGAGATGACCAAGGCCCTTGCAGCCGCGAATCAGAGCTTGCAATCGACCGGTATTCTCGTCCTCGTTTTTGCCCATAAGACCACGGCTGCCTGGGAGACTCTGGTGCAATCGCTTCTGACGGCGGGACTGGAAGTGACTGCTTCATGGCCGCTTCATACTGAAATGACGGGGGGAATGGTCAAGACGGGCAAGGCTGTGCTGGCTTCCTCCATTTTCTTGGTATGTCGTAAGAGAAACGTCGAATCCACCATTGGGCATTGGGACGACGTTCGACAGGAACTCAATCTTGTTGCCCGTGAACGCCTCGACTTCTTCTGGTCGCAAGGCATCCGGGGGGCGGATTTCTTCATCTCGGCTATTGGCCCAGCACTTTCCGTCTTTGGCAAATATGAAACGGTCACGAAGCTCTCGGGCGAAAAGGTTAAGGTCGGTCACTTCCTTGATGAAGTTCGTGGTTTGGTAAGTAACTACGCTCTTGCCAAAATCCTAAAGACGGCCCAAGCGACAGCCATCGACCCGGAAAGTCGTTTCTATGTCGTTTGGAAATGGGCTTACGGGAACAGCAAAGTCCCCGCAGGAGAATCCTTCACGCTTTCTATGGCCCTTGGGGTGCCGACCGAGACAATGTGGGATCGCACGGGTGTCTTGGAGAAGGCAGGCGAGAACGTCCACGCCATGCCGATTGCGAAACGGATGAAGATCAAAGACCTGGGCGAGCCGAACACGGACCGCACCGCCAACAGCATCATCAACGTGCTGCATCGGCTATGCGTCTTTCGAGAGAGGAACGATACGGACGGAATGGCCCAGTTCCTCGGTCGCAGCGGCCAGGGCAATAATTCGGCCCTGTGGCTCGTCGCCCAGGCCATCAGCGAAATCCTGCCCGATGGCGACAAGGAAAAGCAACTCATGCAGGGCCTTCTCAATCAGAAAGAGAAGCTCGAACAAGTGGTGGGACAAGGCAGATTGTTTTAGACGTGGACCATTCAGAAGGGAATAGATTCCGACCATGCCAGTCGAGCTTCTCAATTCGGTCATGTCCTTGCCACTCGAACGCGAGTTTGAGGGTTGGATTACGTGGACAATGTTGGATTACCTTGAGGAGACACGGCTGAACGCTCGAATCTGGGCTATCGGTCCACGGCAGGAGCATACATGGCCTGCTGATGAAAGCCTGCTAATGAAGGGCAAGATTATTGGTCTTCAATTCAAGCGTCCCTATCTACGTGACCCGTTGCCGGGCGAAGTAAATCCGCATTACAGCCAACTCTATTGGCCTCTCCGAAACAATCCTGCCCAATTCAAGATGGTCAAGTCTGCCAAAGAGATCTTCTATTGCTTGCCGACGTTTACGAACCGATTGTGGCGCAGGGAGTCGCTGCATCATTGCTTATTTTGGAGGCCCACACAAAAGATGGGTCCAGAGGATATTTGGTACGATGACAGCCAGAACGTAAGCACTTGGAATGGCAACATCGACAGGAGTTACACCAGCTATCGTTGGGGAGCATTCTTCGAGCGGATTCAACAGTGCGACTTCGGCTGGCGAGTGGACGCCGAGGGTCCAATTCACGACTATCATTCCCGCCTTCGATCAATCATCGAAGCAGCGGAGCTTGAAAACCCAGAGGAAGGCGAACGCGAGCCGCTGCTGTTGCTGAACATCGGCATGGAACTGGTGGAAAAGCGGGCTGAATGACCGACGTACTGATCTACTGGCGAGACTACAAGAAGAACGCGACCGGACAGTACGCGGGGTGGCACTCGAAGTCCCAGCTTCTTCGCAAACTGCTGCCTGGGGATCGCATGTGGATGGTCACGTCGGGAAAGAGCCTTGGGCATGAGGCAGAACAAGCGGGCTTCCTCGTCGCCGTGTGGCAGGTGGCTGAGGCCGTGGAGAATCCTGACGATGATCCAAACTATCCCAAAGAGAAGTTCCGTTTCCGCATCATTCCCGATGAACCCCATTCCATCACGCTGACGGAACCCGTCCCCGTGGATCACATCCTCCGACCGCAACGGGCGAACAAGGCAATTTCCATTGGACGGTTCCTCCAAGGACCACGAAAAATCACCGACCAGACTATGCGGCTCCTGCGGGCTGCGGCTGGTCCCCAACTGGCACTTCACTGGCTGAAAGGAAAACAATGAACACGCTCATCCCTTGGCGGCAGGTTGTCCAGCCCCACGCCGACATTCGACTCGGCAAGTTCGATTCGTCGGTATTCGCCGCCGACCTGGGCGAAGTCATGGCCGGTCGGGGAGCCGTCGATTACCGCGATGCCTGCACGTTCTTCTCGAAGACCTACCTGACGGCAGGGATTACCCAATTGCTGATCGAAGCAATGCAGCGTATGGCAGGCACCGGCAAGACGGAACCGGTCATCCAACTTCAGACGGCCTTCGGCGGTGCCAAGACCCACACGCTGATGACCCTGTACCACCTATTCCAGAAACCGAATGAGGTTGGCCGACTGCCGCAAATACAAAAGCTGGTCAACGCCGCAGGGCTCCAACAGATTCCCACGGCGAGGGTCGCCTGTTTGGTGGGCACGGCCATCAATGCCTCCAACGACCGGACCCTGTGGGGCGAATTGGCTTATCAACTCGACGGCAACAAGGAAGGCAAACTCTATGGCATGATTGCCAAGAATGAGCAGAACAAGTCGGCCCCCGGTTCCAAAGACTTGGGGAAGATGCTGCAAGACGCTGGCCCCTGCCTGATCCTGATGGATGAAATCCTCGTCTATCTCATCAACGCGGCCAGCGTGCAGGTTGGCGAAGGCACCCTACGGGGAACCACGCTGACTTTCTTGCAGCAACTTTCCATCGCGGTGGCAAATTGCCCGCACGCGATGATGATCGTCACCTTGACCAGTCAACTCAGCGAATATATGGACGAAAACGCCGAGCGTGCCTATGAATCGCTGGAACAGGTCATGGGGCGGATCGAGAAAATCCGCCAGACCGTGGAAGGGGCGGAAATCTACGAAATCATCCGGCGACGACTCTTCGAGAATCTGGGCGACCCGGCCCAGCATCAGGCCGCCGCCGACGCCTATTGGGACATGTATCTCAAATTGGGCGAGGACGTGCCTTCTATCTGCCGGGAACCGGCCTATCGGGAGAGCATCGTCAGGGCCTACCCGTTCCACCCCGAACTCATCTCGGTGCTTTACGAACGCTGGGGAACAATCACCAGTTTCCAACGCACTCGCGGTGTCTTGCGGCTGTTGGCCGACGCAATTTCCGCTCTCTATCAGGCCAAGGACAACGAACCGCTGATTCAGAGCAGTTCGTTGAATCTCGGCGTGGCGGCAGTCCGCAGCGAATTGGTCAAGCACACCGGCTCGGGGAACGTCTACCATTCGGTCGTGGACAGTGACATTTCCGGGGCCACGGCCAAGGCCCCACAGATCGACCGGCAGCTTGGCAGCGAATATGCCAAGGAGAGCGTGTCAGAGAAACTCGCGCGGTCGATCTTCATGTATTCGTTCAGCGGCAGCCAGCAACGCGGAGCCACGTTGCCCCAGCTTCGCCTTGGCGTACTGAACCCCGAGATGGCCCCGCCCTTCATTGCCGATGCCCTCGACCGGATGACGAAGCGGCTGTGGTATCTCTACAACGACAGCGGCTTGTATCGCTTCGATTCCCGCCCGAACCTGAATCGCATCCTGGTGGACCGGGAGGAAATGATTCGCTCGGAACCGGACAAGATCAAGGATTTCGCCAAGAAGACGCTGAACGATTTGATCGGTGACGCGACGTTCAAGGTCTACCGTTATCCCGAGGAAGACCGCGACGTGGACGACGAGCCGCGTCTCAGTCTTGTGGTGCTCGACCTGCATCAGGTGGTTGCTGAGGACAGTATTCCCGAACAAACTGAGCAGTTCGTGACCAACATCCTGAAACAATATAAGAAGGGATTCCGCAAGAACTCGAATGTCCTGGTCTTCCTGGCTCCCGATAAGGATCAGGCATCCGGTATTATCGACGCCGCTCGGCGTCTGCTGGCCCTGCGGAACATTGACGACGACAAAACCACGAAGAAGCAACTGAACGAAGAGCAACTCAAAGACCTTGCCGACCGGTTGAAGGAGGCCGAGGCCCGACTGCCTGGGGCTTTGACGACGGCCTACCGGCACATCTTGGTGCCTGCCGACAAGAAGACGCTTCGCCCCTTCGACATGGGCATCGGCACATTTAGTGGCCGCACGACGCTCAGCAGCAAAGTCTTGGAAAAGCTGGCAGGCGAGCAAATCCTCGACAAACTCGACCCCGCGATTATGATTGGTCCTCGGTTTGGGCTCTGGCCCGACGACCAGGAACTCATCAACGTCAAGACCCTGGCCGATTACTTTGCACAACTGACGCACCTGCCCAGGCTTCTCAATGCCGACGTGCTGCCCGAAACCTTGGCAAAAGGTGTTCAACGCGGGCTGTTCGGCTACGCTTTGGGCGACGGCGATAAGCGGCAGTTCGACACAATCTACTACAACGACAAAGGAACGAAAGCGAGCGACTGCGAGATTATCGACTCGGCGTGGCTCCTGCGGCCTACAGTAGCGAAGGCATTGATGCCCACGCCCAAGGCACCAGAAGTCATGGTTCCAGAGGGTGGCGGCGGGCAAACCGGCCCGGAGGTCGTACCGGGCGGCGGTGGCACTGAGGGCGGCGGCGAAGGTGAATGGAAGCCCGGTGGCGGCCAAGTCAAGATCGTCCAGGGCGAGCGTCGGCTCAACAAGGTTCGCATCAAGATGGACAACCTCCCGTGGGAGAACTGGAACGACATCTATAACGAGGTCATTGACCCTCTGGCCCAGGAGGGGGCCGACGTTCGTTGCGACGTGATCGTGCTCGCCAAGGGCGATGCCGCGATCCGCGAGAACACGGTTGAATTGGGCATCAAGGAATCCCTCGCGCAGCGAGGGATTCAGGCAGAAATTCAGACGGGGTGAAACATGCAAGTCTTTCCTAGTCCTAATCAGTTCCGAAGCGACCCGACAGCAGCCGCTTTGTTGAATTGCCTCCAGACAAACGAACAGCAGTTCGGCCTTGAGGACGCCATGTTGTATTACGCTTTTCCCCTTTACAAGGATGACGAGGGCGGAACTATTGTGGCCGACGCGGTGTTGCTGTCCTCGCAACACGGCGTAATTGTATTCGCGCTGACAAGGGAATCCCATGCCTTGGCGGACAGGGAACTCCAGCGATGTTCGGATGTCGTTGAGCAATTTCCATCGTATATTCAGTCGCGGCTCATAAAGAACAAAGCACTCAGGCAAGGGCCGACGCAGTTAGCATTTGAGATCACCCCGTTGATTTACGCTCCTCTACTGCCAAAAGGACACACGGCGGACCAATTGCCACTGATTGGCTCAGACGAGGCTCTGGCCTCATCCTTGGACTCGATCCGGGCACGCACTTCTCGTCTCGCCCCCGCTACGCTCAACGAACTGATTTCGACAATCGAAGGAGCCAAAGGGCTGATTCGCGCGAAGAAACGCGACTTGCCTGCTCAGGATACATCGTCAAAGGGCAGGCAAGCGGAGTTGGTTGAAGCGGCAATAACTCTCTTTGATCGCCAGCAGAAGCACGGCATGATGGGACGAATTACCGGTCCCCAACGCATCCGAGGTCTTGCCGGTTCGGGGAAGACCGTCGTTCTTGCCATGAAGGCGGCTCAAACGCATCTTCAGTTTCCGAAGGCGAAAATAGCGTATACGTTCTACACGAAGAGCCTTTACCAGCATGTGAAGCGTCTCATCACCCGCTTCTATCGACAGTTTGACGATCAAGACCCAGACTGGGATAAGCGTGTTCACATCCTTCATGGCTGGGGTGGCTCAGGCACCCCCGGCATTTACTCGGTTGCTTGCGAGCACCATCAGGTGCCATCGCTTTCCGTCCGAGATGTACATACAATTGGCGACAAGTTTGATTACGCCTGCACCACGCTTATGAAGGCGGCGACAATTGAGCCGCTCTACGACTATGTGTTCGTAGATGAAGGCCAGGATTTTCCGGCTTCCTTCGTTCGCCTCTGCTATTCACTGGCGAAAGACGGAAAGTTTGTTCTCGCCTATGATGATCTGCAAACGATTTTTCAAGCCAAGACACCTTCCACGGCTGACATTTTCGGCACACAGGACGACGGCGCTCCAAAGGTCACGTTCGAGGAAGATGTCGTTCTGCATAAGTGCTATCGTAATCCGAGAGAGGTTTTGGTCGCGGCACATGCACTTGGCTTCGGCGTTTATGGCAAACGAATCGTCCAGATGCTTGAAAGCCGGGACCATTGGGAAGACATTGGATACGTTGTGAAGGAAGGGGATTTTGTTCAAGGCTCACAGATTGCCGTTGAACGTCCAAGAGAGAACTCATTGGAGATTATTTCGGATTTGAGCGGCCCGGACGTAATCGTCCAAGCCCATAGCTTCAAGGCAATCGATGAAGAGACTGAGGCCGTTGCGAAAAGTATTGCAGATGATCTAACCGATGGCCTGCAACCCGATGACGTGCTTGTCGTCTGCGTAGACGACAGGAGCGCCAAAGGATACCTTTCGGGGGTCGAGATGGCCCTTCAAAAGCACCGGATTCAGTGTAACAACTTACACACTGATTCCTTCGGCATTCGTGATTTCTCAAAGCAGGGGCGAGTGACATTATCAACTGTGCATAAAGCAAAGGGCAACGAAGCCTTCATGGTGTATGTTGTCGGTGTGGACGCCGTGATGAATAGCCCCGATGTTCGCAGGAGGAACATGCTCTTCACGGCCATGACGAGGGCGAAGGGATGGGTCCGGGTGTCAGGTACGGGCGACGGGGCTAAGCAATGTATGGCGGAACTGAAAAAGGCCCAAGAACATTTTCCCGCCCTGGTCTTCAAGTATCCAGGTCCGAAGGAACTCAAGGTAATGAAGCGCGATCTTGCGGAAGCTGCCGACAAGAAACTGAAGTTGCGCCGCCTCATCGACCAATTTCGAGAGGAGAACTTGTCGGAGGAAGAGATCGAGGAACTTCTGAAGGAGACGAAACGGCGTGGTTCGTATCGCCGCAAATCACGGAAAGGGACTTCCGAATGATCCCTAGAGGTCGCTTCAATTCCCAACTTGCCACCGTCGAGACAATACTCAAGAGCTTGGCGGTCCTTGAGGATAGAACGATGGCACCGAATAAGGGCCTTGGTGCCGCGCATTTCAGGGGCATGACCTATCGACAAGTATACGAAGAGTGCGTGAAGGAATTTGCCTATGACTTCCGGCTGGTGGACCAAAGCCTCTTATTGTTCATCGCAAATGGGCGGAATGCAAATGATGGATCGTTGAGTTTCTCGTACTACGAGTGTCCCGTTGAAGTGATGACGTATAGGGATTTTGTTGCAATGCAATTGGGTGTGTCGGCAGATGATGCCGAAGATGAACTATCAGATTGGGGCGACGAGTTTCGGGCGGATTATGAGCAATATGTGACAAGTGTCGAGTCCAAGCGAATAGTCACGCCGATTCGCTACGATTATAGCGCGTTGGCCTACCGTGAAGGCGTGCATCCCGCATCTCACGTTCATTTCGGTTTTGCCAACGAGATCCGGGTTGGAACGCGCCGCATAATGAACCCCGTTGCGTTTGTTCTCTTTGTCTTGAGGCAACGCTATCCGAGAGTGTGGGAGCGAGTGTTTACGGTACGATCTGGCCGGACATGGTGCCGAAATGTCCGAGACAATGCCAGTGAAGTAGATGCGGCATTCTGGAACGACCGAGATCATCTTGAGTTGGCGTTGCATTAAGCCATGCCAAAGCGAAAGAAAGCCGACCAACCCCGCAAGATGTCCGACATTATGAAGGAAATGTCGGAACGCCTCCTCGTCAATCCCGGCGCGGCCCATTCCCCGGAGGCCGTCCATGTTGCCTTGTTCTTCGCCAACCTTGCCTGGAACGAATGCGTTGGCCTCGGTGCCGAACGTGAGCGGACCAAGAGTATCTGGCAGGCTATCGAGGCCGAAAATCCGAGCCTCTGGGATGAGTTGAAGTCGCGGGACATCGACGCGATGGTGGATGAACTGGTCGAGTACAAGAAGGCCCATTTCCCCGATGACAAGCGACGGATTCTAGCCTGTGGCGGGACTGACCACAGCACGATACGGGTAGAATGGCTACCGCCCGTTGCCCCCGGTGTGGACGTGCGGTGGGAAACCGACCTCTACGGCTTGGTCCGAACCGGGAACGAGGGAGAGGCCGTTCGTTTCCTGAAAAGGACGCGGAACATGTCGGTGACCGAGGCCAAGGCAATGGTGGCAAAGGTTGCCAGGGATTTGGGGATGATATGAACTGCCCCATCGCCCGGCACGGGCGATGGGGCCTTCCCCTTCGTGCTGGATGCGGCGGCGTTTTCCAGCTTTGATAGGCAATTCTCGGATAGCCAAGACATATAGCTTTCGTTCAGTGCTTCTCAAATGACAACCTTTGACCGGCTACAGCAGTTGTCCGATGGTGAATTCCACAGCCTGTGCGACGACCTTCTTCGTCGCCTTGAACCCCGATACCGTCGCCTAAGAACTCACGGCCTCAATCCAGACGGCGTGAGCATCAAGGGGCAGCCCGATTCCTATGTTGGGGAAACAGCGGCCACTTGCAGCATTGCCTTTCAGTATTCAGTGGACAAAGGCGATTGGTGGAACAAGATAATAGATGATGTCTGCGAAGCGGTGAAAGTTTCGCCGGGAGTCCAAGAAATCGTTGTTGCGACCCCACGCAATATCGACCGCGACGGCCCACAACGAGGGACGGTTGATTGGTTATCTAAGGCAAAGGCCGAGGCAGGAAAGGCAACGCTACAACCACCCTATGATGGCCGAGATATTGCTCGGCTGCTGGATGACGAACATCAAGACCTTCGACACAAGCACCTTCAGATTCCGTATTCTCGACTCAGCGGCCAGAGCATCCTTGCCAGTTGCCAGGAAACTAATGGTCATGCCATCGCGGAACTCATTGCAAGTGGCCGTTATGATCCGGCACGCTATGCTACGCGAGATGCCGACCGCCGCCTTTTCGATTTGTGGCAGCGTGCTTTGCGTCCAACCGACGACGGAAAATTGCCAAATCGCAATTCTGTTCGTCTAATCGCGCTGGTCAACGACTCAGGCGTAGGAAAAACCAGTTTGCTTGCGACATTTGTTCGGTCACTTGGCTCTACGCTCCCAGCACTCTTCGTACAGGCACGGAACCCCGCCTTCGCGTCCGAGGATAGCCTCGTAACCCACGTCGTCCAGGCCATGCAAGGTGTCATGGACCCCGTATCCAGAAATACAGAGGAATGTGCGGTCGCATTTCATCTCGCAGCAGGCTTCCCACTCACCGTCATTGTGGACGGGTTGGACGAAGCCAAAGATTGCATTTCGGTTCGGAAGGCCATCAACTACTGGTTGAAATCAAGATTGGGGCAAGTAGCGCTTCTTATCGTGTCGTCACGACCTGAATTCTGGAAAACATGTGTAGATCGAGGGTGGCGTGCGTGGATGCCCAGCGCTGACCACGACGACCGCAAAGCCTCGATGCTTGCCTCGGGCTCGTCCGTGGAACTCACCGATTCAACCGATGGAATTCCGCTTCCTGATAGATTTACCGCCGAAGAATTGGAAGCTGCCTGGATACGGGGAGGGCAGCCACTTGAGGGATTCTTCCTCTTGCCGAGCGAAACTCGGGAGGAACTTCGGCATCCATTCACTCTACGTGTTTACCTCGATCTGCTCGAAATCGGCGGCATCCCTCCACAACCGACTCGGGCCGATCTTCTTAGAGCATGGCTGGACCGGCGACTGACGGCAGAAGTCGATCCCGCAGAACGCTTGACTCAGGAGAAGTTTCGCCAAGCCCTTTTAGCCATCGCTACCAAGATGGGGGAACTCGGCGGCGGTTCTCTCTCTGTAGACGATCTTGATAAAGTGCCGCGTTTCGATGCAAGGCATCCTCCCGGCCTAGTCGTGGAACGGCTCCTTGCCGCAAACATACTGGAATCTGTACCGGGCCAGTCTGACCGTATCCGCTTTGCCGTTGAAGCCGTACAGGATTTCTACCGGGCCGAAGCCGAAATTGAGGAAATTGAAAAGGCACCAGATCAGGCCGCCCAACGGCTGGCCGCCCTTTCCTTCACGGAAGCCTATCCTAGACTAGCCCGAATCGGACAACTTCTCCTTACGAGCGAATCGCGGCACCAGTTTGTCGCGTCACTAGCGACTGCCGATCCTCGTAAGGCCGCCATCGTTTTGCGGGCCGCCCCATCCAAATACAATCCGTCAGTCAGGCAGACTGTTACAGATGCTTTGGGACGAGAGATAACGGCTCGGCACCGTGTTCGAGGAGCTTTTGCGATTCGTCTCTTGGGCGATCTGGACTGCGAAGAATCCCGACAGTGCTTGGTTTCACACCTGCTGCCACCAGCCAAGCCCCATCTTTACTTGAGGGACTTTGCAGCCAAATCGTTCATCAAGTTGGGCATCAACGAGGGGATCGGCTTGGTCTATGGATGGTCGAGGTTCGGCTATTACAGAATCGGGATGGCATATTACTTCAAGGAGATGCTTGCTGCGATACGCCATGCCGATCCGGGCTTTAGAACTGCTTTGGCCGAATATGCGTTTCAGCGATTGCACACTGCCCCGGAAGACGAACATGGCCGAGCAGTTTGCGTATTAGCACACCTTGGCGATGAACGATTAGTGCCACACCTAAATCACCGACTAGAAACAAACGGTGCTCTCCTCGAATACGAGAATCACGCTCTACTCGCGCTAGGCACCCAGGAGGCGGCCACCGTCTTCGTGCGCAGTGCGAAGACGACCATTGAGCGTATTTCTAAGCTCGGCAACGACGAAAGTGGCATTGAACACTTCCAGTGGAACATGCGTATCTCCTGCCATTCGGCAGACTTCCGGTATCTATGTACAGCCGCCTTTGAGCAGCAAATTGCCGGTCTAATCCATGATGGCGATGTAAGCGTAGCACATTTCGGCTGTGCTCTCGCACTTCGCAGCGATAGCAGCTCCTTATTATATGATGCTCTCTGTACTTACGCACGACGGAAATGGATGCTCCCGTCGAGAAGCGAAATCGGAACGAGGATTCTGCCCGACGCATGGCTTACATGGTGGAGGCAATCAACTGGGGAATCTGATCGCGCGATCTTACTTCGTTTTCTTCCAGAAATCCCAAACCCCGAAATAGAGCATGTTCTGATCGACTGCCTCGATGTTTCAGCCTTTAGGTCCGTTGCTGCCTGGGCTTTGGGGTATTTTTATTGCTATAGGGCGGCGGCGTACCTACGGCAGATTCTTGCTAACAGTGATTTGACGGATTGGGACAGAGCCCAAGCCGCCATTGCTCTTGGCCGCTTGCGAGACGAGTCATCCGTGGTGGCAATACGTGCATTCCTGGGAGAGTATTTCGTCGGCGATGCGAAGGTGCGTGCGGTTTCCGCACTGGGGTTCATTGGCACTCCGGCAGCCGAGGGTGTCTTGACCGCGCTGCTCAGCACGGCGGGTGACGAGCAAGCAGTTGTGGCGGCTCTAATATGTTGCGGCAGCAGGTCTGCTGTATCGAGGGCCGTTACACAGGCTCGGCTGAGACACAATGCCAAGTGGTTGTGCGAGTGCATTCAGAAAGTTGTTTGGTTTCGGGGCTGGCATTGTGGGAAATACTATACGCACGTTTCGACTGCCGAAATCGTTGAGTACCTTGTGTCGGAAGAGCCGAAGATGGCTCCTAACGACAAGCACTTCATTACGTTTGTCGTGGCACAGATCGACGGCAACGAGATTCGACACATGTTTAGGCAATGGGCTTCTCGCATGGGAACGCCTGCGGACACGGTACTTCAAGAAGGTGGTGACGTAAAGTTGTCTTCTGTGTGTTATGATGAATTGATGCAGCGGGGCGACACCTTTGCCATTCCGTACTTTCTTGCGTTACGAACCGATGAGCCCGACGATGTTTTCGTTCATGTGGCATCGCAAAACTTGAGTCATTTCAGTTCCGAAGCAGTTGCAACCGCACTGCGACGGCGTTTTGACGGCATCCATGACAACTCCCAGGCGGTGCGACTTGTGTGGCTTCTTGCTCGATTTGGGAACCGACAGGACGGTTCGTTGGTCCAACCGTTTCTTGACGACGCAGACGATCTTGTAGCGAATGTCGCTTGCGAATCACTACTGCGACTAACGGACCCGATGGCCGTGCCCGAGAACTGGGGAGAGATGTAGCCAGTGAGTTCGGTTTCATTGGGTGAGCGGGGTGTAGGTGGATAGACATGGACTTCCACACCTATACCACGATGCGTGACTGGAATCGCCGGGTTGATCCCGACGACCGGCTCGCCCATGACATGGACCAGTTCTACCGGCGATCCCAGGTCGAGGCCAAGAAGATGGGTTCGGCCCAATTCTTCGGCCAGATGCTCAACGAACGCGATTGGGAGAAGGCCCGGAGGCCCTATTACAATATGTGGCCGTCGATCATCCCGATGCTGACCCGGCTGAACCTTGACCTGGATTCCGATCTGATCCAGTTGCCGCTCCCCGCCCTGTGCATCCGTTTCCCCAAGGATTCGGCCAAGAACCCGCTCAAGTTCGAGTGGAAAGGGGAGGACTTTCCCGTCCGCTGCATCATGCTGGGCGAGATAAACGACGGCACCGGCCTTTCCGTGCTGGTGGACATCGGGGAGGTCATGGGCGACTTTGGCGTCCCAATCTACACATACCGCAATTTCCCCCGAAGGCCGGGCCTGACCGTCGAGCAGTCCATTGACGGCCTGGGGAAAGTGGGGCTGTTTTCCGAGTTTGGCGTCCAAGTGCCGGATTCCTTCGTCATGGACTGCATTCGGCTCTGCTGCTCCCTGTGCCTGCTGGAAAACGATCCGAGCATCATTTCCCCCGATGTCCTGGCCGACGACCGGGCCAGATTCGAGGCCAGCGGCGACCAGAAGTTTGTCGAGAAGGCCCATCGTCGTGGAAAAGTCGGCTGGGATGTGGGCAAGCATATCGAGGTAATCCCGCATTTCCGCCGCCCGCACATGATGCTGGTTTGGACCGGTCGAGGCCGGGCGGTGCCTCGCATCGTTCCAAGAAAGGGCAGCATCGTCCATCGGGAGGCCGTGGAAAAGTTGCCGAGCGGGTTTGGGGGAGGGTGAACAGCCAATGAGCGAAGCAAATGAAAGTCAGACCTACAGCTTTCTTCAGGTATCCGTCCAATGACGACGATTGAAAGGCTACAGAAGTTATCCGATGGTGAGTTCCACAGTTTATGCGACGATCTCGTTCGTCGCCTTGAATCCCGATACCGCCGACTGCGAACTCATGGCCTAAATCCACAGGGGGTGAGTATCATTGGGCAGCCGGATTCATACGTGGGCGAGACGGCAAGCACTTGCACTATCGCGTTCCAGTATTCTGTGGAAAAGAAGGGGTGGTGGAATAAGATCAAAGACGATGTGCGTGACGCTGTAAACGCCTCGTCAGTTGTTGAAGAAATCGTAGTAGTAACTCCGCGTAACATCGACCGTGAAGGCCCGAAAGACGAGAACCTCGATTGGCTATCGGCGGCCAAGGCCGAAGCTGGCAGGGCGAAATTGCAAGTGTATGACGGCCGAGACATTGCCCGCCTGCTGGATGGGGAACACCAAGACCTTCGTTACGAGCATCTCCACATCCTCTATTCTCGGCTGAGTGGGCAAAGCATCCTTGCCAGTTGTCAGAAAGCCAATTCCCAAGCCATCGCAGAACTCGAAGCGAGTAGACGTTATGATCCGGCCCGGTACTCCACTAGAGATGCTGATCGAAGCCTTTTTATGATATGGCAACATGCTCTGCGAACGGTAAGTCGTGGAGGATCGTCTGATCGCCACCCGGTTCGCCTAATCGCAATCGTTAATGATTCGGGAGTGGGAAAGACCAGTTTATTGGCCGCATTCGTCCGGTCGCTTGGCTCCGCACTTCCGGCAGTCCTACTACAGGCCCGCAATCTTGCCTTTGCAGCCGAAGACAGCCTCGTAGCCCACGTTGTCCAAATGATTCAAGGGGTGATGGACTCCGCATCCCAAAATCAGGAAGAAGCTGCTATCGTGCGTCATCTGGCGGTTGGCTCGCCACTTATCGTCGTCTTGGACGGGTTGGACGAAGCCAAGAACTCCGAGTCGGTTCGTAAGGCCATCAACTACTGGCTGAAGTCGAAACTCGGTCAAATGGGTTTTCTCATCGTGTCCTCGCGCCCCGAGTTCTGGAAGATGTGCGTGGACCGGGGTTGGCGGTTATGGATGCCAGAAACTAAGCACATGGACGACCGCCAGCCAGCCGCCGCTACTGAATGGACCGTAAAACGTACCGACCCAACGGATGGAATTCGGCTTCCTGACAGATTTACCGTAGAGGAATTGGAGAATGCTTGGGTGCGTGCGGCTCGGCCGCGCGAACAACTCTTCGTCTTGCCAACCGAAACGCGGGAGGAACTTCGGCATCCATTCACCTTGCGCGTTTATCTTGATCTTCTCACGCAGGGCGATGATCTACCTCGCCAACCGACACGGACGGACCTTTTGAGGGCGTGGCTGAACCACCGATTGAGTAAGGAGTCTAATCCGGCCGAGCGGCTAAATCACCAACAATTCCAACAAGCCCTTGTTGCAATTGCGACCGCACTTGCTAAAGCTGGGGGCGGCTCCATCTCTGTGGATGATCTTTCAGGCGTGCCTCGCTTCGATTCGACCCATCCCCCTGGACCAGTAGTGGAGCGGCTTTTGGCCGCAAACATTTTGGAATCCGTGCCGGGCCACACTGACCGTATTCGTTTCGTTGTCGAGGCCGTTCAGGATTTCTATTGGGCCGAGGCCGAAGTGGCTGCAATTGAAAGGGCACCTGTCCAGGCAGCGCAACAGGTTAGTAGACTCCACTTCAGCGAGGCATACCCTAAACTCTCCCGTGTCGGCCAACTCTTGCTAGGCAAGGACGCTCGCCATCAATACCTGGACTGCCTTGCGACTATCGACGCGCGTAAAGCAGCCGTTGTTATGCGATCCGATCCATCGAAGTACGATCCGCACACTCGGCAGAAAGTGGTGGATGAAATTGGAAAGCAAATAACCGCTCGCCATCGCGTTCACGGAGCTTTTGCTATTTCTCTATTAAGTGATCTCCATTGCGACGAATCGAAAGCGTCCTTGGCGGCCAACTTGCTTGCGCCAGCCGAGCCCCATTCATATCTAAAGGAGGCCGGAGCCGAAGCATTCGTCAAGCTCAATGATATTAGGGGGGTAGAACTGGTTTACGCCTGCTCCTGGCTCGGCCGCAATCCTCTTAACGACGCATATTATTTTAAGGAAACACTAGCAACGATGCGATCCGTGGGACCGGAATTCAGAACCGCATTGGCCGCCTATGCGTTTCACCGATTGCAGGCATCGAGCGGACACCAAGATCATAGTCGAGCAGTATGCGTGCTTGCATACTTAGGCGACGAACGCTTGGCCCTTCATCTGAATGACCGTCTCACCGAGAATGGCTCCTTGCTAGAATACGAGAACCATGCTTTGATCGCGCTGGGAACCGACCAAGCGGGACAGGTCTTTTTCCGATCAGCAAAGAAAGCGGCCGAAAACATCTCGAAACTCGGCTACGAGGATGGTGGTGCCGCTCGCTACAACCTGCACTTAGAAGTGTCCTCTGTAACGGCAGACCACCAGTATCTCTACACGCCTCAGTTTGAGGCGTACATTGTCGCCTTGATTCACGATGACGACAAGGACATAGCCTACCTTGGCTACGATTTGGCAATGCGAAGCCACAGCCCTGCATTGATTCGCCATGCGATTTACGCTCTAGTCCGTTGGCAGTGGATGGCGTTTGGCTGGCATGAAGCGGGAGAGGACATTCCCCCGGAAAGCTGGCTTGCGTGGTGGAAAGAATCGACCGACACGGCCACTCGCCGGAGGTTGTTGAGTTACACGTCTTCGATTCCAAGTGTGGAAGTCGAGCAGATTCTAATCGAGTGCCTGGATTCATCTGCGTACCGCTTTGTTGCTGCTCAGAAACTGGGCCGCCTGGGCTGTTATCGGGCGGCCCCATACTTGCGGCAAATGCTCTGCGATGAAACGGATAAAACAGATCGGGGAGAACGCGATCAGGCAGCCCAGGCTCTTGGCCTGCTTCGGGACGACGCATCCGTAGAACCCATAAGGAATCTGATTTCGCAACACCCGAAAACCCTTTCAGAATACTTTGGAATTCCAAGTCTTGGCTGTATCGGCACACCGGCAGCCGAAACGGCATTGTGCAGTTTGCTTGGCCTCGACGTGGACGAACAACGGATCGCCGGAGCCCTGGTTTTCTGCGGGAGTGCCCCCGCAGTGTCGAAGGCAATAGAATTGGCTCGCTCGAAACCCGAAGGGCCAAAATGGCTTTGCGAGGGCATAAACAAGGTGTTCCGAATTCATGGTTACCACCGTGGCAGGTACTATACCCACGTTGCAACTGCCGATCTTGCGGCCTATTTCGCATCCGTTGAAGGCCCTTTCACAGGGAAAGATAAATGGAACGTGGGGGACGGTGTTAGGCAAATCGACGGAACGGAAATCCGGCAGCTACTCAGGAAAAGGGCGTCCACAATCAGCGAGCATTCCGACCCTATCAATCAATCTAACCATCCTTCGGGGATGTGGCACCGGGACTGGGAGGAGTTGATGCTTCGTGGCGATGAGATCGCCATTCCCTATTGTTTGGATGCCAGAGCAGATGACAAAGATGCGGTGTACCTGTATTTCGCAGTCGATAACCTCAGTCGCTTTCCCTCGGCGGCGGTTGCTTTGGAGCTTCGCCAACGCTTTGCTACCGTTGGGAACGATCTCAAGCAGATTGTTCGCCTTCTTGCGCTCATTGGTTGCTTTGGGAGTGACGAGGACGAACTAATGATCCGCCCATTTCTCGATCATCCAGATGATCTCGTTGCCAACGTGGCCTGTGAGTCGCTGTTGCGATTGACAGACCCGATGGTCGTACCAGAGAAATGGAGGGAAATATGATTGGCTTCGACAAACACGTACCCTCCGTGTCACAGAGGAGCCGCCCGCTCGGACGAAAAGGAATGATCTACAATGGCTGGTAAAGGACGACAGCAGACACCCCGCAAACCGGCGACCAAGTTCGCCCATCTGCGGAAGAAGATGGAGAAGAACCGGATCGCAGCCAAGATCAGCAAGAAGAAGGGAGATCGCCGCTCGTAGTGCGACGGCGGCGTTGACATGGAAGAACATACGACCCGCTGGTATCACTACATCGCTTGGTTCTTCGGCGGGGCCTTCCTCGCCAACACGATTCCCTATCTGGTCAGCGGCATTTCGGGCAGCCCGTTCCAAAGCCCATTCGCATCGCCGCCCGGCGAGGGCTTGTCCTCGTCGCTAGTCAACGTCCTGTGGGGATCGTTCAATCTGGTCGTAGCCTACGTCCTGGTAGCCCGCGTTGGCCGGTTCGAGATTCGGCAGACGAGGCATGTCGTTGTTCTGGGCCTCGGGATATTGGTCATGGCCGTCATGCTCGCGCGGGCATTTGGGAAGTTTCACGGGGGCATTCTTTGACGGTCGGGCCGCGATGAACATAAGCATTGTCCACGGCGATCTCCTCGACCAAGAAGTTGATGTGATTGTCAACGCATGGAACCGGAACATCATCCCGTGGTGGCTGCTTCTGCCGCAGGGAGTCTCTGGGGCGATCAAACGACATGGCGGCACCGGCCCATTCAGGGAGCTTGCCAAGCATGGCTCGATCTCGCTGGGCGGGGCCGTGCTGACTTCAGCAGGCCGACTCCCCTTCAAGGCGATCATCCATGTCGCCGGAATCAATATGCTCTGGCGGGCGTCGGAATGGTCGATCCGCCAGTCTGTGCGAAATGCAGTGGCCCTGGCCCATGAAAAGGGAGTTCGCTCCATCGCATTTCCCCTGATCGGGGCCGGTTCGGGTGGATTCAATCAAGACCGGGCCAGGGCGATCATGGAGGATGAACTGGGGAAGATCGACGTGCCGATGGAAGTGAAAGTCGTGGTTTATCGCCGTTCGTAGGGAATTCCACCCCGAATGGCCCCAAACTCTTGGAGGAAAATACGATGTTTGATCTAATCTACTTCTTGTTGATTGGTTTGGCGGCAGGATGGCTGGCGGGCAAACTCATGGAGGGTCGCAGCTTCGGCCTGCTCGGGAACCTTGTCGTCGGCGTCGTCGGGGCCATTCTGGGCGGGTTCTTGTTCCGCCTCGTCGGACTTCTAACCATCGGCCTACTCGGGAACCTGATCTCTGCCACAGTCGGGGCAATCGTGCTTTTATTCCTGTTGCAGAAGTTCGGCAAGCGGCCCTGATATTTCGGGGAGAATCAGAGTATGCCTGCCCGCAAGTACGTCAAACCGAATGAAACGGTTGGCCTGAATCTCACCGCCGCTGAACGGAGGACCCTTTTGACGGATGTGGAGTTTCTTGATGACGATTATGAGGAGGCCCTACGCAGCACACCGGCTGACCAGAACATCGAGTTCACCCTGCTTGATTGGGATTACCTGGGCGGGGAGCTTCAATTCGAGGCCGAAGCCGCAAACGACCCAAAGCGTAAAGAGCGGCTGAGCGGCATCTTCGCCCGGATTGAGGGACTACTGGCGGCGTATTACACGGATGAAGAACCGGAGTGAAGAGGGATTTCCGCGAGGGTGGCCTAAACCTAAAGGCGACAAGGAGTGAATGCCATGCCGAAAGGCAAACGACACTTGAAGTTCCGC